>Ga0105051_10008098_pt1 | contig 10752 bp, 4 predicted proteins | sample FRY02_FD_78383 | JGI IMG/M metagenome (GOLD analysis project Ga0105051, IMG submission 78383) | Freshwater microbial communities from Lake Fryxell liftoff mats and glacier meltwater in Antarctica - FRY-02 (megahit assembly) | ecosystem: Environmental > Aquatic > Freshwater > Ice > Glacier...
AGTTCGCACGCGCGCACGCGCGCCACACACACGCGCACAAACACACACACACGCACACACACACACACGCACACACACACACACACACGCACACACATACACACACGCACACACATACACATACACGCACACACACACAAACGCACACACACACACACACACACACTCACGCACGCACTCACTCACGCACTCACTCACGCACACTCAATACAAGCACCTTCACTACCAATACCGCTCCACCATGATGCAGAAAACAGTCAGTAAATTCCGACAGCGAGCTGAAGAGTTCGGGGTTGGCGGCATTGCGGTGTGCCTTCCCACAACTATAAAATGGCAGCATCGTGGTGCGCCATTAACATACCCGACAGCAAGCGGTTTTGGTATAGAAGGTGCTTGTATTAGGCAAACAACGCGACAACTTTCTCTCGCCGTCCCAACCTCTTAAAAAGGATGTCAACAAAAATTGTCGTTATGGAACAAGTTCTAAACTAAGAAACTCTGTTATAGAACTCAATATCACAGCGTGACCATAGCTCTTACTGAGACCGCAGTCTCAGCTTGGGGTTCTCGCTGTATTCAGCGCGGCGAGCTCCATAACATCTCTATCCCGCAGCAAACAGGTGTGCGTGTGTGTGTGTGGTGTGTGTGTCAAGCGCACGACTTTCTAGACTATCAAAGCTAGTCGAGCTCCATATCATTACTATCACGCTCCCGAAACCGAAAATCCGTGTTTCCGGAAATCCTCCATTCGGCGCGTTGCCGACGATCCGAAAAATGCTGCACGCGTTCCGTGAGGTGTTTGATGACGACTGAATCATGCACGTGACATTGGACTAGCTGCCTGTCTTCAAACCACCAGCGCATGGCGTGCACCAAAGGGCTAGTGTCTCGAGCGGCGGCATCCTGCGCTGCCGCTCCTTGGCCACCATCCAATGCCAGACTTGCGTGCATGGCGGCGAAGACTTCAATACAGCCTGGCCAACCGGGCGGACTGAATTGCTGGATTTGTGTTTTCAGATCCTTAACCCCAGTAATGAGCGAGTCAATTGCGACTGGCGCCTTGTCTCGGCAAGTCGGGGCATGCTTTGTGTAATCTAAGCGTGAGACCCGTGCGTGCAATTCAGCCCATGACTGCTTCCACACTTGACAATGGCCGCCATGGAGCTCGGCTTCTTTTGACAGGGCTTGTCTGTCTTGGCTGCATTTTTCAAATTCCTCTGCGAGCATTTCATATCTGGAATCTCCTCGCACTATTTTTTGCTTCTCTGCGTGTTTCTTGTCGTTTTCTCTGCAGCAATCCCAGAATAACAAGATCAGGCCCGTTTGCCTCAAGACGTGATTCAACCGCTCCCGCATCCAGCTGAGCGAGACACACGCCGCCTTCACATTGCTGACAATATCATCGCCTTCAAACGCAAAATCAACGGGGATTAGAAACTGATCGCCGTCCAATTCCCTGCCGTGGGCAGCAATGTAGATGAACGCGACGGCGTCGCGCGGCAACATACAGGCCCACGCGACAAACTCACGCTCAATTTCCTGCTTAGTTTGATTCTCCAGCACACGGTCTTTATAAATCTTAAAGCTGAGTTTGCGGATTTGTTCTGTAATCTGCTTGGCACCGCTAATGCAATTGGCAAGCGGGTTGACGTGTGTGTATTTATCATTGCCAAGTACAAAGGCAAATCTACGGTTGCTGAAATCGTGGAGCGAGGACATAAACATGCGCGACGGATCGCATTTTGACTCGCACTTGCCCAAAATTCGCCTCAAATCTTCCAGGGGCAGCCCTGGGGTCCTTGGAAGAGGAGGAGACAGAACTCCATAAGTTTTGGCCCACTTAAACTCGGTGCAATGGTCGCAATTTTGGCATGCGCCGCACGACTCGTGCCTTGCAAATGCGTTGTTTGACATCAAACACTTATCGCACGCGGCACGATGTGCACATTCTTCGCACGCTCGACACTTGTCCTGATGTGCACGACGCACAACTGATCGTGTGTGACGCAGCGACGCACGTAGAGCATTAGAGGGATCAGCTACAGAGCTACTGGCTTCATATTTAACATGCATCACCACCAGATTATGATCAGGTTCGCCCGACGCGATTTCACCGAGAGCACACGTCAAGGGGGAGAGTGCAATCCAATACTCGCGCTCCAGCTGACGTTGAGACCTGAATTCGCTGTAGCCAATCACGGTAGAAATCGACGATTCAGTTGCATCGGAGGCAAGACTGGGATCCAACGAGCTTTCCAGGGCTTGCACTTCGGCGACCATACGCTTGGTGCGCGCAGCGCTGGAATGGTCGGGGGTGGTAGATTTTAAACTAGAACAGAGTACGTCGAGGTTCTCCGACGGGCTGCCGTCAGCCTCATCAAGCCGCACCTGTACAAGCTGGGGCGTGTCGATTGAATGTCTCACGACAGTACCAATGCGGTTACGGTACTTTTCGAAGACATCTATTGCATCATATTTGACCCTCTCTAGGACAAGTTTGACTTGATCGTCTTGCGCAAATAGCACGGGCCCGGGACTCCACGAGGCAAATTCTTGCAGAAGAATTTCTTGCACGTCAACCGACAAATCTCCCGCGCATGCTTTGCTCAGGCTGACGGTAAACCGGCCAGCAGACACCTGAACTGATTGATTCTGACGTGGTGCGGCAGGTGAAACCTCTGCTGCAGCTGGCAGCGGGGCTCTGAGCTCTGAAGTAAGCGCTCTGGCAGCAGGTGGCTGCAGTCCGATCAAAGAGAGCAGCCTCTTTTTGAGCAGGGGCTTTAGCTGGTTCTGCAAGTAGTTAGGCAGAGCATCTAACATGCTGCTTTCTATTTCTGCAAGATCACCCACTTTTTTGACTCCAAGTTCCCTGCACACATCCACACAAAGCTGAGCGCTCAGCTCACTCTTTTCAAACAAGGCCTTGAGCGCCGCATCAATTGGCTCCTCGGCAGCCGACTGCTCTGCACTAGCCAGGTCTGAGACTGAATATGCGGGCGGCGTCACTTGTGCCAGTCTCTCACGCCACAGGTAAATGGGCTCGCTGTCTCCATCTTTGCTGAGAAACAAGACAACATCTTCCTGATGCCAGGGCAGTACTTTCCCTCGACTGGACTCTCCCACATAAGGACTGACACTTGTAGTATTGCTGCTACTGTGCAGCACAGAATAGCTAGTAGCCACGTCTTTTGATCCGCGTGGCATATGCGCTGATCCACCAGTGTGGGCCGACAACCTCATGGCATCTGTAGCAGCAAAAAATGCCCGCTTATAGTCACGAGCACCTGATGCATTCTCGACGAGGGCGCGGTAAAAAAAATCACACAGCACCTTGGCCGTCTCGTCCTGCACAGGCGTGCGCCAGCATATCACGTACGGCACACCCCGCATCAATAGCAGCTTTCCCATCTTTTCAGTCGAACAGGCATTGAGCACAGCGCACTCCATCGGGCCATTTTGACCGGCCACTGATCCAATGGCGAGCGACATGCTGTCGACATCAAACTCCCTCTGTGTAATCGCCGAGTCGGAGGCATTCCAGATGAAGCCGCACTCTTTCCTGCCGTGCCCTGCTAGGTGCAACACACGCATATTGCTTTGCTTGGCCAATCCAATGCAGGAATAGAGGTCCTCAATCGTAGGTTGCGGATTCAATAAACACTTCCAGCCACAGCCCGGATTTCCAATGATGCGGCGCATCATCTGCCCTTCGCCATGCACATCAATGACACGGTCGTCTGTCGTCTTCGCGAAAAAAGCTTCGACACACTGCAGTGCTCTATCTGCTGCCGTGGCCTGCTGCTCGGGCTGCTGAGGTCTTGATAGTTTGGTTTCTGAATGCGAGGGCAGGACAAGATCATGCCACACATTTATCTTGCCACCACTCTCGATTGCAAAGGAGAAAATTTCCCGCGCCGCACTCAGCTGCGTAATTTCCAGGGGCTTGGCCAGCTTGCCGTTAGCATCCACGTAAAAAGCCATCTTTCGCAGATTCAGCCCCGGTGCACTCTGAGCCATACCTTCAATTGCCTGTACGACTCTCTTAAAGAGGCGCCAATCGGTAGCTCCATGTTGTGACGACACCTGAGCCCACCCCATGACACGCAGACTATTGCTTGCTTCGCCTGCTACTGCCTCCCCCACGTTGGCCTGCGACAGGATGACCCATTCTTGGACTATGCCTCCTCCACATTTGTATGCCACAGACAGCACTGACCCAGAGATGCGGTCGACGACGGATGCCTCAGGCGCAAAATGCAGCTCCTCGTCTTGATCCACACACTCGTTTTGAGCCAGGCGCACCTGCAGCTCGCTCATGAAGCCAAAGGGAAGTTGGCCTCCCAACACCTTGTACATGATGCGCATCTCTGCTCGGCGTACCACGTCCTGCACCTCCATGTCTGCCACGGCGGTGGCTTGGGAAGGGCACCACCAGTCGGGCGTGATATACTCATCTGGCAGCGCACGTCGCGGCAGCATTGCAGGCACCAAAAAGGTGTCCTTGTCTGCCAGCGGGCGCAGCAGCGAAAAGACTTTCATCAGCTCCAGCAGCACCCTGTGGTGCTGCGGATTCAAATGCCGCCACAGATGCCTCAGGAGTTGCCGTGTCAGCACACCCGAGCCATGTGCTTCGTGGGTGCCGAGGAACCGAGCAAGCGCCTCAGCATTGTCAGGATCCTGCTGGATGCGCGTGTCCAGTGCGCGAATCTCATCGTTCACGGCCGCAGAATTTGGCTCACGAATGACATATTTGATGGCGTCGATGATAAACTGCGGCTGCATAAACACAGTGCCCTGCAACGCGTGGCTGCTGCGCCGCGTGTCTGGTCCGTATTCCAGCACCCCCGAACTGTTCTCTCGATTGAGCTCCTCCTTATTCATGCCAATAACACCCAGTTTAAAGTAAGAGGAAACACCATCAAGTTCCGACTGAATGTAGTCGTCAATGTGCAGGTCTACAATGCCGAAAAGGGCCCATTCTTCCTTTGTAAACTCCAACTTGGTCAACAACTCGTTTGCCAGTGCTAGATTCGTTAATTGCCTGCCTACAGTGGGCTCAATGATACCAGAACATCGCCACTTTAAACCAGTGCAATAAGTTGCATAATGCAGCACAGACCCCGTGGAATGCAGAAACCTGAGCGCGCTGTGCAGCTCCTCCTTGTCCATGCCAATGACAACTGGTTTAAAGTAAGAGGAAACGCCATGAAGTTCCAACTTGATGAAGTCGTCAATCTGCAAGTCTGTAATACCGAAAGCGGCCCATTCTTCACTTGTGAAATCCAACTTCGTAGACAGATCCTTTCCCAGTGCTATATTTGTCAATTGCCTTCCTACGGTGGGCTTAACGATTCCAGTGCATCGCCACTCTAAGCCAAGTCCAATACGCACTGCCTCCTTTTCAAGGTCTGCTGTCTTCGCGAAAGGCTGCCTACACAGTGCACGCAGTCCCACAGTCGCCCGTGCGGCCACGTGCTTGGTCACAGCCAGCTCCCAGTCGGCACGGATGACCTCAGTGCCACCATGCTCTACCACCCCCTCGCGGCCCTCATGGGCCAGGCGCTCGAGCATGCAGTAGTTGAGCGGTACATTTGCCCCAACATGCGCAAACAGCCGCGTATCTTCGAGCAGCGCTGCCAGCGCAAACTGCAGCGCGTGCAGGCCCTGCCCAGTATGGTTGCTCACACTATGGCTACATAAAATGCGCGGGCGCTGCACGCGTTGCTGGCGCAGTTTGTGCAGCTGCCCCACGAGTGTTGCCAAGTCCCTGCCCGGCATTGCTGCAGCCATCTGCTCCTCCATCTCCGCCATGTCGCTGTGCTGCGTGTTGAGCTTGGCGAGGGCGTTGACCATGTCTATGATGATTTTGTTTCCGTGGTTAACTGGATAAGAATCAAACTTATTACCATCATCGCGTTTCAAATCAATATCATTGATATCCAAAACATTTTCATCGCGGCGCGCAAGCAGTGGAACGAGCGACACTTGGTCCAGGACTGCCAAGCTCTCATCACGGTGCTCGCGCGCCTGCACCCATGCTCCGGACAGCTCAGTATGCTGCAGCGCGTCGAGGTCGGGCATGAAGGCGTCCTCGAGCTGCCGCAACGCCTTGTCCACAGCCCGCACCTGTTGCTCGATTTTCGTGTGCACGTGCTCCAGCACCCGTGCCTGCATGGCCGAGGTCTTTTTGCTCTTGATATCTGCAGACACACACGCGCTATTAGCCATAGTTCCAAAAAATACGGCCGCGAGCAGCAAGACATAGTTGTGTTTGCTGATTGTGCCTGCATCATATCTTCTTGTTTGTTTGTGTGGAATCAACAAACGAGGCGAGGGGTCTAATGGTATGCATGACTGTGCCTGCATGCTCCACGAGTCAGTGTAAACACATGGGCCTGCCAAGATGGCACTGTATATCCAGCTACACCTGACCTCTCAGCACAAATTGAGCAGATCAGTCTGTCCATCGTGCCTCGGCTAGACGCACATGGGCCAGGCCAATAGAGACGAATGGCACGGTAAAATGGCGGCAATGCACCTGGAAAGGCAGTGAGCTTGGCGCCAGGGAGTGCCAGAGCGCCAGCATCTCTTTCAGAGATGAGCATAATTGGGATGGATGCTGCAGGGCCAAGGGACGAGGATAGCTCGCCGAGTATGACCATAGCGTAATTCATGTAGACAAAGTCGTTAAGGATGACCACAATGCCCACAGCACCTCGGCTCTGCAAGTCTGGGAGTATGTCCTGGATGTCGCTTCGAACCACTATGTTGTTGTGAGTACTTTTAACCAAAGCCACCTTGCCCCGCACATCCTCCCCCCACGTCTCGACACGTTGCTGCACAATTACGCTTCCACAATCCTCTTCCCTCCTCCTCATTTTCATTTCGAAACAGTGGCCACAGTGGACAATACACACGTCTGTGGGCGTGCACGGCACCCCCGACAGCTGCTGGAGATAGCGCATCGCAATCCATGCTGCAGTCTCTCCGCCCGTGCTGCCAGTCATGCGCAAGAAGCCCGGTTGCCCACCGGCCCCACTGCACACACCGTCGGTAAACCAGTCACTATGCGTCCAAACAAGGGCCATAACGGCGCCAGGTGCCTCCTGCTGCACCGCTTCGACCCACTCGAGCAGCGCTGCGACGGCCGCGTCTTCGGACAAGTCGCATCGAACCACGTGGAGGAAGAGCGCGCCGGCCGACATGAAGAAGCCGTGCGTCGCCCGATACACGCGCTGCCCAGCCGCATCGTAGATGTTTGCAATCAGATCAGATCGCCCACCGAGGCGCCAGCGCCGCACCTCGATACCCACGGTCCGGTCATTGTCGGCACGCGTGGCCGGCCGCCCCTGCACCAACGAGTCGGCGAGGCTGCTCTTGCCCGCGCGCTGATCGCCAAGCAGCACCACCTTGACAAGGTGGCACATTGCGGACCCCTTGGTCAGATCGCGCAGGAACTGCAGCACCGCCGCGGTCCCAGCGCGCACCACAGCCGGCGGTGGAGTGTGCAGCGCATTATTATGGCCCAGTGTCATGCGGAGCCCCGTGAGCGCACCGAGCGACAATGGTAGAGCCGTGAGCGCTGTGCACAACAAAAGATTCAGCGTCGTCAACCCCTTGATCGCCCCGAGCGACGCCGGCAGCGCTGTGAGCGCCGCGCAGTGGTGCATATCCAGAGTCTTCAGCCCCGTCAGCAACCCAAGCAACGTCGGCAGCGCCTGGATCGCACCGCAGTTTCTCAGATCCAGCTCTGTCAGCCCTGTGAGCGCCCCGAGCGACTCTGGAAGCGCGGTGAGCGCCCGACAATGAGAAATAAGCAGCATCGTCAGCCCCCTCAGTGAGCCGAGCGACTCTGGCAGCGCCGTAAGCGCGCAGCAAGATCGAAGATTCAGCATCGTCAGCGCTGTGAGCGCCCCGATCGACGCCGGCAGTGCCGTCAGTGCCTGGCAGTGTTCAAGATTCAGCGTTGTCTGCACCGTCAGCAAGCCGAGCGACGCCGGCAGTGCCGTCAGTGCCTGGCAGTGTTCAAGATTCAGCGTTGTCAGCACCGGCAGCAAGCCGAGCCACGCCGGCAGTGCCGTCAGTGCCTGGCAGTGTTGAAGATTCAGCGTCGTCAGCCCCGTCAGCGCCTCTAGCGATGCTGGCAGTACCGTGAGCGCCTTGCAAAATGACAGATCCAGCGTCGTCAGCCCCGTCAATGCCCCGAGCGACTCTGGTAGCGCTCGTAGAGAACAACTTTGAGAAACGTCCAGGACGTCCACACGAAAGTCCTCTTTTGCCCCAAACTCTTTGTCTCCGACGCACAGCACCTCCAGCCCATGCAGCTCGCCCAGCCACTCGGGCAGCGTCTTGAGTACCGTGCTCGCCACCGTCAGCTCTCGCATCGTAATCAGGCCTCGCAGCGCCTCGGGCAGCTCTAGCAGTCTTTTGTATGCAGACAGATCTACCTTGTCCCCTCGAATCGGACAACTCATACTTTCTTCACTATCACCACTCATAACACGCAGACATAAGTCCTTAAACGGATATGTCAGTTTGTGCAGGCCAATAACCAGTGCAGGCACCTTGAGGTGTGTACACCCTGACAGTTCCAGATCCTCCAAACCCGTCAGCGCCCCAAGCGACTCTGGCAGCGCCGTAAGCGTGTCGCAATACATCAGATCCAGCGTCTTCAGGCCCGTCAGCGCCCCAAGCGACTCTGGCAGCACCTGTAGAGGACACCCTCCACCCAATCCACTGTCCATACCTCTCACGCGTAGCACCTCCAGCTTGCACAGCTCGCCCAGCCACTCAGGCAGCGTCATGATCGCCGTGCTCACCACAGTGAGCTCCCGCATCTTGGTCAGATATCGTAGCTCCTTGGGAAGCTCCAGCAGCCCTGTATGTGCAGAAAGATCTACCTTGTACACTCGCACCCGTATTTGCACCCAATTTTCCCAACGCGTCTCGTTACTGCGATATCTTCTCCCCTCGTTACTACGATATTGTCTCTCCTCCAGTATGCACAATTGCAACGCAACGCAATTCTGCAGGTACAGCTTTTTCCAAAGACAAAAGCACTCGCGCAGGCGCAGCTCCACTTCTGCCCCGCAGCCACCAGACTCCACAACTAACTGTTTCTCTCCAATCACCCGCCCCTCCTCTCCGCCTCGCGATAGCGGTGGGTGCAGTACCGGGTCCTGCAACGATGCTGGGTCAATGTCGAGCTCCAGAGGGTGCTCATCGCACCCGATCTGCTGGTAGGTTCGGGCACCTTTTTCGACTTCCAAGCGCAGCTCCGCTTCTGCACCGCAGACATCTGACTCAGCAGCCGATTCTTCCTCGCCAATCACCCGGCTCTCTTCTCCGCCCTGCGCCAGCGCTGGGCGCAGCACCGGGTCCTGCAACGGTGCGGGGTCTGGGTCGAGCTCTAGAGGGTGCTCGTGGCGTGCGATCTGCTGGTAAATGAGGTAGGCGGCGCCCGCGGCCGCGGCGCTCGCGCTGACCCACAGAACCTGCAAACATGGCGTTCCGCTTCTTCGTCAGGCGTGTGTGTGTGTGTGTGTGCGCGTTTGTGTGTGAGTGTATTCGTGTGTGTGTGTGTTTTTGTGTGCATGCGTCAGACAGACCGAGAGAGAGAAGAATAGAGAAAAAAGAAGAGAGAGGGAGAGAGAATCAAAGAAAGAGAGAGTGGATCAGAGGAAGACTGTGCGTGGTTGCGTGTGGGTGTGTTCATGCGATGTGTGTGTGTGTGTGCAGGCAACGTTGGAAGGCACATCCTTGGACTCACCAGCCTCTGACGCCGCCTTTTGTCTGCGAGGGCACGCGCCAGGGCTTCCATAATTGTTCCAGGACAGCCAGATGTGATGCCGGCGATCAACTCGACAGGGAAAAGCCTTCGGTCGGGCTCACTGTGTGCGGGAGGGAGTATGTGTGCGTGTGCGGGACAGAGTATGTGTGTGAGTGCGTGCGTGCTCGTGCGCGTGAGAGAGATAAAGAGAAAGAAAAAGAGAGAAAGAGACGGCACGCGAGGAAGCGCGCGCACGAGAAGAGAGAGACAGAACGAGAGAAAGAGCACGCACGGGCGAGCAAGCGAGCGAGCGAGCGAGCGAGCAAGAGAGTGCTCGTCACGTCGGTGAACACGTGTATGTGTGAGAGTGCATGTGTTCGTGTGTGTGCGTGTGCTCATGTGTGTGGGCGCGCGTGTTGCAAGGAACGCTTGAAGTGCACATTCTACACCCGTGGACTCACCCACTTCGCCATTCAAACAGAACACTGAGAACGAGAGAGCAAGCGAAAGAGAGAAATACACAGAGAAAGAGAGGGAGGGAGAGAGAGAAAGAGCGCGAGAGAGAGCGAGAGAGAGCGAGAGAGAGAGAGAGAGAGAGAGAGAGAGCGCGCGAAAGAGAGAGCGAGAGAGAGAGAGAGAGAGAGAGCGAGAGAGAGAGAAAGGGTTCGTAATGCTTACAAGTGTACCACACCACATACGCAATACACACACCCTCACACACACACACACACACGTTCGAGTGCGCTCTCTCGTTGTTGTGTATGCTTCCACAAGCTGCTGGTTAGTGTTTCTGTCTGCTTCAACCACAGCCCGCCCGCGGCCGACTCAAGCCGCTGAGATGCCCGTACAAATCTGGCGATCGAACTTGGTAAGGATTTGAACCTCTGTTGAGGAAAATTTGTACGAAGCCTTTGTATAAAACCCCTCCCCGCGTAACTATCCCCGAGGGGTCCGGTACAAACAGCAAATCGCTCCGAATCTCG
>Ga0105051_10008099_pt1 | contig 10749 bp, 1 predicted proteins | sample FRY02_FD_78383 | JGI IMG/M metagenome (GOLD analysis project Ga0105051, IMG submission 78383) | Freshwater microbial communities from Lake Fryxell liftoff mats and glacier meltwater in Antarctica - FRY-02 (megahit assembly) | ecosystem: Environmental > Aquatic > Freshwater > Ice > Glacier...
TCGGTCCTACCATGTTCGTGTGCCACAGCAACGCTGCGCCTCGATTGTTACCTGTATTCAAGCCAACACCTTGACCTTCTTTGTATTCGAATTTTATGGAAAAAAAATCCTCAGCGTCGAGAACATTGATGACAGCAGTTGCAGCTTGCGCCGACAAACTGCTCCACTGGTCAAGAACCAATTCGTTTTCGATCCAAAGTTTAAATCTCTCGGGTTCACCCCGCAACTTTGTTTCAATTGTGTAGACTGCTGCGAAAGGTGCCCGCAAAAATCCTGCCCATCTGGCTGCAAAAGCAGGCTGACTGGCGAGACGGTACAACACAGTTCTTGCTCCTACTGGCGCTCCTGAAAAGTCTACCGTCTCGTGTACATTTGCCTGTACAGCAGTTTCAGGGGCAAGGGAAGTGTTGGCATAAAACGTAGCCCCAAGACCTCCTTCAACGGCCACCCAGGAAACCAAAGAATGTGTGCCCGCACGGGTCAGCGTGAATGTCACCTCATAGAAATCCTTAGTCAAAGACGGCGCAGTGGCAGCTCTGACAAGATATTTTGACTGATTTGCAGCATTTGGCAGGACATCAAGCTGAGAAATGAGGAGATCTCTTTTTGAGGTCCGTAGATTCCCAAATCCATCGCGCGCAAACACCGAAAATTTAGAAATAGTACCAGCAGTAGAAAGAGTCAGACCTTCGCCACGCGCAGTGGTTCTTCCTGCATAAATTGCGCCTGCCTGCAGCTCAGACGCCATTGGCGAATTTGCAAGCGGGAGTCCCGGAAAGTACAGGGAGCGAGAAGGCACGATTTCATCGGTAAAAAAGTCGGGGCAGCTCCAGCGAAGCTGTATAAACGATGGTCTTCCTCTGCTTGCGTACGACACCTCAAGGGGATAGTACGTACCCTTTTCCATCGTAACAACCCCAAATCTCGGGCCAAATCCTCCAGTGTAAGAAATAATCGGCCTGCCGTTAATGATCACTGAAGCCCCGCTGTCTGAAACAGAAGAAAATGTGTAATCACAATTGTATTCCGCCGCAATATATCCAAACCACTTGATACTGAAGGGCCCCATGTATGGGATAGCGTCGTGGGCCGGCGAATCGTTGCCCCAGTCAAAGCTAATCTGCTCGTCGGATTTAGACCTTACTGGCTTCTCATATGCGGTGCTGTTGTACACTACTGCTAGTAGGCCCCCAGGCCTCACAGAGGCTGTGTTGAAAGAATATTTTCCGATTTGTCCCAACGAGGCGTAAGCGTAACAATAACCTGCCGTGTACACGCACAGCTGCGGGATGATCGTGGTGCAGAGATCCGACATGCGACAAGCGCCAACGTACGTGTCCTGTAGCTCTTGATCACGACTATTCAGAAATTCGTCGCGACTCTGAATTGTGAAACATGAAGTGACTCCGGCGGTAATCATTGACTTTCCAGACACAGAGCTCATTGAGGCACAGGTGAAAGAAGGGTACATTTTCACAGGCGACGAAGAAAGTGCAGTAGCTGCAAAAAACATTGATTCAGACGTTACTATCACTGGGGCAGCCATTTGTGCACTTTTCCACCTGAGCTTTGTTGCCTGGCCTGTCGAATTGGACTTTCCGGCAGAGTACTCGATTTTAATCTCGTGCAGGTAGCCAGCCGAGTCAAAGAGCATGGTGCCTGATAAAACAGGCGAAAGTAAACTTGTCCATTGGTCCAAAATCAATAAACTGTCTATCCACACGCTGGCTCTCTCGTTGGCACTATTCAAGTCAACGAGAAATGTGTAGATAGAAGCTTCTTGTGGAATAATGTAACCTGCCCACCGGGCACTGAAAGAGTCTGTTTGAAAAACTTCAGGCCAGATGCTCGAAGACCAGTCAAGAGAATTTATAATTGAAGACGTCACAGCAGTGCTGGGCCGGAGTACAGCACCGTTGTAGTAAGTAGCTCCAAGACCACCACCAGACACCAGTTCTACAATTGAAGAGTCAAGTCCTGTTGAATACGGCGTTGAAATTCCTTTGTACTTCCCTAGACCAGCATCGTATTCAAATTTACTCATGACACTGGCCACGTTTCCTTGCGATGATTGCATCGCACCGTAAAATTTATCACTGGTGCTGAGCAAGGCGATGTTGTTTGATTTGTCTCGGGATGCAATGGTAAATTTGGAACTGATACCCGCTGTCCCAACTGTTAGTCCTGCACCACTTACTGAAGAATAGTTGCCAGCCTTGTCTGCTTTGACTGTTAGAATGAATGGCGATCCCGGAAAAGGCTCACATGCTGGTGACAAAAAACGATTTGGAACAGGTCTTTTCACAATGTTTCCATACCTACCATTACTTTCCCATGTTAACTTTGCCGCGCATGTTCCATCGCTGTTGAAATATTCAAGTTTTAAAGGGTATGCAGCCCCCGCACAAACTAAAAACGTTGCAGTAGGGGTGATTGTTGAAATACTTGTCCACTGATCAACCAGAAGCTGCTCGTCGATCCAGAGTTTGACCCGTTCGTCTGGCTCTGAAACTTCGACACTGAAGGTGTGTTCTTGTGGTAGGTAAGCGGTAACATATCCAGTCCAGCGAATTCCAAATCCAGCACCTGCATTCAGATCGCCAGGGATCAAGGAAGAACTTGGGCGACCGAGACGCCAGTCGAAATCGATGCTAGGATCAATCTGGTCGAACAAACCGTTCTTGAGATCTTCATCAAGAAAATATCTTGCCACAACGCCAGTTCCCTTGCCTGCACACAAGTTGAAGAAGTGTATTCCAGCGTTTGCAGTCGAATATCCCACAGTCATTGTAGCCGTTTTTTGATCATGGATTATGGAGCATTGCTTGACAGTGCTGCCACCTATTAACATACCAACATTTGCAGGAATGCCTGAGTGCAACATATTCATAGTCTTGTCCCGCGCCGTGATAGTGAACGCTGCAGCTGCACCTGCAGTGGCCAAAGTCAGCCCAAATCCTTTGACAGTCGAGTGCATTGCACAAATTTCTGGCGACCACTTCACTACAAGCTGAAATGGAGATCCTAAGATGTGTTCTTTCTTTCCTGCCCGGGTAAAGGTTGCTGATAGTATGTGCAATCCAGAATGCTGTGGCGTGTAAGAAACCGAATAGAAGGATCCATTTGTTGTGACGTTTGCTTCGAACGACGAATCTCCGTTGCCATAAATGAATTCAGCGTCAAGCGCAATATCACTGGCTCCGTCAGCCTTCACCACAATATCATCACCTGTAGATTGTCCAGTCAAAAGTTAAGAGGAGTACAACAGGCTCGTTATACAAGAAAATAGGACATACGCAAATAAAATTGTACATCTCCTCGCCTCAAGAAAAGATGAAATATATTCATGCTACGCTCGGAATTGTTAAGCTTTCAACACCTGCAAACGGTTCGTTGCCATACTCATCCTTCGCCAAGACGGTAAACGAGGACACCATACCAACTGTTGCTATCGAAATACCGAAACCTCTCGCGTAGGTTGTGTTCGTCTGCTCAAACAACAATTAACAACTCAAATGCTTGTCAGAATTTTACGGAAGGATTTCAGACACAGCAGCAAGAGCGTGCACGAAATAGATGGAAATAGATGGAAACCACACCAGAGGGTTTGTAGGCAAAAAAAATGTTTGAAAGGGAGGCGTTTCCGGATCGACACGGTGCGCTGAGAATAAACTAAAGGATGGGATTGCCACAAAAGTTGAAGAAGGGGCCTTCCACATCAAAGACAGTCCACGCGTGTGCCAGTGCGAGCTTGTTCGATATTCAACAATGATCTCATAATAACTCATGGCCGCAGAAAATATAATACCACTGTCCAGGGATAGTGATATCAAACTATTCCAATCATCGATCAAGAGCAAGCCATCCACCCAGAGCTTGACTCGTTCTTCTGAACTTTGCAAAACCGTTTTGATGTTGTACATACCACTTGCATCAGGGCGTACAAAACCTGCCCATCGGGCCGCCGTCTGTGAGAATGCACCAGTGGATGGCGAAGTTGACGACCACTCGAGCGGTCCTTCCCATACACTAGATTCTTCAGCTTGCCCTGCAGCCAGGCTACTGTCGCTGTAGTAAGTCGCACTAAGACCGCCTGGCAGTGCTAGCCACGTGTACGCCGTGTGCATGCCAGCTGTTGTTGTTGAAATACTGCCTGAGAACGAGTCATCTGATTGATGTGTCAAAAGTGTGGTTTGGTGCCGAAATGACATACTAACGATTTGTGTCGTATGGTATGAGTAGTACAGCTTCGGTGCAAGACTCAACACTGCTAAAAATGCGATAGGATCCGGTATGGACGGGACCGTGTTTTGGTGTGTGTCGAAAGCATTCAACTGAAATGTGACTGCAGAGCCAACCTGTACATCTGACTGAGAAATCATTCTGACAGTTGACAGCGAAGGATCAGGAGCTGCAGACACGCAAAAAATTTCGAAAGGACTTCCAGAGATGTGGTCACTCGGAACAGGACTAAAAAACAATTGTAAGGCTTCCACAATGCGTGGAACCGGTCTATTGGGTGTGCTCCACTCCAGTAGTGCCCTGCCAGCCGTCGGAGCATTCGAGTATTGCAGTCGAATTTTGTACAGGATACCCGATTCCATTTCGAAGGTTCCAGACATGCGTCTGGCTTCATGCATTGAAGCAGAAGAAGAAGTATTGATTATGACTGTGTCTGCGACAGTCAACACAGCATTCTTCATTTTTGATGCATAAAAAGTGTATTCCAGCCGTTCTGCAGAATAATTCTTTGGTAGAAGGAACCTGTCTGCAAGGATCTTGGTCGAGAATCGGCGGGCACTCCAGAAAAGAGACAGTCCAGATGTGTTAGACAGGCCTGCATGCGCATACTCTATGGCAACTGAATGAAAAGTATCTTCAGTCAGAGAGACACCTGCAGTGCTAGTAACATTGCTCAATAAACTAGTCCATTGATCGATTAAGAGTGTGCCATCGATCCAAAGCTTAACACGATCATCAATTCTGGTAAGGTGAGAGTGGAAAGTGTACGACTGAGAATATGTTGGCCGAAGAAATCCTGACCATCGGATAGAATACATAGTGCCATTAGGAACCGACTTTCCTTGTGCTGCGGTCTGAGAAAAATCAACAGGCCCTGAACCAGATTCTCCCACAGCTTTAATAGCCATTGATGGGTCAAGTGAAGCGTCACTGTAGTATGTGGCCATCAGACCCATACCAACCCTCGAGTCCGCCCTTAAAAATCCATGCCACTGAATGCTACTCGACGTGTCAGTTCGCCAGGGCAATACATGCTGGGCCCACGAAAAATCTATGGGCCCTTGTGTCTCCTTTGAGATGGCAGGCACGCCCTGCAACCTCGCATTGTCGTAGTATTCTTGCGTAAGACCACCAATCCGAAAGGCTGCCACAGACATAGGATTGTGATCTACCTTCGATGACACGTGTACAGATTTGAACGAACCAAAATCGCTATCTTCTGATAGCAGACCTTTGTCACCCTTTCCAACCAAGGCAATAAATCGTGAATTGTCTCTAGTGGCTGCATTACTGTACTCGTCTCGGGAAGTGATTGTAAATACGTTTCGCAGGCCTGCGGTTGCAAGAGTGAGCCCCACCCCAGTTGCAGTGCTCGTGCTATAGCAAGTCGATGACGGCACTGTTGTGAAATGATGTGCTGGCGAAGAATAACGCTGATACATATACGCACTAGGGATAATGGCATATGCGGAATCTGTTGACGCCTTCCATTCCAAACGGCAGCCATATCCAATGCCAACCAACACATGCCTGTAGCGTATGGTGAGGTCGTAGTGTGCATTTGCCAGCATCATACTCACGTCCACTTCCAACGTGGTTGCGGCAAGGCTTTCCCACTGGTCAATGATCAAAGCGTTGTCAAACCATAGACGGACTCTGTCACTCGGATCTTTGACTGTCACTTTTAGCTTATAAATCGATGCGGACACAGGCTTGATTGCGCCGTCAAATGAAACTGAGAACGGAGTGTTGCCGTTCAAATTAGAGCTCAATGGTTGGCTTCCACAACCAGTAGTTGGACAAAGATCTACTTTCTTCACAATAGTTGCTCGTTTCGGATAAATGAAGCTGGAGGAATCGTAGTAAGTAGCCATGAAACCGCCCAAGCTCAAGAAAAAAAGCTTAGACGAGTAATCAGCTGCTTGCGTCTGAGTAAATTCACCGATGCCGGTTGCATAGAATAGCCCATCCGTAGTTGTTCCATTCTCGATCGTCGGGGTGAAAAAAGGAACAGTTGAACCTTGCTGCGTTTTAAACGTAAAAAGATCTCTGAAATCACGAGGATTGTTAAATCTATCTCGGGCTGTTACTGTAAAATATGAGGACACGCCTGCCGTCAAGACTGTCATTGCTGAAAAAGACAGGAAATCACCAGCTGCAGCAGCTGGCCAGACTCGAGACGAATATGGACTTGCTCCAACAGCCGCTGCCTTGTAGAGATTGGTGCTCGGCACCGAAACATATGTGCTTCCAGCCGTGTTCAACCTCCATTTGAGGTCGAATATCCCCGACGCATTCGAAGTGTGTTTATACTCGACATGAATTCTCCACAGGCGATCCGATTCATCAAGACCAATGGTGCCTGTCGGAGATGCGAGGACTAAACTGCTCCACTGATCTATGACAAGGCGACTGTCCAGCCAGAGTTTTACTCGATCAGCTGGTGTCATCGCAGATTCAAATGTGAATGACTCTTTCGCAAACTCTGTGCACGAGTCTTCTGTGCGGCATGGGATTGAAACAAGACCTTCCCATTTAACAGTAAATCCTGCGTTAGAATTGATGACACCATTAGGAAGACTTGATATGTTGACAAAAACTTGCTTATTGGGCTGCATTACGGAGGGAGTGGCAGGAGCGAGGTCAGGTGCATCTGAAGTCGCGTAGTATGATGCATCCAACCCTCCTACATATGCAAGTGAAATGTCGGTGTTGTATTTTCCAGAAATGGTAATGGCGATCACTAGCATATCCCACACCCCGTCTGAGTTGTAAGACGAAATAACCCGTCGTGATTGAACACCGCGCGATAGAGGCTGGAAATACGACAGGATCCCGAGCGTCAGGCCCGAGGCACAATAACTGGAGGAGGTACACGTGGTGAATTGGTTTACAATGTTGTTGCTAAATTCGTCTTTTGACTGCACGAAGAAAATGGCTAGCCGCCCAGCAGTCACAACTGTTAGGCCGGATCCATAAGGCATGGACCGGGAAGCACACACATGTGCAGACATGACAGCTGCTGTGAAGGGAGTATTCGCAGCAGAAGCCTCAAATGTGAGCCATGCACTATGTACTGGGGCCTTTCTAGAACTTTTAGAACTGGCAGTTGAGGTGAAAACTAGGTCAAGACCGCTCGCAGCTGCTCGAACACCACTGGCGTGGCGCATTTCGTAGAGAACAGATAGCCCGTAAGGCAGTGGCTGAGATTCATTGCTGATGCTGAGGGTTCCAAACGCCGATGACAATGTGGTGGGAACGTAATCAAAGACTTGAATTCCATCGATGACCAAGCGATTTGCTACGCTATTGTCTGCAAAGAAGGTGTAGTCTCCGTTGAGTGGAACTGACAGATAGCCTCTCCACCTCACGCTGTAGTAACTAGATTTCTGATCAATGGCGCTCTCAATCGGAGCTATCCTCAACAGTCCAAGGTCAGACAGCGCTGCTCCACTCGCTGTTGACTGTGAAAAATACGTGTCTGAGTAGAAAGTGGCCTGGAGTCCCCCAAATTGAAGAAGCTTGACCTCGAAATCAAAGCTCCCAGACACGGTTGTCGAAATTGACAAAGTGTTCCCAAGTGCATATGGGACGTTGGGCTCGGCACTGAACTGAATCCATGGAACAAAACCGTCAATGACATTGCCATACACGTCCTTTGCAACCAAGGTCAGCTGAGAAGACACTCCAGCAGTCAAAAGAGTCAATCCGCTGCCGTACACTCTAGATTGACTCGCAGTTGCAGCAGCACTGAACGTGTGATGTGGTATTGTGTTTGTCAGTGCCTTGACAGAAAATAAATTCGTCAATTTCGAGTGCACACCATTGCGATCCACCTCCAGAGTAAGACCTCTCTGAGTGGTGTTGAAAAGTTGCATGTCATGATATTCCACCATAATGTCATAAAACCCTGTTTGCGGGGCAAAGTTTATGCTTCCACTTGGTCGCAATGATGTAAGACTTGACCATTGATCTACAAGAAGAGCCGTGTCTATCCACAGTTTGACTCGCTCAGTCGCTGTACGGAGGCCATTGTAAAACGTGTACGTCGCAGCGGTAGTAGCTTTGACTTGCAGAAGGCCCGACCATCGCGCACCATATTGCTGTCGAGACACTCTAGAATTCCACTGGGGTCGATAATTGCCTGCTTGTGATGACCAGTCAACGACTTGCCCAGCCGACACTGATTCTTCGGCACTTGCTGGTGCAAGATTTGGGTCGCTAAAATATGTCGCTGAGAGGCCTCCAACAGATGCTAGAGACACGTGTAGCGAATTCAGTCCGCCGCGCGTGGTGGTGAACTGCATTGCGTGAAGAGACCGATCGTCTGCTTTGAATCCTAGATGCTTTGGACGTACTGTTGGCGAATACAAGATGGGTATAAAGAAACTTCCAGACGGTGGTGCGACATTGTTGAGGACATTGCTATACTCATCGCGAGCATGTATTGAAAACACCGCTGGAGTTCCTGCTGTACTGATCGAAAGTCCGTGCCCGCTCACAAAGGATTGTGCTGCACAAGTAGAACTGTATGTTATGTTGCAAGAAAATGGACTCCCAGAAACATGCTCACCCGCCCATTTGACGTCTACCGTATACTCTCCAGAGTGTGTTAGCAGAAAGGCTAGTTTCCATGATGACACATCCTGCTGCTGAGGCACGCGATCGAGCATTCCCATATCGAGCGGGTACATATTTACTCCAGCATGGGCTTTTTCATACTCTATGCCGGCGTACCGTGGCCGTCTAAGATCCGAGTCTTTCCGCGTGATTTTAACGGCAAAGCGACCGGGAGGATCCGGGCGAGCAAGGTTGCCATGCTCATCTCTTGCAAACATCTTGATCTCTGCTTGCACACCGGCCGTTGAAAGGGAGAGGCCGTTGCCATGCGCATCACTCCTCGAGCCGACTGTCGTTCCAGGATGCACGTCCAGGGGCATGGGGCTTCCCTGTATATGGAATCCGCCCAGAAGTGCCCACACAGAGCCAAAACCGCTGATGAGAGGTGTGGCGCTTCCGGAAAAGCGTTCGGGCAGAGCACAGCTGCTGCAAGCTATCTCCTTTCTCAACGTGGCCTCAATTTGAACCGTACCTTGATCTAAAAGAGCCTCCAGACTTTCCGACGCACACTGCTTGCTGTCGTTGTCATTATAAGCATGTGTGGGTGCGGTATTACCAAACTCATCACGAATCTGAATATGAAAATCGTGTGCTGAACCTGACGTGGCTGCTTGCGTTGATTCCAACTTCGAAGTCTTTGGGTCGGCTCGCGCTGGTTGCACCTCGACTCGGTGCTGTGCAAGTGTCATGGCAGAAAAGAATGAGGATTGCGGAACAACTGTTTTGGGTGTGTGCATGCCGCTGCCCGCAGGTGATTCCCATTCAAGAGACAAGCCCGGGTTTGACAATTCGCTGCTCAGACTGTTCAATCCGTCGTGATATTCCAGCGCTATACTATACAGAGCGTCCGATGAGAAAGGTGTAAATGTACCACTTGGCTGTAATGTGTCCAGACTGTTCCACTGATTGATGATTAGGATATTGTCCACCCACAACTTCATTCTTTCCCGTGCCGATTCAACTTTTGTGTACATGGCAAAGTCAGATGCATTTGGAACTTTTATGAATCCAGCCCATCTTGCGGCAAGACCCTCCCGGAATGCCAGCGACTCGCTAATAGGCTGACTCGATACGACAGAAGTCAGTGCGCCATGCCACAAGCTCGTGTGTGCTGGCACGAACGAAACCAAGTCAGTTGTCGTATAGTAGGTAGCACTGAGCGCACCTGATGCTCCATAGAAGGCCTCAAAGTGCCAGGTGCCAGCCGTTGTCACTCGCACAAGTCCTTCAAATCCACCAATTAAATCGCTCACGGCTTCAATACTAGGCTGGATCGTGAGAGCCGATTCGTTTTTGTGTATTGCATGTGCTCCAGCGTACAGAGTGTGAAGCAACAATTTACCGCCCTGGAGCGACCTTGCGGCGTTTCCGTAGGCATCCATTGCCGACATTTTAAACTGCACTGTTGCTCCTGCAGACAGGATTGACAGGCCCTGCCCTACGAGCAGAGAAGAATTGAATAGACGCCCGTGGTCCACGTTGAGAAGCACTGGCTGGCCCACAGCGTGCACGTTGAATAAGTTTCGGGAGGGGACTGGCTGCAGAGTTGCCCAGGGGCTGCTCCACAGGAAACGTATAGCGGCATGCCCCTTGACATGTCTGTACTGGAGTGTAATGCCATTGAGTGTGCCGGCCTTGAGCAGCACGTTTGCAGACGGCAGCCGCTCCTTTCCGCGTTCCCAAGCATCGATCAAGAGCGTGCCGTTAAGCCACAGCCGTGCACCGTCAGTTTCTGCCCCGAGATCCAGCCACAGCACATATTTGTCGCCGTTAGGCAGTTTGCGGGCCATTGGGACGTCCGCAACGCCCAGATGCCCGCACCATCGTGTTGCCACGTAGTCTGCGCCGGCGAGACCCGCGACAGGCCCGAGTCCCCAGTCGAAGTCA
>Ga0105051_10008100_pt1 | contig 10749 bp, 15 predicted proteins | sample FRY02_FD_78383 | JGI IMG/M metagenome (GOLD analysis project Ga0105051, IMG submission 78383) | Freshwater microbial communities from Lake Fryxell liftoff mats and glacier meltwater in Antarctica - FRY-02 (megahit assembly) | ecosystem: Environmental > Aquatic > Freshwater > Ice > Glacier...
ATAGTCCTGACAGCTTGCCAGAGATCTTGAGAGTACTCAGTGAGTCTGACTGAATGGTATCTGGATTATAGAGTCTTTGTAGTGCTTGTAGTCACGACAGCATGGGTTGCTTGGATCATAGGAACTGCACACTACCAGCATCAGCGGCAAACTCTCTGACTCTGCTATGCCACATCAAGATCAACGTGACACCCAGTCAGAATACGATATCTAACACATTACTAATCAGAAAATAGCTACCACTACTCATAACTCATCAGTTATCATCATCTCATCATCATGCGATCAATCATGCGATCAAACGAGCAAGAAAAATCACGAGTGTATTGAGAATACCCTGAAGCAAGGTAGTAGTCACCATATCTCCGTTGAGAATATGAGCCATCTCGTGTCATACAACTCCACGGATCGCATCATCGTCCATACGAGTGAGTAGTCAGGTACTGACTGCAACCAGTGCAGAGTTCTTACTGGCGCCAGTGGCAAACGCGTTGGCATCTGCAGACTGATAGTATCATACTTCGGGCATATCGATGCCTTGCTGATCAGCAATTCTGAGTACGGTCTGATATACCAGTGATAGCTTATGATCGTGCTCGGACTGATCGATGAGCTTGATGCTATAGGAGCGCTTGGCCATCCGACGTGAAATCCATAAGCCGATCATCGCACTACCAAAACCAAAAACCAGGGACATAATCATTAGTCATTGATAGCCACTACCTTGGAGATTGATACCAAAAAAATATTGTATCAGGTTGAGAATAATCCCAAGCGTAACCATAATGGCCAAGCTAGACAATGCAATTAGTCAGATTCTTTTGATCCGATCCATCATAGAAATAGTAGATAACAAAATACTATCAGTAATTATAATCAGATACCTAATGATTACAAGAGATTAGGATGCTTGGATGTTGGGCTGCATGAGATAGTGAGGATGGAGAACATCTACTGATACAAATACACCACTGAGTCACATACTCGCTTTCTGCTGCTGATGCGTGACAATAATGTTGTCGCTTTCGATACTGATATCCAGACGATCATGATCATCAGCATAGCTATCACTCACATCATCATACGGTATGGATTGATCGATACTTGTCTTGACTATAACACTATGGGTCTTGGTAGTGATATCATATAACCACATATTATTACGCTGGCCAATGTAGATCGCAATCTGACTGATTTCGAGTTTAGGTAGTAATTGGTTATATAAATCTGTCTTGGTACAATGGTGAAGCTGGATACTACGATCACCACGGTTCATACTGACATACATATTGATACACAGACAGATCACACGTAGCGTGGTAAACGATCATGGACCATTGATCACGTAGATGTCAGTGATTGGGTACTCTTGCATCCACTGAGTCAGTTGCGGAGGGAAATCCATCTCCAGTCCTCTGTTGGGCAACTGGATATATGTAGACCCTATCCATATCTGTAGTCTGTCTGATGAGCAGTTGATTATTAAGTTCATAAGGTTTGTAAGGTTATAAGGTTGCATAATATCTTCAAAAGCATCTTGATTGCTCGATATGCTTGACTATAGTCAAATCAATCACTGAAACAATATTTTCTTACTCCATCACTTATGATACAATATATCGCAGTACTACGCGGAATCAACGTATGATGACACAACATCATCTCCATGGACGCACTCAGCACCATGTGCACCAACCTATGACTAAACGATGTACAGACCTATATTCAAAGTGGAAATATTATCTTTATGAGTACTGAGTCTGACACAACCAGGCTGGTCGACATGATCTCGTATGGCATTACGCGTGAGTTTGGTCTAGATATCATGGTACAGATCAGAACCGCTACTCAGTGGAAGCAGATCATCGCTCAGTGCTCCTACGCCAAGCCGTGACAAGATGTCAACGATGTGTATGTCACGCTACTCGCCACACCACCGGTCAAGGTAGCACTCAAAGATCTCACCCAAGCACTCAATGAGTCAGAAAAGTTTGTCCTCAAGGATCAGACACTGTATCTGTGTACTCCAGCCTATGGCACGACCAAGCTGTCCAACGCCATGATCGAACGTAAACTCAAATCGAGCGCTACGACGAGAAACTGGAAGACAGTGATCAAGATAGGTGAAATGATAAAGTAAATTAACATACTATATAATTATTACTTGCAATTATCAAAATATTATCTATTATGTTAAGGAAACACTACAAAACCTCATGATAAGTCTATATATTATGTTTTCTCACTTATCATGAAAGGTTTGCTGTCATGTGTTTCCTCGAGGAAACGCTGTCTTGAACCACAAAGTAAACTTTCATATGGAATAGTAAACTTTATATTCAAAATTTACTTTGATGGTTATTTAGCGTTTCCTTAATAATATTTTATTTCCAATCAGCATAGAATATGCAAATAGAGTTTATTGATTCCAAACTTGCAAAACTATACGAAACTGGCAATGATAAATGACAATATCCTCCATGAGTAGTACAAAGATTTCAGGACCGTGTAGAACAACTCTCATACGCTCATCACTTATCTGATCTCAAGAATATTATCAGTCTCAATCTTGAAAAGATGAAGGAATATGGAGATAATCGGCGATCGGTCAGACTCAACAAACAACGAAGACTATTGTTTATCTATGATGATAACTGAATCACACAAGTAATCTGAATCAAAGAAATCAGTAAACACTATGAATAATGGTGACCAACTACCAACTACAAACTATTTACCTTATTATATTATAACATATGACTATCAAACTATCTGATCTCAAAAGAAACAATACCATATCGCATCCATGATTATTACTTGCCGAAGAGCTCGAAGCGAGAGACTGGACTCAGGCGTATCTTGCTACTCTACTACACAAAACAGCAGCAGAAGTAAACTATATCATCAAGTGATCCAGAGGCATTACGGCAGACATGGCTACTCGTCTGGGCATAGTATTTGGCACTGGGGCACAGTTTTGGCTTAATTACCAAAACGCATATGACTTATCAATCACACAACAAAGCAAATACCAAGAATATCAGCAGATCGAACATCAATCAAAGCAGTTAGCGTTTGCATAGTAATATAATATAAGCTCTTACACAGGAAATTAAGAAGAAAATAAAAATATTCTGTTTGATTTTGGTCAAACATTACATAAACTATCAATAATTTATCACATAAAATATTTGTTATGAAAAAGTTATTAGCATTATTTACTCTGTTATTAGTATCTTGTGTGTCATTTAGTTTTGCAAACTCAGAACTCGATACAGCAGTTCAGTGGATGTACGATAATGGTCTCACAAAGTTTGATAATGCGACAGAGTTTATGGCTGACAAACCACTCAGAAGAGATGAAGCGACTAAATTTTTCTGACAATATGCCATAACAATACAGAAATCTACAACAGATGAAACCAAAACTGAATGCAATAGCTTTATTGATCTCAACTAATGATGGGAAGATCTTAAGAGCAATATGCAAAATGCTTGCAAGCTATGATTATTCAAAGGTAGTCAGTGAAAATTTATGCCAAAATGATTACTAACAAAATGACAAGCGATTACCGTCCTCATTAGAATGATCAACTGATATAAGGATGAAACTCAATGACACTTTGCTCAGAAATATTATGAAAAAGCTCAACAACTAGAAATAATAAAATGAGTAGATATTACTCCATCTAATTTTGATACTGATATTACGAGATGAGATGTTGCTATTTTAGTATACAATGCGTTTAATGTACCGTGAGTAAAGATTAGCAACAAAGACCTACAATATATTGAAAGCGAGGTAGTAAGAATTAATAACTTATTTAAGCCTGATTCTATTGAAAGGTGACAATATATAGATAAAAACTTTTACCAAAAAGAAGAAGAGATTTGAAGTAAAGAAGAAAAAATATCCTCTTCTATACTATTTAAGCTGGAAGAAAACACAAAGATTGTTTATTTAGATAGATTTACATGTAAGATATTGGATATTCAAAGCATGATTTGATGAGAATTAGATTCAAATACTCAAATTATAGGCATTAACATAGACTGTAAAAATACATCAAAAACCTGATCAAAAATTGACTTTATATTCGCGATTAGAGATCTTTCATCAAAGCAAGATTCTACATATACTTACATCAATACTGACTCAGTAAAAAATAAAAGCTGATTTAAATTTATTAATTTCTATTGAAATGATAACATCAAGTCTCCTTCTATCGACCCAACTAATGTCATCGAACCATGAAAATCAATAGACTGACGAGTACTTGCCAATATACCAAAGAATATATCCACAATTAGATATATTTTAGCAGATTGAAAAAGTTTATGAGGAATAGTCACAACATTAGAGAATCCAAATAATCTATCCGAAAGAAATTTTATGGATAAATGCCAAGAAATATTTTCCTTTATGGATTGTTACAGCATAAGCCTAGGTAGAGTCTATGATGGTATGTCAGAACAAGCTTTTAAAATACTAAATGACGGTCTTATAGAGATATGAGACCCATATTTTAAATTAAAAATGACCGATAGTTACTCTGGGGATTATTATTGTATAGAAACAGAATCAGAGCAAACTTGTATTCGAATTAGTGACTGAGAAATCTCCAATAAGAATACTATTTATTTTAACTAACTCTTATAGTAAATATAAAAAAATCGCAATATTGCGATTTTTTTATCTACTCACAACTCGCACTTTTGATAATATTGGTAAGGATCTTGCGAGTGCTGTCGGTCGTACTACTGACAGACCAGACATATCACTGTCCCTCGACGAGTGTATAATACTGACTATGGAACAGCTTGCGATCTCACTCCTGCGTGATAAACGACACCATCTCTCCCTCATTGCTTGTGACACAGTCGACACTGCGAGTACCCTGCTCAACAAGCTCATATCATGGTAGTGAAAGCTCGAGCTTCTGGAGGTTGAGTGAGGCCATCTGCTGCATACTTACACCGCTATCCACACGAGACTGCGACATCTGGATCACTGACATATCATCGCCGCTACCAGCACGGTAGGTGAGCTGAGCTCCATCGCCACTAGGGACTACCGTATATGAGTCAGCAATATCAAATCTCCATGATCATATGTTGACTGACTGCATGGGTGTTGAGCTACCACATCACGCGAGGGTGATGAGTCATGTGAGTACTGCGAGTGTTAGGAGATGACGATGTTTCATGTGTAGTATAATCAGATATAAACTGAAGCAAAGATGACTCCCGTCACGATCCCGATCACGAGACCTCTTTTGTAGACGTTGGGGAGGAATTCTGGGTATTTGTTATATTTTGCTGCTTGGATATTGGCAAGGATATAGCCTACCATCAGACCTGCGAGCAGCAGATATCATGGCATCATGATCAGCATAATCATTGTATATGCCTGATCACTAAAGGTCACATGCCCAATCGTAAAAAGCAATCCCATAAATAGTGAGCATAAGAAGAAGATTCACTTGAAGACTTCAAAAACAGATTGCATGATATAAGAAAATTTAGGGAAGTTAGAGAAGTTGGAAGATGTAGTCCTAAAGGATTTGAGTAAGTACAAGAATAATAACTCGAGCAAGTGTAATACCGACAAACCTCATCAGAAACGGTCACTTGATTGTCTTGTGACGGAAGATCTGCATCCCAAGAGCAGCTCAGATTACTCCGCCCAGTCACATCATGATGTAGAGTTGACGTTCGGAGATCCTGTACTGTTGGCGGTTTGCGCGCCACTTATCTACTCCGAACATCACCAAGGTCACGACATTAACCACGACAATATAGACAACAATAATAGTCTGCATACCGCAACCATACATAAGTCAGACAATGAATCAATTGAATTTGTATGATACTTGTCTATAGTGACTGACATGAACCGTCGTGACCGTAATCATAGACATACTGCACTCATGCTCCTGGCGTGTGCTTTTGCGTTTGTATATTTACTAGCTTGGCAGTTTCAGTGAGATGATATTGTACAGCAGCGAGACGGTATCCCTCCTCCTGAGCTACCCACTACACTAGACAGAGTCATCAACGCTCAAGATCAGATAGATCAAACAACAACACTTGTGAATTCATGAGCCTCTCAACTTACACAAGCACAAAGTACCTCAGCCTCATGAACCGAGATTTCCTTTACTTCTCTCAATGCTCTCCCACAGAGTTTTACTCGTCTATGACTGATTAGTACCCAGGGCATTATGATGGACCAGCAAGGTACTATTGTTACTACCAACACTAACCGTATCGCCTGGCAGTGAGATCGTAAGACCTTTGCATGAGAAGAACTACAGTGATTATGAATTGAGGCTGACTCGCTCACGTTTTATAATGATCCAAGCTGGGTCAATATCCTTGTACTGATAGAAGTAGTACGTAATGATCAATCTCTCCTCATACAGATACCATATGCCAGCTACCGCGACGATAAAGTACATCTCAACTCACTCATCCGTCAGCTCACACAAAAATAACAGAAAAACACATTGAAAATCGGTCAGACTTAACTATATTCATGCTTGACGATATATTTTTAAATCCTACACTATTTCTCATGTCGATGATCGAGCGCAGTCTGGTAATACTCAAACCCAAAGCTGTAAGCGGATGACATATGTGAGAGATTATTAGTAGATTTGAGAGGATCTGACTCAAGATCATTGCTGGTAAGTTGATCCATGCTGACTCTGAGATGGTAGGTCGTCACTATCCTGATGATAGAGCAGAGTGGATCAAGTGAATGTGACAAAGAGGAATCGATAACTATACTCAGTTTGGTATGAGTATTATGGATGACTTTGGAACTGATGATCCACATACCGTAGGTATGCAAGTACGTAACTGGCTTATCGAGATGATGACTAGTGATCTGGTGTTTGTGACTGTTATGGAATGACCGCATGCAATCGAAGTAATTAGAAAGCTCGTGTGACATACACTTCCACTATCTGCCGCTCCTGGTACAATCAGATGAGACTTTAGCTACGATAGTGCATATCTTGCTAATATGGAACGCAGACCGATCGACAATCTGATCCATGCATCTGGTAATCCTGAGGAAGCAGCATATGAAGTCAATATTCGATTCCCAGAGCTAACTTAGATTAGAGTAACAACAAATCCTTGAGAAAGGATAAACCATAAATTATAGTAACTATCTGAAAGCTTCTTGATATTTTGAACTTTCTCTCTTTATATATTACACATTATTATTATGCAAAAAGGTATCCACGGAAAATATCATAACGATGTAGAAGTAACATGCATGTGTGGAGCAAATTACACACTATCAGCTGCTATCAACGGTCCTATCAAACTTGAAAACTGCCCAGCATGTCATGCTGCGTTTAACAAGGGTGTTGCAATCGTCAAAGAATCGAAGGGTATGCGTCAAAAATACGAAGAAAAAATGGCAAGAATGGCTGCTGCTCAAGCAAAAGCTACTAAATAACTATCTCATTCCTCCTGAGAAGGAGGATACGGCAAAGCCGAGGAGGTTTATAGTCAATATTTCAGTGGATTTGAAAAAATCTACTGATTTTTTCCTTTTTTGGCAAAATGTTTCTGCTGGTATTTATTGATATAATCAATACATATAATAACATGCTCAAACAACATATTATCCAACACTATCTTAAGTCAGACGATATTATATCTATTGTGCCGCAGCATCATGGTAAGGCGATGGGCTTGATGCTCAAGTACAGTGCCATAGGTCTGGGAGTGTGGATGCTCTATAGCCTGATGGTCAACATGATGACCTACGATCATATTGCTGGACGAGTTGCTACGATTGCACTGATGTCAATCTTTGTGATGTTCAATTATTATTTTATGATGCTCTATCTGGATAGTGTTATCATAACTAACCAAGGCATTATTATTATGGATCAAGTCTGACTGCTTGATTTTAGTCAGACGAGGTTTGATCGAGCTAGTATCCAGACCATTAGTTATCATCAGCATGGGATCGCTGACTGGGTATTGGGTAAATGAGATATTATCATCGGTATCGAACATGGTACTAACTATATATTACCCAATGTTATCTCCCCCACCAAACGAGTGGAGCGTCTCAACCATTACAAACACGAAGCGATTGTACAACATGCACGTAATATTGCTCTCGCACAAGATGAAACACAACAACCATGATGATATGATAAGTTTGAGCTACTGGTGGATAAGCTCAGTGATATTATTGTAGATTATATGCATCAGCCTCGCCATAGTGTTGATATTATCGATGGAGATGATGTAACAATCGAAGATGACTATCCTGAGTTATATGATAAATAAGTAGTATGACTATGCTGTCATTCGTCATTGCGACACCTGCCTATCGGCAGACAGGGGAATGCAGCGTAGCGAAATGACGCGGCGACCGAAGGAAGTGCCTCTCTGGTGCAATCCATGCCCACGCGCTCGTCATTGCACTGACTGCGTCAGCATAAACTTGAGAACGAAGCAATCCATTGTACAGAGATTTTTGAAAATATAATATAGTGGATTACCACGTCACTCCACTTTGTTTCGCTCCTCGTTTATGCTGATAAGATCAGTGCAATGACGAAAGCAACAATATATATAAAATAAGTCAATAGTATAAACCTACAAACAAAATCTAACATCCGTATTTGCCGCTAAACATAAGGAATGTCAGATTTTTTTATGATCAAAATTGTATTTTATGCAAAATAGATTTGCATTTTTATAATTATCCAGTTATACTAGTACTGTCATCTTATTTATTACTAATTCTACACCAATGACAAAATCAAATGCAAAAGCATTCACACTGATCGAACTATTGATCGTAATCGTAATTATCGGTATTTTGGCAGTTGCCCTATTCCCAAGACTAACTGGATCTCAAGCTACAGCAAGAGATACAGCTAAGAAGGCTACTCTTCAACAAGTTGCAACTATTATTATTGCGTACACTAATCAAGAACAAAGCCCTGCGCCACTAACTACATCTGCAACTCCTGTTGTAATTACAATAGCCATGGCTACTGCAGTATCTGGTTATGGTAATATGCCATTAGTTGGACCTAATGATTCTCCTTTCTATATTGCTGCTGGTCCAAATAATTCATATGTAATATCTGCAGCTCTAGAAAGAGCTAACGGTAATGTTGCTGGTACTGGTGCTGCTACTGGCGGTCTAATTCCAGGACCTATTACATCAGCTGCTACTGGTTATGCCATTAGAGCCCAGTAATTCGTATTAATTACTACCACTAACCCATCTCTTCGGAGATGGGTTTTTTTGTGCAAGAAAAAAGTGAGAATTACCTCACTCCACTTAGTACTTCATAGCCATTATTAGTGATCAGTAGACTATATTCTCGCTGACATCATAAATCTCCGTCGGTGGTGTACAGATTCCGATCGTTGATGGGTTTGTTACGATAGTCGATACTAGTGATGGCAGTGATGGGTTCTAGTGCGATGATCATACCAGGACGGAATTTGATAGATTTAGCATCGCGCTCTGCGTAGTTGTAGATATATGGTTCTTCTCGGAGTTTGCGACCTACGCCATGTCCACACAGGGATTGTATTACACTATAGCCGTGTTTGTGCATATGTTGCTCGACATTTTTACCTCGATCAAATACTGATACTCCTGGACCTAAGAGCTGAATCCCCTGGTCAAGAGACTCCTTGGTCACACGAGATAAGTCAGCTGCTAGCAGATTATACTGATCTCAACCAACGATGAGCGACACTGCTGAGTCAGAAATCATACGCTGATGAGTGATCCCCATATCAATCTTGAGGAAATCTCACTCCTTGAGAACGGTCTTATCAGGTATCCCATGCACAAGACAATCATCGATCGATAGACACAGATTACCAGGAAATCACTGATGACCACGAAACGATGCTTGTACATTATGCTTGACACAATAGTCACCAGCGATTTGATTAAGTTCGAGTAAACTCACTCACGGTAGTGCTGCATCACGTACTATCTGTAGTATTTCAGTCAAATATTGTCCACTTTCACGGAACATTTGAATTTCATGATTATTTTTGATGAGGATTTTTCACATTGATTGGGAAAGTTAGAAGATTGAGAAAAGTTAGAAGATTAAGTCCTAAACAATTTCCCAGAGAAATTAACTAGAGAATAAGCTACGCTTCCAAAATTGGAAAACTGAGAAAAGTTGGAAGATTGAGAAAACTTACTCCTTCAAATTCTCTGACTTATCCTTGGTATATTCTTTTTAATTCTTAATTCAATGAGTTTTAATCAATAGTCAAATATATCCATACAAAAAGACAGTCTAAAATTTGCAAAATAATGATATTGCGAATATAATAGTCTGTGTTCAAAACTATCTTATATATTTTACTTTCCACAAACTATCTATCACCATGAAACCTACTCTCGCCCACAGCCTCAACGGATTTGATAACATTACGCTTGACCAACTCAATAGTACTATGTCTCTCATGGAGAGAGTAGATACAAAATATGTGATCAACTATGTGCAAGCGGATGATTTGATCCAAGCACTAAAGGATAAGTTCTTTATCCTGCAGATCAAGGACAAGGTAGTGTTTCAGTATGATAACATCTATATGGATACCGAAAATAGCGACCTGTTCTACGAACATGAAAATGGTCACGAAATGAGAAATAAAGTCAGAACAAGAAATTATGCAGATAGTGCTGATTTATGCTTCTTTGAATACAAACATAAGATGAACAAA
>Ga0105051_10008107_pt1 | contig 10745 bp, 16 predicted proteins | sample FRY02_FD_78383 | JGI IMG/M metagenome (GOLD analysis project Ga0105051, IMG submission 78383) | Freshwater microbial communities from Lake Fryxell liftoff mats and glacier meltwater in Antarctica - FRY-02 (megahit assembly) | ecosystem: Environmental > Aquatic > Freshwater > Ice > Glacier...
GAACAGTTGGTTACTCGTGATGCTTCCGAACTCGTCAGCGGGACTAACTCTGCCAAACTACGCGGTTATTTCGAAGCGTTGTCACTGAATACGGCCGGTCTCATTGCTAGTTCTTCGCTCCATCAAGCCGTGGGAATCACGGCGAAAAGTGCCCGGCAATACGACGATCTCCTGGTAGATCTTGGGGTAGCAGTTGACGTGCCAGCTTGGTCTACGAATCGATTACAGCGGTTGGAAAAGCGTTCGAAGAGGTACATCGTTGACGGTGGTTTAGTAACAGCCGGGGCATGAATTAATCGAGAAACTGCTCTCACTGATGCGGATTTGCTCGGCCGGCTGATAGACACCTTTGTACATTCTCAACTCGCACCCGAAGCCGAACTTGCGGTCCATCCAATACGGCTTCACCATCTGCGAACTGCTAACGGTCGTCAAGAAATTGATCTCGTTGCTGAGCTTCCGGGTGGAAAGTTGTTGGGATTGAGATAAAGGCTGCATCAGCCGTTGGGCGCGGTGATGCTCGACATCTAGCGTGGTTATGCGATCAACTAGTTGATCGTTTCGCCGCGGGCGTTGTGCTACATACCGGTCCGGACACATTCGAGCCCGGTGACCGAATCTTGGCGGCACCCATTTCTGCGATCTGGACTTAACCGATAGCGGTAACCACTACCAAAACTGCAACGTCAACTGCGACAGTGGCGATGAGGGAATAAAACATTGCCGCCCGATTGCGCAAACGCGAACCCAGAAGCACAGCGGTGACGAATGCAACAGCTACGACAAGTGCGAGCCACCCGCTCGCGGTAGCGCTGACCACAATCAAGATCCCGCTGCCGAGGGCGAGAAGTAGCCAACATAAAACAACGGACGAGCGAATGCCTAAACGAACCACGAGCCCACCCATTCCTGCGGCAGCGTCGGAGTCGGCATCGGGCAGGGCGTTTGCTAAATGGGCGCTGACACCGACAATCGCGAACACGGCGACTGACCAGAGGGTAGGAGGTTCATCGTTTAATCCAAAGGATAGGAACGCTGGCATAGCCCCGAAAGCGAGAGCGTAGGGGAGCCAGGACCACGCGGTTCGCGAGAGTCGAATGTTATAAAGCCAGGCCATCAGGATTGCGAACACGTGGAATGACCCGCCCAACCAACCGGCCACCACCCAACTCAGCGGGATTGCGAGCAGCAGCGCGATAACCGAGGCAATCCATAGGGACCGCGCGGATATGTCCTTGGCAACCGTTGGTTTACTCGTGCGTCCGACGCGGGCGTCTACCGAAGCATCAAAGGCGTCATTGCTCCAGCCGACGGACAACTGGCCAATCAAGATCGTGACAAACACTGCGACGATGGGCCAACCAGACCAACCCAGACTCCACCCAAAGGCACTGATGACCAACGAGACGGCGATCGTGGGCAATGGATGGGAGGCTTTGACAAAACCCTGTAGACGCCGCATGCACTGACCGTAGGGGATGGGTGATCACGGCCGGATGGGGTGATGCACGTGCAGGGGTCCGGCGCGCAGCGGCGGGGACACGTACCAAGATTTTATCTTTTTGAGGTAGCAAGATTTATCAATTCGAACTTCCTCACACGAGACCCCCCCAACAATGGGCTCCGCTCACGTAAGGTCCGAAATTGTTTGCAGTCGTACAACGAACGTCGAATACCGCAGGACATGACACTTCGCTTCCTGCTGACGCGATCGGAGCCCAAGGCCGTTGACAAGGCTGGCAATCCCCCTTCAACCTGTGCCTGCTGTCAGCGTCAAAGAGCACCGCTGGGCTGCCACATCTTTCGTTGTTCGTTTCCGCAACTAATCGGCCATCCGGCTGATTCCAGCAGTACCGACGTCGTCTCGTCTCAAAAGTAATGTCGAATAAACCTATGCCGGTAACCATCAAAATCAGTTTTTCGATGATGAAAATTCAACATGTCTTCAATGAGATTGATGTGATGTTGGTCATCTCGCCGTCTCAACGGCCTCAGAAAAGGCCGTGTTGAGCAAAATCGTAACGCGCGCAGGCGACATGCCTGACGTAACCTCTGCCAACTATGTCAATCACTTTTCCATTTAAGAGCGCGACGTTGGCGACGGTAAGTACTCGCCTTAATGTCGTCGATCAGGGAGCCATCAGTTGGATGGCCAAGCACGGCATCCTGCTGCTGCGCATCGCCCTTGGAGTTGTGTTCCTCTGGTTTGGTGCCCTGAAATTGATCCCGGGTTTGAGCCCGGCCCAGGACCTCGCTGGGAAAACTATCGAAGCCTTGACGCTTGGAATTGTTTCAGCGTCCGTTGCGGTTCCCGTTCTTGCACTGTGGGAAGTAGCAATTGGCATTGGCTTGCTGTCGGGGCGGTGGATGCGGGCCACACTGCTGCTTCTCTTCGTCCAGATGGCGGGAACCGTGACACCACTGCTGCTATTCAGATCGGAAACGTTCACCGCTTTCCCGTTCGCCCCGACTCTGGAGGGTCAATACATAATTAAAAACATTGTGTTGGTTGCGGGGGCGATTGTTCTGGGTGCGACCGTCCGCGGTGGTCGGCTCACCTCAGGGCCCGTGAGTCCAGCCCAAAAGTAGTGACCCCCATTGGTCTCGCACATTTGTTTGAGTCACGTCTGCCGTGCTAGTAATACAAATATGAATGGTCGCTAGATTCTTGTTGGTGCCAACATCGCGGTGACCCTTCTTGCTTGGTTGCTGGAGAGAATGAACCCTCCGGGTCGCATCGCAACGACCGTGACGCCGTTCTGCTTCCCCAATCGGTTTTTTCTCATGCTTTGGCCCGAACCGTGCGGGCTGGGCACCTGACTTTCCTAACAAAAGACCCAGCACGGTGGCGCAAGAAATATTCGTCATTGGCGGTGGCAGGATGGCGTCATGACAATGGGCCGACTGAGCGCAATAATTGTTCACTTTCTGGCGGGAATTGGAATTCTATTTTGGGTTGGCATGGTAATTGCGACCATATTGGGAGAATTCGACGCGCACCTGATTGTCGTGCTACTCCTTGCCATTGTCTTGGGTGGCGCTCACGCACTGATTTCCACGTCGACGACCCGAAGATCATCGGCAGCTATCTGGTTAACCGTCTTTGTTTTCGTCTCGGATTCACTCCTTGGAATATTTATCGATCCCAAAGCGTTTCTCCTTGCTGGATTTACCGTCGTCCTTTTTGTCGCGGTGATGCTCACGCGAAGGGCGACAATTTTGCGCGGCTAGGCAGCATTTCTTTTCTTTTTCCACTACTTTTAGTCAATGCGCAGATTCGTTGAACTATCACGCTACGTGGTAATCCTGCCCGCCTTCGGTTCACTCCTTGGTGCCCTGACACTCATGCTCATCGGCACGTGGGAGGTTTTTGTCTCTATCTGGGGGATGTTTAACTCCTCGTCACCACTTAAAGACACAGTGGTCGGGGTTTTGACCGCGGTGGACACACTCTTACTGGCAACAGTACTGCTGGTGATCGGTTACGGACTTTATGAATTGTTCGTCGACGCTGAAGTGAAACTGCCGCCGTGGCTGGAGATCAAAGATCTCGACGATCTAAAGAACAAACTTATTGGCGTGGTCGTTGCAATCATTGGGGTTGTCTTTGTCGGTAAACTGGTGGACGACAACTCCAGTAATGACGTCCTCTTATCGGGTGCTGGCTCAGGTGCACTAGTACTAGGTCTTGCTGCCTTCATCTTTGCAACGAAAAAAAGCTAACCACCGGGCCGCGCAGCGCTTCAGAAGCGCGCCTCATATTTATCTGGCGTTGGAGTTTGTCTACCCTTATACCGGGTTCGGGTCTTCATCTTGAGTGACGTCCATGTCGTCATCGATCGAGTTAAGGTGGTGTGCGTAATGCCCATTGTCAAGATCGCGATGAATATGCTTTGGCAGTGGGTTGCACCAATCTGCGCCCTCATTTTGATCGCGGGCTTTGTGGGTGCTCCCAGGGCTGCTGCCGTTGAGCCGACCTGTAAACCTCAGACGGCTCTCGGAAGTGACGTGGCACTGAACGTGCGCTACGCCCAGGCCGCGGGAACGAATTTTGCGTGGGCTGATATCGGCACGGGACGTCCGCTGCTACTACTCAACGGCACTGGCTCACCGATGGCCGAGTGGGACCCCGCCCTCCTCGCTGGGCTTGCCAAGGACCGTCGGGTCGTGGTGATCGACTACCCGGGTCTAGGTCTGTCCAGTCCCGCTCCGGGCCGGATCACCTTTTCCGCCATGGCTGATTGGACCGCGGACCTGATCACCGTGCTCGGACTCGGCGCATCCGACGTCCTTGGCTGGTCCATGGGTGGTTTTATCGCGCAGCAACTTGCCATTCGGCATCCGGAATTGGTGCGCCGACTCGTGCTGGCCGGGACCAATGCTGGTGGTCCGTCCGCGGTGCTTGGTCCGACCTGGGTTCAGCAGGCCGACAGTAACTCCGACGGCAGTATTCGTTCCTACCTGATCACCAACTATCCGCGCACGACCTGCGCGCAGCGAGCTGGGCGGGAATTCATTAAAAGGATCACCATGGCCGTCAACAGCGGCCGTTACCCCGTGGAGTCTACGCCGGCGCGCACCTACAACGCGTTGGTTGACGCCGAGGATCCGTGGCTTAGAAGCTCCGTCAATGTAAGCGCTCTGGCCCGCATCGTGATCCCAACATTGGTGATTACGGGAAGTAAGGATGTCATCACTCCGCCGGCAAACAGCCGAATAATTGCGCGGGCGATCCTAGGGTCGCGCCTGGTTCTGCTGCCGGGAGCGGGACACTCGTTTCTCTTCCAAAAGCCGGCACTCGTCGCTCGTATTGTGCTGGATTTCCTTGACGCCACTAGCTGATCTCGGGCCGGGGTCGTATGACTAGGTCGACCTGCCACCACTGGCGCCCCTACCGTCTTCGACATCTCACTGACCGCCAACCTCGACATCATCGTGTCAAGACCGGTTAGTGCAAGAGCGCCCCTGTAACCGATCGCGGATGGTCAGCAAGCCATTGATGGACTGACTATTCCCCGAGAACTCGGTTGAACAAGTCGCTACGTCGATACGCATGCTAGATCTGCATTTAATAGTTGACAAGCAACGAGTCCCAAGGCCGCCTAACTCGCGCGTAGTCCGATTGTCGCGGACCGCGAGGGGTATTTAGCACTTACCAGCGATGCTCGCACCACGATGTTGTCGCGGTAATGGCCGGTGTTGCGGTCGATGGGGCCGCCGCATGTGATGAGCCGTAACGCGGCGTTATTAGTGTCGCCGTAAACAAGTTGCGTGGGAAAGCGTTTCTTTTGGTAACGGCGGACATCGTCCACGGCGAATACCACGACTGAACCGTCTGCCCGCGTAACCAGTACTCGGTCCTTCGGGCGCAAACTGCCGAGTCGAAAGAATACCGACGGTCCGTACTTCGCCGAGTCGACGTGGCCAACGATGACCGCGGGACCTAGAGATCCCGGGGAGGGCGAGTGGTGATACCAACCTGCATAGTCATAAGACGGGCCCGGTGCGGGCACCTGCATCGACCCGTCGTCGGCCAGCCCGAGTCGAAGCAGGGGTGTGTTTACTCCGATCGCCGGTATAGCGAGAGCGAGCGGGGCCGAGGCCGGGAGTATCAGTCCGACGACCGCCGAAGCGGAAGCCGGCGTAAGTGCACTCCGGCTGCCGGATTCCAGGACTACCGAGCTGAGCAATCCAACATCGGATAAGGGGACTTCGGATGGGCGTTGCTGGTGAGCAACGCCCACGACGGTGGTGGTTACACCGGACAGGGCGAGTACGGCCGTCACTCCCATCGCAGCAAGGCGACGGTAATGACGGGAAGTTTTCGCAAGGATTGACTGCATCTCGGTTCTACTTAACTCCTGCGCGTAACTCGCCACAACGTCAGGGCACTGATCGCGGCAGCGAGCATCAGAGCACTGCCAAGCGACAGAAGCCCGATGTGACCCGGACCAGTACTCGAACCGTCTCCAGCTGCCACTCCACCTGCAGGCACCTTCGAAATCTGTGGCTTAACGACGGGCTTAACGACGGGCTTAGCGATGGGCGTAACGACGGCGGTCGGGATAGCGGTCGGGGTAGCTGCAGCGGCAGCAGTGATGTTCGTAGTGATCGAGGTGCGGCAGGTCAGAAGTGTCCCACCGGCGTTCCCCGTTCCATTGCACTGGTTGACCCTGGTCAAGATCGCGGGACTGACCACCGAAGCAGAACTGACGGCGCAGTCAGCCGTTGAGCCACCACCGGTTACTGAGCCGTTGCACTGAGTGACCGTGGCGCCGGTCGTGGTGGCCGGGAATGGGTTGCAATTTAACGGACCAACGCTACCAAAAAGACCGCCACCGGTACCTGAGCCAACGCACTGGTTGACCGTCGCGGCAGTCACAGGCTGCGCCCCGGGTGTATCAGCGCTGATGTTGTTGGTGACAGAGACGGTGCAGGTGATTGGGTGCGCTGCGTCGTTGCTGGAACCGTTGCACTGGGTGATTTCGGTGACGAGGTTCGTGGAACTGCTGGTGAATGTGCCATTTCCTGATGGGCATGGGTCGAGGGAGCAGGTGCGGATCACGGTGGTCGTCGAACTCGTGATGCCACCGCTGATCGTGTTGACGACGGTTACGGCGCAGTCCAAGCCGGTCGTGGCGCCGCCCGGCCCCGGACCAACGTTGTTGCATTGGTCGACCGTTATGGATGCGGCGACGGCGGGCGAGGGTAGAACGGCCATTCCGGCAAAAGAGAATGCGCTAGTCATAATGGCCAAGATCATCATCGATGAGCGTCGTGTCAGTTGGTTGCTCCAACTCAATGTCGGTGCGGTTTTTTTGTCATGGAACCACTACCTTCCGATAAGGAGAGTCAGGTCCGATGTGGTTTCCGGGCGCCAAGACACGCAGACTTTATGAAGACGATATCCAAAATTGACAGTAACGACGCCCCAAGACGGTGTCAAACCAGGCGACGTTTTTGATGTCAGTAAATGTGCGAAACGAACACAAGTGAACGGCATTTTTTTTGAACAGTTTGTTTGATGACTTTGTCGTGCGGTGGTTCTGGCGCGTGAACGTCAATCACCTCCGCGCGGACCTCTCCTTTTCGTTTCCACATTTCACTGTGTGACGTCGTGACCTAAAGTTGACTCGCAACCTGACGTGAAAAAGGCCCGGATGCACATTGTCTTGCGAGTTGGAGACTGCGGCTTAGGTCATTACTTGTCGCGCTCGGGCGTATTCGTCGGCGTTAATTTCTCCTGCTGCAAATCGTTTATCTAGGATTGCCCGTGCAGACTCACTGTTGACGCTTCCAGAAGGACTCGATCGCGTCAAACGCGCGATCGCCCAGATTACTAGGCCAATGAGTAGCACCGAAACTAGCACCATGGCGGTCATTGCCCACCAACCATTCGTGCCCCATCCATCTTGATACCAGTCCATCATGATCGACACCTCTTCCTACCGCGGCACGAAATGCACCTTTAATTTGATGGTCCTCCTTTGAAATGTGTTTTGCAACCGCAGGAGCATAAGATTTGACCAAGATTCTGCAGTGGAAAATCCAATCAATGCATAACCGCATTTGATGCTGGCATTGGACAACTTCTACAACACTGGGGAGTGTCCCGAGATGGTCACGACGATCAGGGACAACCCGTGGCCCAAACGAAAACCGCCCAGAAAAACTCAAAATCAGGTTTGTGTTACACCTCGCATTAACATACGTTTAAGGGCTAGCCTCTCGGGTGTGAAACGTAAAATTGGTCTAGTTCTCGCTCTCATTGGTGGCGCTCTCATTGTTCCTAGCGCAGGATCAGCGACGCCCTACTCTGCGGCCACTTTTGTAACGGTTGGTCACAACGTAGCTAGCGGCATGAGTAAGACACAACAAGAAATGGCATTGGTTGCATTCAATGGTTATTACGCGTTGGATAATGCCCCAGGTGCCTATTTTTTCGTCGACACGAACGTGTATGTGACCGAAGGTGGCTCTAAGCGCAGATATGTGGTCTCCCTCATTGTCTCCTTGGATGGCATGACCTCTCGGTCCGTCAACTTTTCGGGCCGGTTTGACGGTAAGCACCTGACCCAGCGGAGTGCGGGCGAGCCAAGTTTTGACCTCGTGTTCGATCGGGCGCCCAACAGGCTCGGGCCTACCGTCAATTTGTCGGGAACGATCTCATTGCCAGGACAAGCGCCAACTGCAACGTCGGGGGCAACGTATGACAATCCGATACCTTTTTCTTTCTGGGGCAGACAAACGTACTATGCGCCGGCGCCTGCGCCGGGGGAAAGCCCACTGTTGCGGTGGTCATGGGCAAGAACGGCGAACTGTTTTATGACAAAGGCTCGAGTGGAAAATCGTTAATGAAGATCAAGTCCTATCGGTACAACCTAGACATGTATTACTTCAAGTTCACCGGTGGCTATCTGATTATGGGCACGGCGGGAGAGTCAGGTTTGACTATCAATGACATGGGTGAAAAGGATGGGAAAGTAGTTTCACAGCGAGCGCTGGTGACTCATCCACGGGCGAACACGCCGAGCGCGGGGGTGGAAAACTGGTATCCCAAACCGACCGATGGTCCTGCACTCATTGACTTCAGTGGCTACTACTCGATTGCGACGAAAAAGTATCCCAATGCTTTTATTTCCATCGAGGGAGAGGACCTCGTCGACCCAGAACTCTCGCCGGTAAGCCTTTCTCGCGTGTTGATCTCAGTCTCGTTGAATAAGAAAACCGTGAAGAGCTGGTATTACGACACGGCAAGTCAGATGACTTTTAACGGCGCGGTACTTACGATGCCAAAGCAAAGGATCATGTTGCGTTTTCAGCGAGAAGATAACCCGCGTACCGGTGGACTTTTTCACATGATGGGTAAGATTAAGGACCGCAAAGTGCAGGGGTCGTCTCCGTTCAACGCGGTGCCACTCTCTGTTTTCGCCGGCTCCATGTCGGACACGGCCGGCCAGCATATGTTGGTTATCACCAAGAACGGAGATGTCTCACTCGACGGTCAGGTGATTCCGAATTACCAGTACGTCCCAACGATGTATATTCTCGCGGGTCCGCTGCCGGGATCAACGGTCGTCCCCCAAGAGGTGACCCTGCTCTCACTCGGTTACACCGGCACGAACGGGACGACCGCTATCGTCACGACGGACTATGGAACCCCACAAGCTAAAACTTTCACCGTTTATGCGATCCCGTAAGAACTGACCCGAAACGAGCATCGAAGAGGCGCTCGTACAGTCAGGAACCGCACCGTTCGCCAGGGGACGACCTTCGTGAAGAGTCGACCACCGACGTACCCGGTGGAGCCGGTCACCAGATAAACCGGACTCAGATCCTTGGCCGCATCTGGGTTTTCCACGCCTGCAGTCTCCCGTGTTTTGCCCGCTTGTTCTCCTATACGGATTTGGCAGTCACAGACGTTATTCCGGTGGGATTCCTTTAGCTCGAATCCGATTGTCACAACGTGAGACGAACCACATGTGCGGAACCGTTAAACCCCAGACGATTTCAAGACCAATTCATTAAACAAACCCCGTCAGTGCGCCGGGTCCCCAAAACACGGCCAGTCCAACAATAATCGCGATAAAGCTGACACAGGATGGAATACCGATTTTTGTAACGGCAGCAAGTGATCCAATGGTGTTCACACCGGATGAGACCTGCACCAATCGAGCAGTGTGTCGGGCGGCGTGCCACCTGGTATGCGGCGAGGGCGATAAAAGGAGAAACGTTAAGACCGATAACAGCCAACGTGAACAATTCGAAAGCGCCGCGTAGGTCACGTCGGTTAATTAATGTCGCGATCACGACAACAATCAACATAAGAACAATTCCTCGAACGGTGGTCATCATCGGACTGTCATAAATTAAGGCGAATCGTGGTTCATGTGAGTGAAAGCAGAATAGGGGCACTGCCAAGAGTTAAGACACAAAAAATTCGGAATGTTCCGGTAACGGGGATTCACCTTGAAGTTCGGCGGTTGCCTCAACATCATCCGTGCCGAAATGCCATACGGTCGTCGCCAGAACGAGTACGAAACCGAATTCGGGAAAAGCAATGATCACCAATGCGGCGGCGTCGTGCGGGACACCCAGCACCAAAGCAACGAGCGCGAGCACTGCGGGGATCGGACCAATATTGATCAAGGAGGCCGTTACTTGGGTCAACAAACTGCTAATAATCGCTACCCAAACCAGAATCGCCCCGTGATGAGGGACAGACAGTCCTGAATCGAAGTTGCGTGCTCACTGTCCTTGGACTTGGGTACTCGCAACTGACACGGTCAAGCCTGGCTTGACAGAAGCTCCCGCACCACACCGGCGTCGAGTTCAGTATCGAATCGGTGATCAAGGGCAGTGCGTGAGCCCGAGCCCGTAGTTCGCGTTAGTACGGGTGCTTGTCCGCTTTGTCCCGCCACAGAGCAAAGGCAGCAAGACCATTGGCCTGCCCGATCTGACTAATGGGGATTCGTCGCTGGTCGAGGGGGAGTGCGAAGTCTTCGTACTGGAACGCGTCGTCAAAACCAATCGCGCGAGCGTCCTCAACGCTGCAGGCAAAGTACAGGCGACTGATTCGCGCCCAGTAAATGGCGCCCATGCACATTGGGCATGGGAACCCGGAGGCGTACATTTCGTATTCATTGAGCATCGCCGACCGCTCGGGTACCGGGTCATTAGAACCCTCGGGTCTCGGTATCAAGGTCAACGTGGAGAGGTTTCGTTCATGCGGGGCGATTGATGGC
>Ga0105051_10008113_pt1 | contig 10740 bp, 13 predicted proteins | sample FRY02_FD_78383 | JGI IMG/M metagenome (GOLD analysis project Ga0105051, IMG submission 78383) | Freshwater microbial communities from Lake Fryxell liftoff mats and glacier meltwater in Antarctica - FRY-02 (megahit assembly) | ecosystem: Environmental > Aquatic > Freshwater > Ice > Glacier...
TACACACACACATACACACACGAACAGACACATGTACACACATAAACTAACGCACAAACACACACATACCCACATCACACACCACACACACACACACACACACACACACACACACACACACACACACACACACACACACACACACACACACACGCACACAACAGCACACGCATGCGCAAACACACACACACCAACACACAAACACACAAACACACAAACACACAAACACACATCACATACAATATACACAGATAAGCACACACGCATATACCATTTCTAGGCTGTAATCGTTTTTGGTATTTGTTTCAATTCCATTCATTTGGGCCTGATATTTTTACTGAGCCTACAAATCGTTGCCTCCATAGAGAATTCCATCCCTTTTCTCTTCCTTCTCTCTCTCTCACTCCCGTTTTAGCACCTGTCGCCCTGCTAGTCTCTTCAACAACCACCTGGGACTATCTGCCTCTCTTGCTCGCACTGTGTCCCTCATCTGCTACTGTGAATCCTCGCAAGGACTCGACAAAGAGAAATCAAATAAACAATCAAATTGTACCAAAAGATTTTTGGAAGTAGCAGAGTGAAATGAAATGTACCATTTGGATATGAATTCTTAATACCAGCAGAATCCATAAATCTCCAAATCTTCTTTTCTAAAACGAACTCAAATTTCTGATAGCTGCTGAAACGGCCGTGGGCGCAACAAATACAGATGCTCCGCGAATTTCAGAGTTCATTGCAAGACAGTCCCCAAGCGGGAAATGAATGATAATGCAGAGTTGGGCATTTCTGAAACGCAAGCAGATTCTCAGTGAAATACAGTTTACAAGGCATTTCATCGAATTCGTTATGGTGGAAGCAAGCCAATTCGTCAGTAGTATTGTAAATATGATCTTGACGCAGCAAACATGCGGCCAGTGCTCGAGCATGGCTGTGGGAAGCGGATGCTGAGCGCTAGCATTTTATTTTTCCATACGAACTGGTATACGTTCCAGATATCAAAATCATTGGTAGGGGAGAATCAGATCTAGATCTATGCACAGCTTCGATGCTTGCACAAAGGATGTGCAACTTTCGCTTGAAAAAAACGTGTTTGGCCGCAAAATTCGTCGGAATTTGCCAACTTGGCCACGCCTTGATGTTACGCCGCCCGACCCAATCAATCATGTATGTTCCCTTGCAGGTAAATAGATTTCAAAGAAGTGTCTTACCTATGGTTCAGTACAAATATTTAAAATCATTTTCCGGAAATTTTTATTCTCCAGAATCTGATCCTCCGCACATGATCATGCGGTACTGGTTTTTTTACTCAATCTAGTTTATTCCACCTGACCACGCTGGACAGTTGGAAATGTTTTGTACCACAGTTGTACTAGTTTCGAAGGGGTATCTCAGGGGGGCCAGCCTTGAATATTTTTACATGAATCATAGGGGCGGGCGGAAGCAGTCCAGGTGTGCACATCTCTCTTGGTCTGCATCTCAATTTCTGGTATCTGAGTACAACTATTCGACATCTAGCGATGGTTTTACGCATGCACGTACACACATGCAGCATACACACAGTGGTCGTGGCGATTTATAACCACCGCGCAGCGCTGCTGGGCTGTGCGAGGGTAGGCCTATTCTGACCACTGCACAGTGCTATGGGGCTGTGCGAGGGTTGGCTGTTTCTGACACCGGGCTGACCTGGGCCCAGCGCTGTGAGTGCTGCGAAAGATTGGATAGGACGGATGACATTGAGGCCATGACGGGCACTAATCAGCATCAATTTTTCGTGGATTAGGCCCATAGTTTAAATTAGGCTATCCTGTTCACATGCATATGGAAAGGGCACCCTGTTACGACGTAGTCTAGGCTTTCATGACCCTTCTAGGTGTGCATCTCAATTTTTGGTATCTGACTACAATTATTTGACATGAACATCTATTGACGGCTTTACGCATACACATACACACACCCAGCATACACATAAAGGTCTTTCACTCGGTGTAGTGGCACGACTGGTCCGGACAATTCCCAACAAACTGGGTTCACTTCCTCTTTCTCTGGGTGAATTCTATAAATGTGGGAAGAACAATAAAAGACGGGAGGTCGTTTGTTTGTGTGCGAAGGACAGTCTCAGAGTGTGGCCACCAGTGAGTCTCTGATAAAATTCTGCAACCTCCAACACAAAAAGAATGTGTGTGGGCAGTGCAGAATGGTGACGCACATAATGGATGAACACACGAGAATGATCCACCCGTGCACATTAACCCTGGTATCTTTTGGTCTTTACACGAATAATGACCATTTTGGTCATGATTGCTCAAACTGAAACCACGTTGGCTGTCAGGGTCGTTACAACTTGTTCACGAAAAGATGAGACCCGCAATGGTCATCAGAACACAAATTGGAATCCTGTCAGGTCATCACAAGTTTCTTACAAACGGCTCATGTAAAAAGAAACCTGAACGTTAACCATTCAGGATTTCATCGTGGATTCCAATGACCATTTTGGGTCTCATCTTTGGGAACGGGCTGTACTGTCAGTCAATCAGCTCAGGGTGCATTAATTTTCCAAATGCAAAAGACTGCCCTGGAAAAATCGACTATTTCGAGTCTTACCTTTTCGGAAACGGGCTGTACTAGTAGCTTCGGTGGGATCAAACGACTTTTGGGTCTCTCGTTGATGAATCCACTGCAAACTCAATTCAGAGTTGATTGACGGAAAGATACGTTCGATATACGTGTTCGTATGTATTTAGATGTAAAGTCGAGTTGATGTCAACGACTGATAATCGCTGACATTTACACTGTACCCATGTTTCTTGTTGGTGATCTATGCGCCTGTGAACTTGTCGGTGAGTTTTGCACCCGTGAACGTGTCGTGTCCATGTTTCTTACTGTTGTGCAATGCACTCGTGTGACTGCGCCTGTCTGCCCAGATGAACGTGCCGTGCCCATTTCTCTTGTAGTCACGCCATGCGCCCTCATTACTGTCCCCGTCAGCCCAAGTGTACGTGTTGTGTCCATACTTCTTGTCATCTAGCCAAGCACCCTTGTAAGTGCTGTCATCGACGAATGTGACTGAGAGATCATTATTGATCTTCCTGTTGGTTTTTAAAATAAACAACATTATCTCCCTCTGACTGAGTGTTCTGCATTCAACAGTTGCACGTCTAGATCCTTTTTAATTGTATATTTGTAAACATGGAAACATGCGACTATGAACAGCGGTGCTATTGTTATTGGCCATGTTTGGATTTTTTTTATAACTTGTTGACAAATACCATCATCATTATGCCATGTGACAATGAAGAACATAATTCCGACGTCGAACAAAAAGAAGTGGCCCGTATTTGACCCGTAGATTAAGTTTCGGCAGACGTTCAATGTGCGTATACATAGGTATGCTGCTGTTACTTTCATGGTCACATGTCCTGCGTCAATCTTCTCTGAGTGAGTGTGTCAATGTCTCCCCGCTAATGTTGTTTCCTTGGCTACCTACGAACCAAGTCATGGTTGAGTGCTCCTATACTATTCGCTTGGTTACGGATTGTTGTACTCTCCCCTTTAATGCTATTTTCTAGAACCTTGCTGATGACTGATGTGTTTGTTACTTGTCATATCTCACGAGTTTGGGTCATATTGGCTATTTCGATCTCTTCGTCATCAGTGCATTCTAAATTCTTCTTGTTATTGTCATCGTGAACTTCGCGCGACTTGATGTCACAGGTCAATTTGAATTGCTGCTCCTCTATCACATGCATGACCTCCTCCTGTCGCGAAATCGTCTCTCTGAGCCTGTTGTCAAGCTTGCCACTTTGCTCTTGAGCGCGTGCGACTTGCGCAGTTGTCCGCTATTTCATCTTTTACAGGATTCCCAAGAGCTCATTATAGTCTGATGTGCCCACGGCAGCTTTGTCTGCCAGAGGAGGTTTTACATTCTCTGTAGGAGTGCAGAAACCTTCCTTTCTAGGCTATGTGCACTTTTAATGTTATCCAGCAAATACCCACAAATTGCGTACTAGTCAATGATGATGGTACATGTATATTTCAACACATCAATCTTGATCTCTCAATGAGACAGGGCACGCACTCTCACTCTCCTGGTCACGGAGGGCGAACTTGAATTCTCCAAAATTGTACTCGATGTATAAGCGGCCAGACAAGTTCTTGCGCTCTGAGCATGATGGACGTGGAAGGGATGGACGAAGACATGGTCACTTGGGTGCGGGCTATTGAGGCGCTACAGACAAAATGTAGTGTCTTTATTGTCATTGCTCATAAAGAAGATTTGTGTTCCTTCTCTCCATCTCCTCACACGTGCGCATTGTGCCTTATGTTCTCCCTCGATCCCTCTGTGGTTGGTCTCGCACCTCCTTGCACCTTCTGGAGGAAGGACACAATCACCAGATTGTGCGCTTCGCATACCTGTGTCAAATGATCAGCGAAGAGTTCATCGTTCTTTCCTTCTTGTATATCAAGCTTTTTGAGCTTGGTGTAGAAGTCACTGTTAACAACGATCTAGGAACAGGGATGTATTTGTACTTCTGGGCGTATTTTTTTACCCTCCATGAAAATTGAATTTCTTTTGTAATATCAAAAAAAAAATTGGAAGACAAAATCTTTGCCTCACCCCCCTCCTCCTGGCGCTGAAACGATGTACGCGGTGGTACTGGATAATAATAATCGTGCATACAGCTCATAAATGCTGTTGTAGCTTCTTCATCCTTCTCGCCTGCCTCTCTGTGCTTTCCTCTTGCCTCTGTCTCTGTATTTGCTCCAGTTGCTTGATGCACCCTCATGTAGTCAGCTTCTGTCATCACACCTACCTTTCTGTACAAGACTGCCTAAGCAACATCCACCTTATCTCTCTTGTGCTATGCTGCTTTTGCTGTGTCTGCAGTGGAAGCTACTTGTCCTGCTTTTGCACATTGCGACAGTGTCTCGCGCTGTTGGCCTGTTGCTGTTGTCTCACCTACCTTTGTGTTTGTGCTGGCTTTGTCGCATCTGTAATGTCCGTTGCGCTTGGTGGAATATGTCGTTCAACCTCTAGCTTCTGTTCGTTGTGTGATGAGAAGAATTTGTGTTCTTGCTTTTGTTTTTCTCCATTGCATTCCGATTTGTTTCTCCCCCGTCTGTTCTAGCGTGTGAAGTTGCTGTAGCATTTCAACATGCCACTATGTGGCTTCCTGCTCGCGCTGAGGATTCTGTTCTTGCCCTTTTATTCAATTCAAGTTTTTCTCCATTGCTTTCCAATTTGTTTCTCCCCCGCCTGTTCTAGTGTGTGAAGTCACTGTAGCACTTCAACATGAAATTGTGTGGCTTCCTGCTAGCGCTGACAGATGTTGTTCCGCTCACCTGCCTGTATGCTGACTGCGTCCCGCTCGTACTGCTGATTGCCTGCTGCTACCATCTGTGTTTCAATCTTTTGAATCTTGTATCGCTACTGCACCCGAGTCTGTCAGTCCCGCTGCTGTGTCTCTTCTATCCTAGTCACTGGCAGTGACATGTTTGAAAATGCTGTCTAGCGCTGCGTGGATGTGGTACCTCTGTCGTGACGACGGGCCAATGATATGCCTTACTGCTCTTGTTGTCGCCTGATGCATTGGCCAAACTACTTTTGTCTATATGCCCAACAGTCATTATGAAGGATCAATGCCACAAGGCTGCTTCATATGTTTGCTGCAGCATTGCGATTTCACGCAGAGAGACATAGTGGAAGTGCGTGACATCATAGTAAGGCATCTACAAAGGGGACCCTGCTACGACGTAGGCTTGCATAACTTCTCTAGGCGTGTATCTCTATTTCTGGTATCTGATTACAACTATTTGACATGAACATCTAGTGACAGCTTTACGCATACAAATACAACGCACATACAGCATACACATAGCGGTCTTCGACTTGATGTAGTGGCACAACCGGTCCGGACAATTCCCAACAAACTGGGTTCCGTGTGTTCATTCATTATTTGCGTAACCAGTCTGAACTATCCACACAAATTCTTTTTGTGTGTAGGAGGTGTAGAAAGACGTGGAGGGTGGGGGTAAAGACCCAAAAAAAGAAACCTTGTACCACTATTTGAAAAAGACCAAAACTACAAATCAATTTGGCGAGGACGTAGGCGTTTGTTGCAGCATTACTGGTACAGCTGAGGTTCCCGTATTACATATCATTAAGTACCATTTGATTGGCGTTAGGTAACGGTCCTTTATTTGTACAAATCAACGAAAATTTGGGTTTGAAAATGAAGAGAATGGGTGTAGACAACCAGCATATCTACCCCCGCTCCCCGTGTCTCAGTGCAAAAGAAATTCACCGGTGGTCACTCTCCGTCCTTCGCACATAAGCAAACAACCTCTGTTATTGTTCTTCCCACATTTATAGAATTCACGGACAGAGAGAAAGAGGAAGTATGTTTATTACAAGACAACCTCTTTGATTGTTTTTCCCACATTTATAGAATTCACCCACAGGGAGAAAGAGGAAGTGTGTTTATTACAAGACAGCCATCAAAAGGAGAGAATGATCCACCTATGCGCATCAACCCTGGTATGTTTTCGTCCTTGAACGAATAAAGACCATTTTGGTCATGATTGCTCAAACTGAAAACATGTGGGCTGTCAGGGTCGTTACAACTGGTTCCTGAAAAGAAGAGACCCGCAATGGTCATCGGAACACAAACTTGGGACGGGATGCACCGTCCGTCGATCAGCATAGTTTGTAAAATGCAAAGACCACCCTGAAAAAATCAAGTGTATCTTTTCGTCGATCAACTGTCAAATGAGTTTGCTGCAGATTCAAGTTCATCAAAAAGAGACCCAGGAGTCGTAAGATCGCACCAAAGCTACTAGTACAACCCTTCCCGAACAGATGAGACTCGAACTGTTCATCGAAATGGAAATCAGAATCGTGAATGGTCAAGTTTCTTTGCAAATGAACTGTTTGGAGACCTGGGATATTCAGATGTTTATTCCTTTGACCATTTCGGGTCTCATCTGTTCTGGATGAGGCTATAAGTGTTGCAAAATCGTTCAACAACAATGGAAAACTGGATCGTCAACTTTTCAAGTTTCGAGTTTCCTTCAGTTTTATTCACAAAAGAGTTTTATCAAAAACGACGAGACGCCAAACTAAGTGCAGCAAACTTTTTAAGTCGATTGACTAACGGTAACGACCCTCAGGTAAGACGATAGCAAATCGAGAAATTTTCAGATTGCATAAACCTTACATGAAATCCATTTCAGTAGTGCACTTGGTCGCGTGGGGTTTTGTTGTAACACGGTTCCTTCGCAATCCGAGGCGTGGGATCTAGTCTCCTGGGGCCAGAATACTCGCCCATAAGGACGTGACTGAAAGGTCCGACTCGAGGAGACATCTGTACACCCAAAAATTTCAAAATAGGATACGAGTCCCAAAAAATGGTTAAACAGAAAGGCCACTCAAAAAAAAATCTCCAAACAAAAAGGTAGCCCAAGTAAAATCACACCAAACGAAGTGGCCCAAATTCGAGTGTCCGAAAATTAATTTGCGTCTGACACAAGGCGCTGTCAGTACCCCCCAAAATTGGGGTACGGACACATCGGTACACAGAAAATACCCTTCAACACACATCCCCATACATCCCTCAGGGCCAGGGTATTCTGAAGACTTGAACGAAAACTTTACGAACTTAGGTGGTCTCCCCAACAGCAGAAGAGCAAGGAGAAGAGGTGGGGGGCGGGGAAGGAGTCGGTAGAGAGAGAAAGGAGAAGTGGTCAAAGTCAACAGTGGAGGCGATGGCGCCAAAAGTGCCATCAAAGTTGAGAGCAGGCATGGCCATGAGCGAAGCGCCCAGGATTTCTCCTTTGGGCTCAGAAAACGGACAGCGCTCGCGAGATGCCCAGTTGCAACGTCGTCATTCGCGCGTATATTGGCTTCCCTGTTGGCATTGTCAAAGCAATAACGACCAGCCGAAGAATCTCAAAGAATCTGTAGATGCTCTGTGATGCAATGCTTCACTCTGTGTCGGACTCGAACTTGATCTCGCTTTTGGAGTCCATCTGAGATCCAGGAGCTTTCACCAACATAAGCATCTTTACCCCCTCTTGATGGCTGTCTTGCAATAAACTTTTCTCTCTTTTGGCGTAGCCGACTCTAACGTTGACTTCATCGCACTACCACTCTCCCACTCTCCCCTCACCCCCTCCCCTCGCCTCTCCTGCTTCTTCTGCTGCTGCTGGGGAGCCCACCTGAGATCCAGGAGTTATCACTCAGTGAAAACAGTTTTCAAACTCCTGAATCTCATTTTCCCTTTTGATGGCCGTGAGAAAAATCGTGATTCAGTACAAACTGTCGATGAAGAGCACGATTGAATAGAGAGCATTGTGCCGACCATGCACATTTGAGCGTTCAGCGCTGCAATCGTGGTCTCGGCAACAGCCTAGTTTGTCGAGACCTGTTCCGCTCCTCACACCCCCAAGGTGTTGAAATCTTTCGAAAGTGTTAGTTTTTCAGATGAGTTCCTGCTGTGTCAACAACGATTTTGCTGACTTGCTGTGCGAGAGAATTTGACATGTGCACTTCAATTCGTGCTCATGGCGCACGTCTGATCGTGTGTTCTCGAGCTTGCCCAGCGCATTGTTGTTCTTTGCTCATTCTGTCACCCTTTCATTCATGCGTTGCCCCTACGTATGAATGAGTATGTGTGTGCACAGCAAGGTGTTGACGGGCATGTATACGGTCACATATGTGCACACACATGTACGTATGCACCTGTGCCTCTCGTCTCTTGCCTAGAGTTAGCTGCACAGACAAACTGCTTTTCGGCAGCTACAATCACGTCGAGTGAGAGAAGTGTCCTCGGGAGGAAGATAAAACCCTTTTCGCGTCTCTTCAACATGGCCATGTCGAAGGAAGTCTTCTTCGGCGCGTCTTGGGGCTGCACAGCCGAACTCGACGCGTTTGGGCTCTTTTGCTCCCCCCTCAAACTCACAGGCGTGCACCAAGACGGTGAGGCAGCCGCCGCTGGCTTGCGCGTGGGCGATATAATCGTCAGCTGGAGTCGTGTGATGAAGGGTGCGCCTTGCTATCAGAGCGCCACCGAGACGAAATACCTAGAGCGTGCTGCCGCAGGCCTCGATAGGCCGTTCTTTCGCGTTGTTGACGAGACACAGGAATTTCTCAGGGCGGAGAGTGCCGCATGCGTGTGCACCTAGTGCTCCGATGCAGCACGTTTCTTTGCCAGGGCACCGTCGTGGAGCATTTGGATTCGTCAGATAGTTGTTTGTTGTGTGACCAGTGTGGCGTGCACCAGGCATTCCCTCTCCCACCCCCTCTTCTCACCCTCGCTTGCTGAGGAATTTTCACGTGTGATCGTTTGTATGTGTTGATGCATGCATGCATGTTGGTTTGTTTGCTTTCTTGATGTATGCATGCATATACACATGTATGCATGCATATATGTATGTATGTATGTATGTATGTATGCGTTCATCTATTTAAATGTACTCACACAATGCTTGTCATCAGTGCTCGCGCATGCCCACTGCATCCTTCAACGATCAATCTCGCGTAGCAGTAGCATCATCGTGCGCTGCCTTCACGTCCGACCCGAACGCAGAAAGTACGCGCCAACAAACATCGCTGGCAGGCATCGGCGCACAATCTTCGCGTAACGGAGGGGGAGTGCTTAAGCGTTCGGGGAAGGTTGGTGCGGGGAAAGAGAATAAGGCAGCAAGGAGGGAGGAGAGGATGCAGAAGTAGCATATCAAGCAAAGGAGGATATCAGGTATATCGTGTTTATAATTGCAAGTTTTGAGATGTGTAACCCAAAGCAATCTAAGACTGACTGTTAGTCTCTGTGCTTTTGTTTGTGCAGCGTGATCTGTGATAAGTTGCAGCTACCCAAGGTCGCAAAAGTGGAGGCTCTGCAGCTGTTTGATGAAGTTGCAAACAAGAGGACGGCATGCCTTGCCAAGGGTATTCTATATGCCCACATCTTTGACTCGTCTAGCGTTTAATCTAAAGTATTCATTTATGACACCATTTGCGTATGCGCGTATGCAGGAGCCGAGATCGATACTTACGCGTCGTTCATCCTTGCGAGTATTCACTGCGCCTCGCTGCTGGTAAGTGTATCCCCCTCCCGCACACACACACTCAAATGCACCTCACGAGCAAGCACGCGCGCCCACACACACATTCACACTACACACACTCACACTCACACTCTCACTCATACTCGCACACACACACACTCTCTCTATCTCTCTCTCGAACGAACACACACACACGCACACACACACACACGCACACACACACACACACTTACGCACACAACATCACTCTCTCACACATACACGCACACACGCATACACGCACAAACAACAAAGACGCGCGCGTGTTGGAAAGGTGACAACTAACCCTCCTCTGTTCTCTCTCTCTCTCTCTCTGGTGTACGCTCGCGGGTCTCTCTCTCTTGTTCGTGGATTGTAGGTATGCATGCCAAGATTGCCCTGTGCTATTTTGGCCTACGCCCCCAACGGTACTTTCAACGTACACCCTTACCCACCCACACCCAGCTCGCGCCCATCACATTCACATTGATCACACTCATCCACTTATAGATGAGATGTTAGACCCTCATTTTACAGTACACGCATACACACACAACCCAACAAACATGGAGACAGAGAAAAGATTGGCCCTCATTTCGCAGTATACACATTCATTCATACACACACTAACACACACAGAGACGGCGAAGAGATTGGAAA
>Ga0105051_10008127_pt1 | contig 10724 bp, 7 predicted proteins | sample FRY02_FD_78383 | JGI IMG/M metagenome (GOLD analysis project Ga0105051, IMG submission 78383) | Freshwater microbial communities from Lake Fryxell liftoff mats and glacier meltwater in Antarctica - FRY-02 (megahit assembly) | ecosystem: Environmental > Aquatic > Freshwater > Ice > Glacier...
AACAGCAGGACTTGTAACAGCGTGATTCAGACCGTCAAGCATTTGCTGAGAAGCTCGGCCAAGAACCAAGCCAAGAACCTTTGCAGCGATCTTGCCACGAGGCGATGCCCCGGGATTAATGAACGTGGTCAGCGATACTTCCGTGCCGGAAGCACACTCTGTCACTCGCCACTGATTTGTTATGGACTTCACCAAAGGCGGAAGGCCTTGGATTGAGTAGGCCAACTCATTGACTGGTTCCCAAACAGTGACGGTTTCTATGAGCGCTAATCGGCCAACTTGAACGCGTCGTGCAGCGCCAACGCCGGTATCTAACGAATTGAGCAGAGAGGAGTGATCCACGTTCTCAGCCCAGGTACTTATGGTGTCAAAGGCCGCAAGCTGCTGCCACACCTGCGTAGGGCTGGCAGCGACCTGGCAGGTCTTTATGATCTCTGTCATGTGGTGGTTATAACCTTATTTCACTCAGAGTGCAAATAGTATTGCTTCTGCTTGCCTAATAGAGCCAAGAACAGCGCCTAGAGCGCTGAGTGGAGTGCTCATTAAAGCGGCTTGTATGTCAGTTGCATCTCTTTGATTCCATTTATCAAGTTCGAATGCAGGCGTCGCGGTGTCGCCTGCAACTCAACATCTTCCCAGGAGGTGAGGAGTTCCTCGAAGAGCACACGAAGCTGCAGTCGGGCAAGGTTGGCGCCTAAGCAGAAATGCTCACCCACACCAAACGACAACTGCCTGTTGGGAGTACGAGTGATATCAAATCTGTGCCGGTCTTCGAATACAGCCGGATCACGATTTGCTCCTGCGTAGAACATGAGCACCTTGTCGCCCTGAGCAATCTGTTGCCCTCCAACCTGAACTGCTTGAGTGGCAGTGCGGCGAAAGTGATGGATCGGTGGCTGCCAGCGAAGGACTTCTTCTACTGCGCCCGGAATCAGAGAAGGGTCTTGACGAAGACGCTCAAATTGCTCGGGGTGATCCAACAGTGCAAGAAGGCCGTGGGAGGTGGCTGTTCGGGTGGTCTCGTTGCCAGCGACAATCAGAAATACAAAAAACAGAGTGAACTCCAGATCATCAAGTTGCCGACCATTTACCGAGGCCGACAACAAGTCACCAGTGAGGTTGTCCTGCGGAGTTCTGCGCGCTCGCTGGGCCATCTCTGAGGCGTAAGCAAAAATCTCGGTCACTGCCTGAATCGAGGTCTCGGGGGTTGGGGCCACTTCGGGGTCTTGATCATCAATCAGTGAGTGGCTCAGCTCATACAGTCGGTGCCGATCGGCTACTGGAACCCCCACCAGCTCGCTAATAGACCACATGGGGATGATGGCGGCAACATCGGCCACAAACTCGCAGGAATCCTGCTGTGCAAGCCGTGAAAACACAGCCCGGGTCTGGGTGCGCATGATGGGTTCAATTGTGCTGATTCGTTTGGGCGTAAACGCTCGAGCCACAACATCTCTGAAGTTGCGGTGCTCAGGAGGGTCCATCCCGATGATGACCATGCGAAGTTGGTCAAGCGCATCCGGCGAAGGATCAAGGCGGAGCGGTCCGCCCACCCAGCTCGAGAAATTGGTTGGGTCAGTCGAGACTGCTCGAACATCCTCGTGGCGCGTGATGGCCCAAAAGCCAGGGCCGTCGGATTCTTCGTGAAAGTACAGCCCCTTGGTACTTCGAACTTGGTCAAGCCAATCATGCGGGGTGGCTTGCTCCCAGACAGAAGCATCGGTGAGGTCAATCGGGCTTGGGCTCATCTCAGAGGCGCTCATCGCTGACTCTTCTTGATGGGGGTTTGCTCGAGGTCCGGATCGGACTCAACGTACTTGCGAAACTGCCTCAACATGTGTGCGTTCATGGGCCTCATAGCTAGTTGGATCGCGGGTGCCATGCGCTTTGACCCACCGCCGAAGGTCATTGCCATGGTCCAATCAACCCGGGACCGGCCAGAGCCAAGGTCAGTTACTTGGTAATCCTCAGCGAAGGCTTCTGGTCCGCCCTTGATGGTCTGATTGAACCGAAAGGCCATGCGCAACCCAGGCTCCCACGCAATAAACTCTTCCCAGCCGGTCATGCCACCATGCATGTGGACGGTACGGGTTGAGCCCACCGCTAGCGGAAACGGCGAAGTCCAGTCCACCCCAGTGATGGGTAGGGCCCAACGAGTCCAAGAAACTGCATCAAGGAAGATCTCAAAGATTCTCTCGGGTGAAGCTGCAATCTCTTGAGAGGCAACCACCTTGCAGGGAGCTGTTTGAAAGTACTCAAGACCAACTCTGTCACACTCAACGCGCTCAGTGGAACTGTTCGGGACTTCTGTGCCAACCATCTTGCTCGGCTGACCTGTGCTTCCGTTCTGCTTATCGGCACTGTCGTTCTGCATAGACACACGATCCCCTATCTGATTGCAGCCGCCACTCAGGCCAGCTGCGCGTGGCAAGGGTAGAGCAGACTCGGCGTCGGTGTAGTAACGGTGGCCAACCATTAGCCCCTTTAAGGTTCTGTGCCTGCTCGAATGGGAACCCTCTCTAGGCACTCGGGGCGGGACTCGAACCCGCCCAGAGGTTTCCCAGCCGAGTTCCATGTATTGGGTGGCAGGGTATTGGGTGGCAGGGTATTGGGTGGCGGGAGGTTGCCTGTTCGGTCAACTCCTCATCATCTAATCGAAAGGAACGGGAGGAGCACCGCTACGAGCACCGCTACGAGCACCGCTACGAGCACCGCTGAGAAACCGCTGAGAAACCGCTGAGAAACCGCTACGAAGCTGCTTGACCCGAGCGTTCCGGGACCCTACTGTACTTAAAAGTACTAGACGGTACTTAATGGTTTCGGAGGTACGCAGCATGGGAATTCGAACGAGTTTGACCGCAGGGGTGTTGGCGATCGGGCTAGTCGCCGCTGTGGGGTGTTCGCCGGGCCCCGCTGGACCGGGCGGAACCACTTCGACAACGACGACGTTGCCGGCGACCAACCCGGTGGTCGCACACCACGACTTCGAGACCTCGGCGAATGGGTGGACTGGGTACCTCACCGGCACCGGAGCACCCTTGACCGATCGGGAGAACCTGAACTTCTCGACCCTGCTAGGCCGCTTCCCCGGCCACCCGACAGGCGGGCCAGTCGTCGGACAGCACTTCACGCTCACCGGCAACCAGGATTCCGTCTTGATCAGCTTCGACTTCGCGGAGATCGACACTTGGGATAACGAGCTGTTCAAGGTGTGGGTGGACGGCTCCCAGATCATTGCGGACCGCTATCAGAAGGACCGGCTGGACCAGCCCTCGGGAACCGTGGCGGTTGCCGGCGGGACCGGACGCCAGAACCTGGGCTACGGCACTGCGACCGATCAGATCGTGCGGTACACCCTCAGCGTGCCGACGACTAACGACACGGTGCTGATTGAGTTCGGCGCCGATCTGAACCAAGCCATCAACGACGAGTCGTGGGCGATAGACAACTTCGACCTTGGTGAAACGACAGGCGGCGGCGTGACCGAGTTCCGCGACCTGCAATTCGACCTTGCAGGCTCCACACTCGAGACCTACGACACGCCGTTCGGCGCCGGGAACTTCACCGCACCGATCGGCCCCGGTATGATCACACTGCGGCTCCCGATCGACGCCGGCTCCGGACTGATCAGCAACGGCGCAGTCGAGATTCTGGCCATGGAACTCCAGTCACACACGGTCAACACAATCGGTGTCATCGGTGCGACAGTGACCAACGACGGCACGTTCCAGTTCACTAGCCCTAACCCGACGGGCACAGTGACCTCGCTCAACGCTGCGTGGGCCAACCCGACAGCCGGACTCCGCTCGTTCGGAACCCAGAGCTGTAGCGGTAGCTGCGGACAGGTGCCAGCCTCCTCCCTAGGCCTGTACGACGACACCCGGTCGGTGAATCTCGGCACCTTCCGCTTCGCTGCCACCCCGGACGGAGTCCCTAAGGTCTTCAGCTCAGACTGGACTCTGGTGAACCAGACGTCCAACTCCAAGACACGAATCCGACTCGCCGGCATCGAGACCACGGGCGGCCCCGCCCCGGCGCCTGGGATCTTCGAAGACTTCGAGATGGGCGACACTACCGGCTGGACCGGAGTGTCGGTCGACAACAACTGGCCGAGCTTTACCCAGTTCCTCGGAAAATTCGGCGGCAGCGGAGGAAACCAAGCCATCTCCAAGACGTTCCCGCTGTCGGGCACGCAGAGCTCGGTCACAGTCCAGTTCGACTTTTACGAGATCGACTCCTGGGACGGACTCGGCGCTAACGAGTATTTCGCGGCGTTCGTCAACGACACCCGTGTCGTGCAGGACTGGTTCGACCGAACCATTACTGAGGACCCAGCCTTGGCCGAACCGGTGCTCGGAAACTCGAACACCAACTTGGGCTTCACCTCCTGGGCAGACCAGACCTACCGCTACACAGTCACCGTCGCGACTACTGCCACTTCGCTAAAACTCGGTTACGGCGCTCGGCTCGGCCCGGGCGGAACCGGTGGCGGCGGAGCAGACGAGTCCTGGGGAATCGACAACGTTCGCATCATTGAGCGGTGATCCAGCCGCCAGTCCACGAGCCTGGGTGCGACCTTGCTGGTCATCGTGATCAGGCGGGCTTCTCCCTGATTGAGATATTGGTGTCCATCGCACTGATCGGGGTGATGGTCTCGGCGCTCACTGCCGGGATCATCACTACGATGCGTGCCAGCTCCACTGCAAATTCAATTTCGCGAGCCACTGCCCTGCTGACCTCGGCCAGAGCGACCGTTGCCCAGTTGAACTACATCGAGTGCGGAAGCGGGGAGCTGGTCCAGCGTTACAACCAGGCGCTACAGCAGCACAACCAGAACTTGCCCGAAGCAGACAAGCTGATCCCCACCGATGCCGTCGGTATGAGCGCTTCGGTCATTGCAGTCAACACCGTTGGAGGCTGCGAAGCCGATGCACTCGATGCAGGTCAGCAGAAGCTGACTATCAGCGTGACCGTCCGCGGGGTGTCACTTGACGGCTTTCAGGTGAAACGTGGCGAGCCGCTCTTGCTGCGTCCCGTTATCACCCCGCAGTACCTCAATCCTGGAAGCGGCGACCCAATCGGCATCTTCCTCCTCAGTGCCATCAACTCGGTTCCGTTGTCCGAGATCGACCGTTTCGACTGGGACTGCGGAAACGGAAACGGAACCACACCGAGTACGAGGTACACCACCAACGACCCGAGTGACCCCGACATCGAGTGCCGGTATCCGGCGCAGGTTGGCACCAACACCGAGTACACGGTGACGCTCACCGTCACCGACATCCGCCAGAAGGTGGCCACCACTACGCGGGTCGTCACGGTGGACCCCTCAGGTGCCGACGTCCCTGATGCCGTCGCATCGTTCACCGCAACACCAGCGTCCGGCAATGTTCCTCTGGTCGTCACCCTCGACCCTGATGGTTCGCGCCCCGGCACGGCAGAAGGCGCTCTCGTGAAATACGAGTGGGATTTCGGGGACTCCTACGACCCTGAGAACCGCTACGTCACCACAACCAGCATCACGGAGAAGCCTTTCTACACCTATACGCGCGCCGGAACGTTCAACGCTCGGCTCACGATCACCGATGACATAGGTCGTCGGTCCAGCACCACCCGCACAGTCGTAGCCACGCAGCCGGGATTGGCCCGGCCAACAGCGGCGTTCTCTGCGACTCCGTCGGGCGGCGTGTCGCCACAGACCGTCGAGTTCGATGCGTCAAACTCTCTTCCCGGCGACCCAGGCCGCCCGATCTTGTCTTGGCAGTGGGACTTCGACGACTCCGACGACAGCGCCCTGGCGTTCGGCGAGATAAAGTCGCACCAGTTCAACTCACCCCGAGCCTATGTCGTGCGCCTTACGGTGCGCGATGGTGACGGGTTCGAGGACACCACAACTCGGTTGGTCAAGCTCGACAACTTTACGAATCCCGTTGACTTCCGCCTCACTACGGTCAAGCCCGCTCCGGGCGATGGCATCTTCTACTTCTCGTGGACCAACGAGGGCGCATCTCCTAGCGACTCGTTGCGGTACGAGATCAAGATCGAAGGCCTAGTCGGGTGTACGGGGTTCGGCACACAGACGCACACCTTCGACGCAGGACCTCCAGGGACAACGCAGAACGGCGCGTGGGTAGTGCCCGGTCCAGGTTCCAACGTCTGTCTGGGCTCGCAGTACCAGTGGAGTATGCGGTCGGTTCGCAACAACCCCATCGACGGGACCTTCCCGACCGACCCCTACGACATGTGGACGGACTGGCTTTGGTTTAAGGCCAGGACCAACCCCTACTGATGAGGAGCGACATGAATCTCCGATCACGCGGACAGTCAGGTTTCACCCTCATAGAGTTGGTCGTGGTGATCGCCATTACCAGCGTGGTTCTGACCGCCTTCGCTTCGTGGAGCGTGATATCACTCCGCCAGCAGGCGGACAGTCTCGATGTCAACGCCACCACGTTCGGTATCGGTCTCGCCAATGTGTACTTCCCCCGCGACGTCGCCGCTACCAAGATCGCAGTCTCCCAGACCGACGAGTCGGGAGCACTGCGATCAGACGGCGACATCTTCGACTGCGACAACCTCGTTGGCGTCGGCGGAGAGGGCTATGGAGGCAAGGTTCTGGCAGCGATGATCTCGGGCGCGAACCGCCGTATTGTCTACACCTTGGTCGACGGGAACAGCCCAGAGGAGGGCTCAGAATTGTGGCGGCGGGAGTGCCCCAACCTTTCCGAATCATCCGATGCGACGCTGGCCGAGCCAGGCGATCTGAATGCCGACCCTACGACCAACCCGGGCTACATCGACGCGTCGACCCCCAGCAACAACGGGTCTGCCATCCGCCTCGCTGAGCGGATCTCCTCGGTGAGCAGTACCTGCCCGTCGACGACCGGCGTGGGCCAGAACGCCAACTGCACATCGCTACGACTCTCGGTCGACTTCCGCGGGCGACAGCGTCCGGTAGTGGTGCAGGGAACGCGCAAGATCAACAGCTATGCGCCGCCAGGCACCCTGCCGGTCGCCGACTTCGTCATCCGTGAGTATCCAGTCGAGATCGGACGCACTGTCACACCCGATGCCAGCCGCTCCTTCGACCCCCGCGGAGGCGATCTCACCTACGAGTGGGTCATCTCGGGGTCGCCACTGCCATCCAGCAGCAGCCCCTTGTTCCCCCATACCTTCACCGCCCTCGGCTCGACAACAGTCACTCTGGTGGTCCGCAACACCGAGGGGACTGCGAGCGAACCCCGTGAGGAACCTGTGACCGTCGTGACTGCACGGCCGCAAGTAGTGGTCCAAGGCACTCCACTCACTGGGGTCCGAAACAGCCCTCGTGCCGTCCTGGCCTCGGTGACTGCCAGCAGCACCACGCTGGGCGATATCACTTGGGACTGGGGTGATGGCACACCGCTGCAGACCATCAGCACCTGTGCAGGTCTGGTCACATGCACAGTCTCACCGAGCCACACCTATCCGTCCGCAGGTCTCCGCGTGATCCGCGTCAGCGCCATCGATGCAGTCGGGCAGCGAGGGAACGCTGCCGCGGTCATGAGCGTGCTCGGCCAGACCGTCTACGTCAGCCAACTCAACGGGAACGACACCAACCTCTGTACGCTGGCCGCTCCGTGCGCGACCATCGTCCGCGGCGTCGCCCGGGCATCGGAGACTGGTCGCACGGCAGTCCTAGTTACATCGGGTACCGCACCGTATGGCCGCTTTAACACTGCTAACGGCGTCTCGGTCTCTGGTGCATGGTCGGACGACTTCTCGACGACAACCGGGACACGGTCCAGGGTGGTTGCTGCACTGAGCTCCGGAGCCTGGAGCGCTTTGTATGCCACTGGAACGCAGGACGTGACGTTGTCCAACCTGCAGTTCGAGGGCGCCGCAACTGTTCTCACCGACTCAGGGGTTGTGGCGATCGATAACGGATCAAACATCAGTTTTGAGAACGTCCTCGTGAGCGGCGGAACCGGTGCGAACGCCACTGGTGTACTGGTGACGGGTGGATCCACTGCGCTGCTCACTGCATCGACCGTGACGAGCGGAACGGCCACCGGGGCTGGCTCCAGCGCGTACGGCGCGCGAGTTCTTGGCGGCTCCACGCTCATCGCCAACAACAGCACGGTCCTCGCTGCAGCTGGCGTAGCAGGATCAAACTTCGCAGGCCTAGCACCCGCTCAGGGCGCTGCCGGCTGTGTCGGAAACGCTGGCTCGGCCGCTGTGTCCGCAGGGAGCCCCGGCCTCGGCGGGGGTCAATGCGCCGACGGCGGCGTTCGCAAACCTGGCTTCGGTGGAGCCGGAGCGAAGTGGGGCGCTCCAAAGGCTGACGGCGCCGAGGGCTCAGACGGCCTCGGCGGTGCCTGGGGTGGTCGGCTTGGCCGAGTGTACAGCGGAGATCCGGCCGGCCCGGGTGGCGGAGCCGGCGGTGTCGTTGCCGTGGGAGGCGGCGGCGGCGGATCGGGCGGTGAGAGTGTCCTCGCTATCTCGAACCCGTTGTTCGTGGTCAACACTGGTTCATTGGGCTCGTCTGGCAACCCGGGTGGCGGCGGAGGAGGCGGCGGAGGAGGCTACGCACGCAACTCATCCGGTGGCGGCGGAGGAGGCGGCGGAGGAGGCGGCTCTTCCGGCACCCAGGGCTTGAATGGCGGCGGCGGAGGAGGCGCCTCCTTCGGCATCTACGCCATCAATTCCTCAGTCTCCCTTGACGGGACGACGGTACAAGCGGGCACCGGCGGTGCTGGCGGACAGGGGTCGAGCGGTGGCCCTGGAGGTACCGGGGGCACAGGCGGCAACCCCGGAGGCGGAAACAACAGTGGCTGCTTCTTCGGCGGCGCCGGTGGTGGTGGTGCAGGTGGTGGCGGTGGCGGCGGTGCCGGAGGCGGTGCCGGAGGACAGTCCATTTCAGTGTTCAACCGTGGCTCTGGCACTTATACATCTGTGAATGTCACGCTCATACGAGCGTCTTTTGCCGCAATAGGTGGTGGCGGCGGTGCCGGCGGTAGCGGTGGCGTTGGTGGACAGCCCGGATTCGACGATCCGAACTGCAACGGCTCGAGCACCTATAGCTATGCCAGATGCTCGGTAGATGAGGGTTCGCCATGGACCTCGACCGGCAAGCCCGGTTGCGCGAAGGTTGGTCAGAGCGGAGGCGCACCCCTCAGCACCAGTCCTACTCCCGTTCCCCCCAATCCAACTTGGTCCTCAGACGGCATCGCCGGCAGTGGCGGGTCGCTCGGGCGCACACTGCGTGTCTGGGACAACGGAACGACGCAACCGTGAAAACACATAACACAGTTGGCCGGCCGAGGGGGCAGTCTGGTTTCATGCTGGCTCTCGTGTTGGCCATGCTTGGTCTCATCGCCATTGTCTCCGCCGTATTGCTGTCTATGACCATCACTGCGCTGCGCACAACAGACAGCTTCCGTAGCAACTGGGCGTCGCTGGCGGCAGCGGATGCAGCGATGGATCAGGTGATCGCCGACCTGCGCAACAACGACGAAGCAGCACTCACGAACTGTTATGGGGCAGGCGACAAAGGATCCTATGAGGGGATTGAGCATCAGTCCGCCTACCGCAAGGACTTCACGCTCGACGCTTCGACCTGGGAGGTAGTGGTTGACTGCCGCACCGACCTGACAGTCGACGAGCGTGACATCAGCTTGGAGGCCTACGTCGTTTCCGGTCCTGGCGCGAAGCCCGCCCGGATCTCGGGAGCAAGTCGCGTGGTGATCACCGACCAGATCGGTAACGATCGGCTACCGGGACAGTCACTGAAGGTCTGCGACTGGCAGTTAGCTCAAGTTGTCACAAATAACCTGGCTTCCTGCTGATCCGCAACCCTCGGCGGTCGTCCAATCAGATCCTCTCTCTGGCCTAAAGAGGTTTACTGGTGCCCAGGACGGGACTCGAACCCGTACGGAGGTTTCCCTCCCGAGGGGTTTAAGCCCTCTGCGTCTGCCATTCCGCCACCCGGGCCAGCCGAACCAATAGCCCGGATGGTACATGATACGACGACTCCGGCATGCTGCGAGACCTGTAAGGCCGGACTGCGAAAACACACGGAGTTAGGCCACTTTTGCTACCACCTGCTCAGGCAACACTCGACGGCGGCCGAGCGAGGAGCGCGCTGGGCTCGAGGACGGGGCGGAGCGGGCCGACGGTAGAGAATTACGTGGGGCAACTCGAGCGGGTGCACTGCTTTGCGACTCAAGTGCCAACCATGCAGCCCGGCGAAACTGCTCGGCCTTAACTGCAGCAAGTTTGTTGGCCACCACGACACCCTCGATGACATCGCCTTGGATAGCTGCAAATGGTCGGTCTTCTCGGCGGATTGCAATTATTACCGAGCCGTTTTGGCGGCGCTGCACCGAACGATCAAGGCCCGGTATGCGTGGTGGGGACCTAAAGGCCGGAGGAGTCAGGCCTTGCCCTCTTGCTATCCCGACGATCCGGCGAACACATTCAGAAAAATCAGCTACCGAAGCGCTTGCAGTTGCGGGCGCCTTAGAGGGTGATCTGGACTCGCTCCCGCTGTCGCAAGTTTCTTGAACTGCATGCAGGCGGGCTGATGCCGCAGTGAGGTTAGAAGCGGAAGCACTCAGTGCAGTCGAGGTCATAGGAACATTGTTCATGATGGGTGTGACACTGAGTCCGCAACCGCTTGCGGCTTGTCACCATTGCCTGGTGGGCTAGAGCCAACGCAGAAGTAGCAGCAGTAGCAGTAGCAG
>Ga0105051_10008131_pt1 | contig 10718 bp, 11 predicted proteins | sample FRY02_FD_78383 | JGI IMG/M metagenome (GOLD analysis project Ga0105051, IMG submission 78383) | Freshwater microbial communities from Lake Fryxell liftoff mats and glacier meltwater in Antarctica - FRY-02 (megahit assembly) | ecosystem: Environmental > Aquatic > Freshwater > Ice > Glacier...
CATCTCCCACAATACACTCATCATGCCATTCTGCCCATTTTCCGAAGGCATGGGGCGCCCGCCACAGCGCAGTGTGCACCAACGGACAATGCTCTCCTCCCTTCTCTGCTGGTTTGGTTTTGGTTGCTATTTTATGACACACTTTCTCACCATGCATATGTGTTTCTGTTTGCGAGAATGCACCTTGAAGCAGGGCTACCCACACAAGAAGAGATGCACAGTACACAGACATGCCAACGCAATGAGGAATTGCAACGCAAGAGGTGATGGTAACACAAAACAAGACAAGACTGCTGAATGAAGATTGAATTCCGAGTGGCCCTCACAACGGAGGCGGAACAGATACTTCAGGAAGAAACCGCAGTTACTAGTCAATGGCGAAGTGGTGATGTCTGATTTCGTCGACGCAAATAGGAATTTGATTTGATCCTTCCCCAGCCTTCACAACATCCCCCGCTCCCTTGACCTCGTCAATATCCCAGCCAGAATCAGAGGAGAGTGTATTGACACCTTTAAACTCTGCTGTGGGTTTCTGGATTTTTTCTTTCTTTTTGATTTTTTTTTGGAAGGGGAATTGGTCCTTGCGTACCGGTCCCCCCCCCTCCTCTAGAGTGGATTTCTTCTGCGCCTCTAGTAGCTGCCGTTTTAATTACAACTAAGCTTGATCAGTCGCCAGGCAGTAGTCGTATGGGAGTGATAGGTGCGTTGGTTATTGTTTCCATCTAACGTCGCTCAGGATAAAATTCACTCTCCCTGACCGGCCCAGTAGCGCACTAAGACACTGAGACGTAGTCGATTACTCTGAGGTAGCGGATTCCGTACACGCCAGAACTTGATCCAATGAAAAGACGGCTGACATGGACAGTCTACGCTACTTCCCTGATGACCCTTACTACAGACTTGGGCCTGTCCATACGTGTCTCTATGTTCGAGTACGTGAGACTGGTGACTGGGACCTCTTCCTAGGTCCCCTGGAATGGGTGGGGACGGAGACTGGTGGAGCTGATCAATGGGTGTCATAGCGGAGGGGATTCTCAGGGGTTGCCAGGGTTTATTCACCCCCGTGTCCTTGGGATATCCACTACCAGTTTTCAATAAAAACTCTACTCTCAAGGTCTTCCCTTGGGAAAAGTCCGAGCAGTTTTCAAGTTCAGGTTCAAGTTGTTTACTCTCAACTGCATGCAAACAGCGACAAAACAAAACTAAGCATTTCTAAACAGGCAATTTTAGTATGTTTCTTTGTGTGTCATCATTGTCAGTACTCCTCCAGGTCTAAAAAATTTCTACATATGGATACAAATATATATGAATCTACAAACTATCTACCAAAACACTGAGTGTTCGCCACGAGGATAAATGAGTCAACCCCTCCCCATGAACCTATTTTGTTACGAGTCAAGTGGGGGACAGACAGACCCGCACCTACCAGTTTCCTCCCTTGTTACTAGTTAAGGGTGAACAAAGACAGTTTCCAAAGTAGGAGGTCCCTCTTTTTCCCCTTCCCCCCCCCCCCCTGTGACTTCCCTCCTCGCTGGGTCGGCCTGGGCGAGTGTGCGGTTCCCCGCACAGTCTTTACCTCGCCCATGTTGAAGTGCGCAATACTTCAGCGCCATCTTCTCTATCTATCTTATTTGATTTTTATCTTTTCCTTTCTCTTTCTCTATTTGTCCTTTTCCGATTTCTTTCTAGTATTTTCATATACATGCATATGCATGTACATGTACATATATATATATATATATACGTATGTCTGTAGACTGACACCCAATCTTGCGTGAGACAGGGTGCGTGACAAAGTCGCGCCCTTGCGCATGCACGAGAGGGTGCAGAAAACCTTGGGCTTATGGAGGCCTAATAGACGAAGGTCTCGCAACGACTTGGGGTTCCTTTCGCCTCGGCAGGCGTCAGTCAGTCCATCCGTCATGTGGAGCGGCGTTGAATCTCATGACTGATTGTTTTCAGAGGACTACACACCTGACAGCGTCCTCCGCCCCATTTGATCTGGCCAGAAACATGTGTTCAAATGGCGGTTTCCTGACATGCTTGCGTCTGTGGCATCTCTGGCCATGAGGTCTGCGCGTGCGCGGGGGAGCGCTTGTTCCTTCCTTCCTTCTCGGGTGGGTCTCGTGCCCACAGGCCACTCGCTACGATTGTCTACTGACGGCGATATTACGGAGCACAAGCTGCAAGCCAAACTCAGGTTCATCCTCGCCAAAGCCCGGGCGGTGTAGAAAAATGATAAAAAAACTTTCAAATGTTTTTTGATTATTGTAGTGCCGTTCTCTGAGAAGATTTCTGTACAAAAACCTGCCTCTTTCGAGAAATTCTGCCGACAAGAAGAGGAAGAGGCCAGGAGTGCCAGGACGCTAACAATTTTTTTTTTTGAACACATTTCCGATTAATCTAATATGTTTGAACAGATATACATGCATGCGCTGATTTGGGCGCGGAAAGTTGCACACAAGATACTCTCACCACTCTTCCTCTACACGACCCTAACGGTCGTATCTGTTCGTCAGTTTATCTCAACAGTCATGGGACAGGATTTCTCGGTCCCAATCAGACCAATAACTCGTTTGGTACTCAAAGCGAACTCAAGCTCGCAAATTGCAGCTTTGAGTTTGCGGATTAACTCGAGAAACAATAAACGTGTTTCCAACACTTTAGCTTGTCGGGATCGAACAAGGTGTGGGTCTCTTTTCAGATAATTAAACTCGACCGAAGGAAAGGCACGACCCTAAATTGGGTACAAAATTGTAAATTCCAAAGACTGGCAAAGTTGAAAGTTTGTCGATTTACAAGGAAAGAGAGGAAGAGCAGGCCAGGAGTGGCCGTGGCCTGCACTTGAATAACAATTCTGGGGACGGGCTCAGGGACTGCAAAAACATTGCTGCGTTTGTGCGGGGTGAGCCGAGCGTTGAAAGAAATTAAAGAAATTAAGTGATGGTGCAGAACAATGCGGTGGGCACGGTGGTCGTGCTGTCAGCCTGGTTCTGCCTGTGTGTGCCGGCCAATGGCCTGTACAGGGACGGCTACGAGGTGATTGAGACGGGCCCAGGCGGTTTTTTTGGCGCTGTGATCGATGAGACGACAGGCACGGCGTGGTTTGGGGTCGACGATGCGCCGACGCGCGTGGTGCGCATCGACCTCAACAGCATGGCCGTCACGGGGAAGCTGGAGCTTAACGACGACGAGCAGCGTCTATGGTGCTTTGTGAAGCATGGGAACTATGGTTATCTCGGTGTCGAAGCGCCTGGGGGCAGGCTTGTCGGCGTCGATCTGCAGAAGATGGAGCGTCTCGGCTACGCTACAGCATCGCAGTTTCCTCTGCTCGCAGGCGTCGTCGTAGGGCACAATGGCTATTTCTCAGCTGGATCCAACCCTGCGACGGTGATGCGGTTGCACCTCAAGCAGATGCAGGACGGCGGCTGTGCAGATTGGAACCAGTGCAGATACGAGGTTGCCCTTAACCAGGGCGAGGAGGCCGTGCGTTCAGTGTTTGCTGACAGCGAGGGCAAGCACCTTTTCCTTGCCATGTACACGTCACCGGGTAGGATCGTGAAGATGACAATTCCCGATATGACCCGTGTCTCGCATATGGATCTGCATCCATCTGAGGAGAAAATCCTTTGCGGCGCACAGTTTGGCAAGTACGGGATTTTCGGCACCGCCACCTCCCCTGGCCGGCTCATTAAGGTTGATTTACACACCATGACGCGAGCTGGCGACGCGCATTTTATTGATGGCGAGGACCGCCCTGCCGCCATTGTCATCCACGGGCGTCACGCATACATTGGCTTTGGCTCTGCGTGGGCTGAGGGCACTTCGTCGGTGCTCAAGGTCGACTTGGAGCGCATGGTGCGTGTCGCTGCTGTCATTACGCGTGAGGGGCAGACGTGGCTCTACACGGGACTGGGTTACAAGCACTATGCGTTTTATGGCACACGCGGCACTGCCACTAGCAAACACGCGACAATTGTGCGCATCAACACCCACCCAACTTTCCCTGGCATCCCTGTGCCGCCTGTTTACAACTCCTCTGGCTCAGACTACATCGAGGCCAACTGGCTGCGCGAGTACCCCGAGTACCACAATGGTGGCGCGCCTATTATTGGCGCTCGTGTACTGCTCCGTCCTTCAGCCCGTCACGACTGGACCGCAGGTGTGTTGCCTTGTTTGGCTGTGTGTTGCCAAGTTTTACAGCAGCAGACATTATTGGACCGCAATTTGGTCGCGAATGGGTCGTAGGTGATCACATTCGCACAACATATGTACATGCGCATACACATGCCACAGCACATCCCTATATCGATCTCTCAATCAATTCACATTACATCTTTATCTATACAATCCATCTATCCATCCATAAACACAGCCTACGCACAGGCAAATGCACATGCCCCCTGCACGAACACTTACCCGTTAGAGCATAAAACAAAATCGCAAAAAAATGGCGTGAACTTTGCAAATGATCCGAATATTTCATTTATGTATTTATGTGTCATCAGAGAAGGTTCACGAGTACGCAGCACCTCGCACGTGCATACGCGTGTATACAACCATACAAATGTGGAGAGTGTTGTTTTAATGTTGTGATGATATTATTTTTACACGGCTGTTTTCTCGGTTTGTCAATTTTATGCATTCACATCGCAGATTTGTTTGTGTACTTTCCTGATGTTGCCAAAAAAAAAACGTTATCAGAGCATGTCTATGGATATGCAGCACCTGACCCCGCAGCGCCCAAAGATCGCATCAAACGCGTGCATGAGGAGCCGGTGGAGCTGGAGGACCATGGCTACGTAGCTCGTTGTGACAAACTCTCAGCGGCAAGTCCATATATATTTATGTGTACATTTTATTTACATGTGTATACATTTCCACATATATATTATATACATGTATGTATATGTATATATGTGTACTTATGTATGTATCCGTATATCTACATTTATGATTATATGTGTATTTGTACATGTCCTGGATCTATATGTGTAATCATAAGTAAACATGGATTATTTTTATGTTTATGTCTGTATGTTTGTTGGCTTGTTGTGACACGCTCGCAATGGGAAGTCCATACTGATGTGTATGTATATTTATATATTAGATATGTATATATGTGTATATACATATATTTACATACATATATACATATATATATATATATGTTATATATGTTCATGTATATGTGTATATATATGTATATACATATATATATATGGAAATTATGTATATATATGTATATATATATATACGTTATAGATGTATGTGTATAACCATATATAAACATGCATGTGTGTTTGTGTCTATGTCTACATGTTTTGAGTATGTTTTGTGAAAAGACTGCTTGTATGATGGCAAGTACATGTATTTGTACATGCCTGTCTCTATGTATAATATGCATTAATGTTTTCTGTAAATTTAGATAGAGATGTGATATAGACAGATGTGTATACGTGTATATATATGAGCATATAGGTATACATATGTATAATATTTAGATGCACATATACATATATATATTATATATATATATATACATATGCATATATGTATATTTACGTAAATAGATGTATTTTGAACATATAGGTATACATATGTAAGATATTTAGATGCACTTTTACATATGTATATATTCAATATACATGTGTATATAAATATGTGTATATTTACGTAAATTGATGTGTTTGTTTACAAACGATTTGTCACATAATTTGGGCCTTGCTGGAGACTGGGTACACAATGACTGTGTTACACATTGTGTCAATGACTGTGTTATGTGATGAATGACTGTGATATGTGAATGACTGTGCATGTGACTGTGCATGTTGTACACAATGACTGTGATATGTGAATGACGGTGATGTGTGAATGACTGTGATGTGTGCAATGACTGTGATATGTGTATGTACATGTACGTATATAGATGTATATGCAACCATTTCCGTGTCCGGTCCCGCCCGCCGGCGTGTCCGGTACAGAGTGGCGGAGACCAAAAGGATGCCGTATCTTTACAGGGTTCTTTTGGCAACAAAGCCATATAATCAGTTGCTCTTATGTGAAGAGACACCTGCAGCTGTGCCTACTACTTGCCCTACCGATTGTGAGCAGGGGGTTTCCTCATTTTCCCCACTTTTTGTGAGATCGGACATCACCTTGTTTTGTGATCGGACTTGATTCGGACTTGATTGTCCGATTGCAAATCAGACATCTTTTTGAAAGGTGCGATGTGAGATGGGACGTCTTGTTATGACGTCGCATCTGAGATGGCATGTGGTGTAGAGATATCTGAGATGAGATGCATTTGTTGAGGCGTCGTATGCTTGTTGGCTACCCTGTACCTATGTATTGTCCGTATGCGTAGTCCACTTTGAAATTGGCATGCTATGCCTCTTGGCTATTCTCTAGCTATCTGCTGTCCGTATTGGTAATCGACTTTGAGATTCGAACAATGTGTGGATATGTGGTGTCGACGGTGTGTGGCATATGTGCGTCAACGATACGTGACAAAATTGGGCTTTGCAGGAGAGCGGGTACAAAATGGCGGTGATTCTGACAAACGAGGTTGGGCCGAGTCATCGCTCGCGGAGTTCGATGGAAATGCGAACGGCTGTCTCAGAGATGATTGAGTTTATGTGGATTAGTGTCACTACCGTGTGCTGGGGCATGCTGCTCATGGTGTATGGCTATTCGTGCTATCACGCACCACGAGTTGACGCGCTCTTTACCGACACGGAGAGCGAAGAGGAGGCTAATAATTCCCTACTCAGGTGCGGCTGCTCTGTGCATGTAGGGGGTGTTGGTGTGGATGTCTGTGTCTTGGGGTGTGTATGGGTATTTGCATGACATGTGCGAGGTGCGGGGTGCCTACTATCGGTACGCTCCATGACATATTATGTGTCTTTGGTAAAAGAGGTGTCTTATTGCTCGAGTGTATTGTATGCATGGCCAGTTCTCAACGAAACCACACTATCCAACCTACTACATTAATGTCTGCATGTATGCAGTTTACATAAAATATGGCTTTTTTGAAAACAGACCCTGACAGCCTATGACATGTACTACAACGTAGCCATAGGACTCCTCGCCATGCATCGAACGCAAGAGTCAGCTCGCTACCACATCTGTAATCTAGAATGGCTATGGAGCGACAATTCAGAACCCCACACACCTGCTGCTACATGGACACAACCAGCGTCGACGTTTTATTTCATACACGATCTAGCATATTCTGAAGCGGTTAGTGCGAGTGCAGGTCATCAAAAAGCTTCAATGCGTCGCCTGCCGCGCCTCCTCCTGGCGCAGGTGCCGCAGCAGCGGGGCCTTCGGGGGGAGGTGGGGGTTCATCTCGGGGGGGCAGTGACATGATTTTTGGAAAAATTCAACGAAGTGTTGCCGCCTTTGTTGCCCAGGTGTGTGTGTGTGTGTGTGTGTGTGTGTGTGTGCGTGTGTTTCGTGTTTTACATATGACGTGTACTGAGGTGTGTCCGTACTCTCAAAGAGGACATCGCATATATATGTATTGTATGTGTATATATATGTGAAAATATGCATATGTATGTATATGTATGTAAATATAGACATGTATATATTCACATGTATACATGTATATATACATAGACGTATATTGATATTTACATACATATATATTATATTTACATGTATGTGTATGTATACATACTGTAACTGTATATATATACATATAAACACGTTTCAAAATATATATATATCATGTATACATATATATACATTTAAATACATATATGCTTTAATACATATTCGTGTTTATATGCACGTACATGCATATATGTATTTACATGCGGCATGCTGCACACGTCGTGCGTCTTGGGTGTCCGCTCTCTCCCATCTTTCTGAACGCACTATCCGCTATCCTCCAACCGTTGTTGAGTTCGTGATTTTTAGATGAGTCGCTGAGTTGCTCAGATTTAGATGTCATATTGAGTTGGTGATGTTTGGATAACCATGTTTGGATAACCTTTGGTATTTTCGATGCTGTATATGGAGATGACTGGCGGAATTCTTGATATTTGGACGACTCTGTATTTAAGATGCCGTATATGTAGATGAGTGGTGGAGGTCGTGGTATTTGGATGACTCTGTAGTTAAGATGCTGTGTACAAAAAAGACTCGTGGAGGTCGTAATGTTTAAATGCCTCGCCGACTCTTTAGATTTCGATGCCGTTTGTTATTTCTGTGACGCAGTACATGGAAATGATGCTCAGGATGCTGTATCCTGAGGCGACCCGTGGAGTGTGTGGTATTTGGATGACTCGCTGAGTTGGTTCGATTTACATGCTGTGTTGAGGTGGTGATATTTGGATCACTCCGTAATTTAGATGCCGTATATGTAGATGACTTGTGGAGTGCGTGGTATTTGCATAAGGCCGTATTTTAGATGCCGTATATGTAGTCGACTCGTGGAGTTTGTGATGTTTGGATGACTTCGTATTTTAAATGCCGTGCACGTAGACGACTCGGGGAGTTGATGATGTGTAGATAACTCGCTGAGTTGGTCAGATCTAGATGCCGTATTTGAGATGTTGTACACGTCGACAACATGCATGTACGTGTAGATGATTGAGATGTATATACATATACTTGGATGACGCATGTGTATATGTCTATAAATATGACACGTCTATAAATATGACAATATACGGTATTTCAGTATGTGTTATCTGAGGATGCGTTATATGTACATTTGAGCATGTAGATGCCGTATATTCAGATGATCACATATATATAAGAATATGCCATGTCATCTTCGCGTGTTTTTGTGTCTTTAGATAAATTATGGGTACATTTGGATGATGTGCATCATATATTTTGCGTGTCTTTATACATGTTTAGATGACGTATATTTGCATGTCTCAGTATACATAAACATACGTCATCTAAGTATATATATTTGTAGACGATATATATGTACATTTGGACGATGTACGCGACATATATTTGTGTGTTTTTACATATTTAGATGACGTGTATTTACATGTCTCAATACACATGAATATACGTCATTTAGGTATATTTATTTCTAGATGATTTAGATGTATGTGTGGGTGATGTAGATGGCGTATATTGAAAGGACTGACTGTTTGCAGTTGCACTCTGCAGCCACATGACTCACTGCTTGCGGGTGTAATGTGCAGCCAAATTCTATGCGTCAACTAGTGGCAGGGTCCACGATGTTTGCGGTTCTGGGGCTGTCGTCGATGGGACTGCAGGTCTCTTCCGCCTGCCTGCACACACACATACTCACACGCTCATAAATACACACACTTATGCATATGCACACACACACATACGCACACACGCACACGCATACGCACATGCACACATACACACGCGACCACACACACACGCACACACACAGGTATACACACACACTTACACCCATACACACACACATACACCCACACACACACATACACACACATGCATACGCACGCACACGGATGTCAGTCCCTCCATGCAGCGTTTTGTGGCTGAGGTACATACGCACGCACGCACACACATACACACACGCACACACACACACATATACCAAACACACACACACATACACGTGCACGTACATATATGCGCGACTGACATGACATATGCATATGTGAGTCGCGCATATGTGAGTCGCGCATATACACGCACATGCAGACACAAATGCCCTGTCGCACTAGCTCGTTGCACAGCATGTATATACATGTGTATACATACATGTAAACATCTATGAATATGTATATAGATACATGCGCAGGGCATCTGTCCTCGTGACATGTGTATGCGCTTATATACGTATTCATAGATATTTGCATACATACATGTACAAGCATATACATACATACACACGTAGATATACACATAAGCTCACACGCAAACTTACGCACACACACACGCACACACACACACACAGTGCCTGCGATTTCTTTCCTCCTGCTCGCTCTCGTGTTTGCTCCTCTTTGCGCGCGCACTCTCGCATCTACATGCGTGCACCTCGCACGTGCACGTTCAGAGAGAGAGAGCGCAAGCGAAAGAGAAGGAACGAGGAAAAACTCGCACGACAGAGCTAGAGAGAGAGAGAGAGAGAGAGATAGAGAGAGAGAGCGAGTTTTTGCTTGTGTGTGTGAGAGACAGCGAGAGAGAACGTGTTGTCTCTCACACAGAGAGAAAGTGTACGCGCGAGGCGCACTTATAGCCACGCTTTCTCATATGCGCACACACGCATGCTTTCGCATCGCACTGTCTCTCTGTCTCTCTCGCGGTAGGTGTCTCTCTCTCTGTATGTGTGTCTTTCTCTGTCTCTGACGCCTCTATGAATGCACATCGGCAAATTGAATGTGTCGATTCGAATGTGGGCATTCGAATCTGTGCATTTCGCTTTGTGCCTTGGATGTGTGCATTCGAATGTGTGCAATTCGATGTGTGCATTCGATTCGCCTTCGATCCGCGCATCGAAGGCGAATCTGCGCATTCGAATATGTGTATTGGAGTGTGTACATTTGAATGTGTGCATTACAGTGTGTGCATTACAGTGTGTGCATGTGAACGTGTGCATTTCGCTGTGTGGATTCGATTAGCCTTGGAAAGTGTGCATTCGAATGTGTGCATTCGAATGTGTGCATTCGAATGTGTGCATTCGAATGTGTGCATTCGAATGTGTGCATTCGAATGTGTGCATTCGAATGTGTGCATGTCCA
>Ga0105051_10008139_pt1 | contig 10712 bp, 8 predicted proteins | sample FRY02_FD_78383 | JGI IMG/M metagenome (GOLD analysis project Ga0105051, IMG submission 78383) | Freshwater microbial communities from Lake Fryxell liftoff mats and glacier meltwater in Antarctica - FRY-02 (megahit assembly) | ecosystem: Environmental > Aquatic > Freshwater > Ice > Glacier...
AATACGACACGTTTGTCGTAGAAATATAACTTCTTGTTTTCTTCGTCATTTCCCAAGCTGTGATATTCTGCTTGGAATGTTGCTAAGGTTAAAATTAATTCTTTGGTGTTTGAAGCAATTATCTTATAGGTGTTCGTTAAATCGGCATTAATATCATTAATAACCGCTTTCTCTAGATTAGGAAAGTTGTTTAACATCCAAAACAAAACTGCTCCACTACCAACAAAAGGCTCCACAAATATGAACTTTTGAGTGGTAAACTCTGTGGGCATTGCTTTTTGTATGTCGCTGATTAATTGGGTTTTTCCTCCAGCCCATTTAAGAAAAGGTTTGGCTTGCATTTTTATTTTAACTTTAAAATCATAATATCTCCCAAACATACCAAATTAAAAACAGTCTTACAATAGGAGCAAGGTTGTTTTTACAAATAAACAAACTAAAAAGCATACTTTTATGAGGTTTCCCGCAAAACCCCAAAATTTCCATTTCTGTTAAAACCTCATTCTACTATACAACCCCAAAATCAACTTCATCATTGGCTAAAAAAGAAATTCATACGTCAGTAATCATGTACCCAAATGTAATTTCCATTTCTGGAAACAAGCTAGACTTCGCAGCAATAAAAAAATAGTTTAAAAGAAATATTTTTATATCTTAATAGTAAACAAGATTAGTGTTTACACTACCTACACATTTTAAAGTTGATTAAAATTTATAATCAACAAATTATTTATAAATTCTCATTTTGAGTAGGCAATAAGCAGAGCTTATAAGTTAATTTGTATTAGCGGTGATTTCATTTACTATGCAGGTTTATTTAAAACTAACGATTCTTTAAGATCAATAGTTGTATTTTCAATAACACTAACTTTAATTCTATGTCTTTAATCAGGGTTTCTTAATGCATTCGTACTTTTACTTTGTCAAATTCAATATCTATTTCTTTTCTGAAGTAGGGTCTATTCTCTAGAATCAAAAATGAATTTATGATATAGTCAGATATAAAATTTTATTAAAATTTTTTCTTGTTTGCTTTTTTTAACGCTAAAAGAATTTCCTTTATTAGCCAACCTAGTTCTAAAATTTTTACTAAACTTCACTACTTTAAAATTTGTTCTCTAAATTCAAAGTTGGGATGAATCAGTAGTTTAATATTAAAAGTATTACCACCTGAAGAAAGTATTTTCTTTTAAGAGTAGTTAATTTGGTTTCTTTTTTATCAGGCAACAGTAGTTAAAAATAAGTAATGATGTAACTTCGTAGCTAAAAATTAAAAGCATAGACAATGATTGAATTAAAAAACAAAAACGCATTAATTACTGGTGTTGGAAAAGGAATTGGTAAAGTTATCGCAATCGCTTTAGCGAAAGAAGGTATAAATGTAATTTTGATATCCCGCACACAATCTGACTTAGATAAGGTAGCGGCGATAATAGGCGAATTTGGAGGGAAATCGTTATCACTTACAGCAGATGTCTCCGATATGGAATCCATAAACCAGGCCGTCGATCGCGCCTTAGACGAATTTAAAACAATTGATATTTTAATCAATAATGCTGGAATTGCCGCTTTTGGTAAGTTTTTAGAAGTAGAACCTGCAGTGTGGGCGAGCATTATTCAAGTAAACCTAATGGGAACCTATTATACAACTAGAGCAGTATTACCTAGCATGATTGAAAGACGAACTGGAGATATCATTAATATTTCTGCAACCGCAGGCACGAAAGGAAATGCGAAGACAAGTGCCTATAGCGCTTCTAAATATGCTGTTTTAGGATTGACTGAATCATTAATGCAGGAAGTGAGAAGATACAACATTAGAGTTACAGCCTTAACTCCAAGCACAATCGCTACTGAAATGGCCGCAGAATTACGGCAAACTACTGGTAGCGGTAAAAACGAAATGCAAGCCGAAGATCTCGCCGAATTAATTATTGCGACACTGAAACTAAACCGCCGCGTTTTTATTAAAGAAGCTGGCTTATGGTCCACCAATCCATAAAATGCAGATCACTGCAAGTCAAAAATTTTAATAATTTGATGTAAAAACCAATAAAGTGAAGCGTTAGAGCACACGAATTATTTGCATTTAACTTTTCAAAAGCTTAATCGCATAGATTGTTTTTGTACGTTTCAGCATCGAAAACCAAACTGTTTTGGCAGGAAATCGAATTAAAAGTCTAAAAAAAGGTGTTATCCTTACATCTAAAAAAAAGTTGTTCTTTAGTAATCAAATTGCATACAGAATAGCACACGGTTTTAAGCTATTACTAATTTTGTGGTATCAATTCATCTTATAAATAAAAAAATTCACAGTGGTTTTAGAAAAAAAACAGTGTCGATTTTTAAGAAGCTTTTCAGACTTTAGAAGGAACTCAATACGGAATCCATTTGTTTTTCTGGAAAATAATTAATAATCAATTAGTTATAAAAATAAGTATTGTGCTGATAATCCAATAAAAAGCATTAATTTTGCCGAAAATTTAAAAAAAGAGACAAGGCTAACTTGTTTGAAAATTAAACGTATGAACACAAAAAAAATTGCAGAATACCGAAAGTTACTTCAAGTAGATAAAAATGTAACATTAAAGGAATTAAAAACCATTTACAGAAATAGTATGAAGGAAGACCACCCCGATACTATTGCAGATGCCGATCTTCGATTACATGCAGAGGAACGAAGTAAAAACGTCATTGAAGCCTATCATTTTTTAGTGAGTATTGCTCCTGAAACACAAGAAAAAGTGAAAGAAGCGTATGAAACAACCATCAAAAACTTTAATATACAGGATTTTTATATGGAAAATACGGTTTTATATATCAATTTTTTAGATGGAAATTCATTTGAATATTTTGGTGTACCAAAAAATACGTATGTCAAAATGGTCAATGCCGAGTCGCCAAGCCGATTTGCGAGAAGACACATTTATACAAATTTTTTATATAGAAGTGCTAGTAAATTAGTTTTAGCTGATTAATTTCTAACAAGTATAATTTAAATTTTATCAAGGCGGTTTCCTTTTTTACGCAAGTTAACTTACCTTAGCAAAAAGTATTTTAAATGGAACATAAGGCTGGTTTTGTAAATATAATTGGAAATCCAAATGTGGGTAAATCAACGTTGATGAATGCGTTTATTGGCGAAAAATTATCCATTATAACCTCCAAGGCGCAAACAACACGTCATCGTATTTTAGGAATTGTCAATGGTGATGATTTTCAAATGGTGTTGTCCGACACACCCGGAATCATCAAACCTGCGTATGAAATGCAGGAATCGATGATGCAGTTTGTAAAATCTGCTTTTGAAGATGCCGATGTCTTGATTTATATGGTTGAAATTGGCGAAAAAGAATTGAAAGATGAATCCTTTTTTAATAGAATTATTCACAGTAAAATTCCCGTTTTACTACTTTTAAATAAAATTGACAAATCCAATCAGGAACAGTTAGAAGAACAAGTTGCTTTGTGGGAAGCAAAAGTACCAAATGCTGAAATTTTTGCTATTTCTGCTCTAGAAAACTTTAACGTAAAAGAAGTTTTTGAACGAATTGTGGCTTTGTTACCTATTTCTGAACCTTATTATCCGAAAGATACATTAACTGATAAACCGGAACGATTTTTTGTAAACGAAGCCATTCGTGAAAAAATATTGGTTAATTATGACAAAGAAATTCCGTATGCGGTGGAAGTAGAAACCGAAGAGTTTAATGAAGAAGACCATATTATTCGAATTCGCTCCATCATAATGGTTGAACGCGAAACGCAAAAAGGAATTATCATTGGGCATAAAGGCGGGGCTTTAAAAAGAGTTGGAATTCAGGCTCGTGAAGATTTAGAAAAATTCTTCGGAAAGCAAATTCACCTTGAATTGTTTGTAAAAGTGAGCAAAGATTGGCGAAGCAATTCGTTTCAATTGCGACGCTTAGGTTATAATCAAAAGTAATAAGTTTCCAGTTTATTTTCTCGGTTTATTCTATTATTTTATCGAACAAAACTTCTAATTCTTTGGCTTGTTTTAATCCTTTTTTCAATTTAAACTAGCAATAAAGTACAATAAAAACCAGGTATTCACCATCGCAAACATAACTAATAAATCAAATCCAAACGGTTGATTTAAAGACCACTTTGAAAAAGTAATTATTGAAAAAATAATAAAAATACCAGCAACTACAAAATGCAAAAACATAAAAAGCGTCCACAAAACAGGGTCTGGGCCATATAATCCACGAATAGATGTATTGCCATCTTCCATTTTTTCAATTTCTAAATGCAAATGTGGCGAATATTTTTCACGGTTTAATAAGCCAACATGCAACCAAATATGATGTCCCGCTACTTTAATTTTATAATCCGGCTCAACCGTTTCCTTCAATTGAATACAGGAGTTTAAAATAGCCTCAGACGATTTGCTTATTACTTTATAAAAACGATACCGCAAGGGCAATTGGTCATCTAATTCCATTGGATGGATGCTTTATTAAAATACTAATTTACAAAATAATAGTAGACAGAATAAAAGATAGACAGATTTTTAAATCAGCCTTTTTAGCTAATTTAAACATGCTGTTAACTTTACAAGCTTATTGTCAAACAAAAAAACTACCTTTGCAAAATAGTTAAAAACTGAATTATGAGTACTATTGTAGCCATTGTGGGCAGACCAAATGTTGGAAAATCAACCCTTTTTAATCGTTTAATCAAACGAAGAGAAGCTATTGTTGATTCGGTGAGTGGCGTTACCCGTGACCGAAATTACGGCAAAAGTGAATGGAACGGAAAAGAATTTTCTGTTATCGATACCGGTGGATATATTAAAGGATCTGATGATATTTTTGAAGCTGAAATTCGTAAACAAGTTGAATTAGCAATCGACGAAGCGGATGTGATTATGTTTGTAGTTGATGTGGAAGAAGGCATCACACCCATGGATGATGAGGTGGCCAAATTGCTTCGAAAAATTACCAAACCGGTTATTGTTGTTGTGAATAAAGTCGATAATTCCATGCGTGAAAAAGATGCTTATGAATTTTATAATTTGGGATTGGGCGATTACATTACCATTTCTAGTACATCAGGAAGCGGAACAGGCGAATTATTAGACGAATTGATAAATGTTTTTCCAAATCATCCTGAACCAACACAAGAAGAATTAGAATTGCCTCGTTTTGCTGTTGTAGGTCGTCCAAATGCTGGAAAATCAAGTTTTATCAATGCCTTAATTGGGGTTGATAGATATATTGTAACCGATATTGCGGGAACAACGCGTGATTCGATTGATACCAAATACGATCGTTTTGGTTTCGAATTTAATTTAGTGGATACGGCTGGAATTCGAAGAAAAGCGAAGGTAAAAGAAGATTTAGAATTTTATTCCGTGATGCGTTCCGTTCGTGCTATTGAACACAGCGATGTTTGTATTTTAATGGTTGATGCAACTCGAGGTTTTGAGGGTCAAGACCAAAGTATTTTTTGGCTTGCTGCAAAAAACCGAAAAGGAATTATCATTTTGGTCAATAAATGGGATTTGGTAGAAAAAGATACCATGTCAACCCGTGATTATGAAGTAAAAATCAGACAAGAATTAGAACCTTTTACCGATGTGACTATTTTATTTGTTTCTGCTTTAACAAAACAACGTTTATTGAAAGCATTAGAAGAAACTGTAAAAGTGTATGAAAACCGGAAGCAACGGATTCCGACTTCTAAATTTAATGATTATATGTTAAAGTTGATAGAAACTTATCCGCCACCAGCTTTAAAAGGAAAGTATGTCAAAATTAAATATTGTATGCAATTGCCAACTCCAACGCCGCAATTTGCGTTTTTTGCTAATTTGCCACAATATGTAAAAGAATCATATAAGCGATTTTTAGAAAATAAAATTCGTGAACATTGGGATTTTTCAGGAGTTCCAATCGATATTTATATTAGAGAGAAATAAAATCAACTATAATTTTTAATCAATTCATTACGATGAAGAAGTTTTTCTTAATCGCTATTTTTTCAATAGTTGGATTATTTCAAACAAATGCACAAGAAATCGGAATTCGTTTTGGCGAAATGACGGGAAATAATGTTGCCATCGATGGAATTTTTAGTTTGGGCGAATTTAGTCGAATTCATGCCAATCTTTCTTTTGGTGATGATGGCGTGGGAACAGATGCTTTATATGATTTTCTAAACGAACCTCTTGGCGATGGCTTTAATTGGTATATTGGAGCTGGTCCTTTGCTCTTTATTACTGGTCCTTTTTATCTTATAGTGAGTGGCGAAATCGGAATATAATATCATTTTAATAATGCACAAATTGCCATTCGATTGGATTATTGAAAACCAGATTTTACAGCGGACGGGTTCGGTTTAAACGTTTGGTATGTTTTTTAATGCTAAAGTATAAAACCACAAAAAAATAGAATAAACAATTGCTTCATTTTTAAATAAATAGCTAGTATTTTCTTTAACCTATATAGCAGCTTCTCTTAAAGGCTGCTTTTTTTGTGAAGGCCTATGACTGTTAAAGTTTTTGTAACTATTTTTAACAATCAATACGAAAACACTTAATTTGCAGATATAGAATTTTCTCACAATTATTTTAAAAGTATGTTTAAAACGATTTCATCTGTTGTATTCTTTTTTTCTTTTCTTTTTGCTCAAAGCCAAACGTTTTCCATTACAGGGAAAATCATCGATAAACAAACTAATCTACCGCTTGAATCAGCGACGGTTTACTTAACTTCTAAAAAAGATTCTACCGTTATTGATTATACGATCAGTGGAAGAAAAGGCGATTTTCAGTTTCAAACCCGTAAAAAAGCAGAAGCTGTCTTTTTGAAAGTTTCTTTTTTAGGATACAAAAATTATAAAATTGAGTTGCCTAAAATAGAAGAAAATCAAAATTTAGAAATTATTTTCCTAGAAGAATCAGATACTTCTTTAGATGAAGTGGTCTTGAAAAGTGAAGCACCGCCAATTCGAATTAAAAATGATACGTTAGAATTTGATGCCGCTTCTTTTAAAGTCGGTGCCGATGCGAATGTCGAAAAATTATTGCGTCAATTGCCTGGAGTAGAAATTTCTCCAGAAGGAAAAATAACGGTTAATGGAAAAGAAGTCAATCAAATTTTAGTGAATGGAAAACCCTTTTTTGGGAAAGATGGAAAAATTGCAACCCAAAATCTTCCAGCCGAAATTATAGAAAAAATTCAAGTAGTTGATACCAAAACAAAAGAGGAAGAACTTTCGGGTGATGCTGCTTCATCCGAAGAAAAAACAATCAATTTGACCATTCAGGAAGAAAAGAATGTTGGTTTTTTCGGGAAAATTATGGGCGGTTATGGAACGGATGATCGGTATGAATCGAGTTTGCTTTTCAATTGGTTTAAAGGAGAACAAAAAATTAGTGTATTGGCTTCGGCTAACAATATTAATTCGGTAGGCTTTTCGATGGATGAAATTTTTGATAACATGGGCGGCGGTCGAAGTAGTTCTATTTTTTACAGTGATGACGGTAGTTTTGGCATCAACGGAATGAATTTTGGCGGAAATAATGGAATTACAACCTCTAATTTAATTGGAATTAATTATGTTGACAAATGGTTCAAAAAACTCGATATGAGCAGTAATTATTTCTTTACGAATGCTGAAACAGAAAATGTAAATAGAACATCTCGAACCAATTTATTGCCTACTGGAACCACGTTTACAGAGTCGAATGCAAATACCAATCGAATTGCAAATAATCACAATATAAGTTTAGATTTCGAGATGAAAATTGATACGACCATGAGTTTTTACATGAGTCCGAAATTTTCGCAAAGTTTGGCGAAAGATATATTTAAAAATCAACAACAAACCAATAATGAGACTAACGTGCTTTTAAACGAAAGCACCAACGATAATTTTACGGAAACCGATAAGTATTCGTTTGAAAATAATATCTATTTCAATAAATCATTCAAAAAAAAGAACCGAAGTATTAGTATGTCGTTAGATAATGAAAACCGAAAAACGGATGTAAAAGCGAACATTAATTCGGCTACACTTTTTTATCAGTCAGACCTGCCCAATGACATTCGAAATCAAAATCAATTATCGGCAAATCAATTTGATAAAATAAGAACGGAGATTAAATTTACCGAACCGCTTCTTGATTCGTTGCGGTTTCAAGCTTCCACGGAAGTGATTTATTATCAATCCAAAGACAGTAGAAACACGTTTGATTTTGATTTGGCGACCGAAGAATTTGATGATTTTAATGCTTTTCAATCCAACGAAATTGAATCCAGTGTCTTTAAAATTGTTCCCATGGTTGGATTGAGTCTTCAAAAAAAGAATTTTAGAGCCCGAGTTAATGCTGGACCAGAATTTGTAACCTTTAAAAATCAATCGGATTACTTGAATGTGCAAACCCCGCTGAATGAAAATTATATTTTTCCGAGGTTAGAAAGTAATTTGTATTACACCATCAATAAAAAGAAATCTATTTATGCTAATTATAATTACAGTGTAGATTTACCATTGGCAAATCAAATTTTACCAGTCATCGATTTGTCGAATCCGTTAAATACCATTGAAGGAAATGCCGATTTGAAGCCAACACGACAACATTCGACTTATCTAAATTATAACAATTATGATTGGCAAAATCGAAGTGGAATTTTCTTTTACGGAGGTATGTCGCTTTTTAACGACCAAATTGTTTCTTCCACCGTTTATGATGAAAATTTTAAAGCCTTTACGACGTTTCAAAATGTAGATAGCGGCATCCGCAGTTATTTTGGAGCAACTTGGAGTAAATCATATAAAAAAGAAAAACGAACGTTTCGCTATAGCTTAGGTGTTGATTCGGGTTATGATTTTAATCAAGGGTTAACCAATGCCGAATTATTTGAAGCTAGAGCATGGCGAATTGAACCAAAAGTGAGTCTGAATTGGAGCATAGAAGAATTGGTTACTATTGCTCCTTCTTATCGCTACACTTACAATACCACTGATTTTAAAAACTATCCGATTGATAATGCCACTAATTTCATCCATAATTTTAAAATTGAACTTACGAATTATTGGCCAAAAAATTTCGTTTTCGGAAATGATTTTGGCTATACCTATAATTCAAATATTGCCGATGGTTTTCAGAAAGATTTTTATTTGTGGAATACCAGTTTAGGCTACAATTTTTACAAAGATAAATTGTTAGCCAAAGTCAAAATATATGATGTATTGAATCAAAACGTCGGTGTTCGAAGAACCATTACACCAACCGCCATTACTGATGTTGAAAACACCGTTTTACAACAATATATGATGTTTTCGCTTACTTATAGTTTAGATAAATTTGGAGGTAAAAAAGAAGGTGGAGGAATGATTATTTTGGATTAAAAGCTTAAGCGCAAACTCCAAATTCGAAGAAGAAAAATAATAAAAAGGAAATTCCAAATAGATAACATAACCCGTTATCTGCAACTGCAAACTACCAACTTCCCCCAGCTCCGCCGCCGCTAAAGCCGCCGCCTCCAAATCCACCACCAAAACCGCCTCCGCCGCCAACACCGCCACCGGAAGAAGAACCACCTCCAAAACCACCGCGACCTAAGCTGCTTAAAATGATAATGTCTACTAGACTTGGACCAGCAAATTTGCCAGTTCCGCCATTTCTGTTATTTTTATTAGATCCTTTAGAGATAAAAATAATGAAAAGCATAATAAAAACTAGTATTAAAAAGAAAGGTAAGCCACTGCCTTTATTTCCTTTTCGCTCTCCTTTGTATTTTCCTTTCAGCACGTCAAAAATAGCATCGGTGCCTTTATCAAGTCCTTTGTAGTAACTTCCTGCTTTAAATTCGGGCAAGATGATGTTTCGAACTAGTTCACCTGTGATTCCAGCTGTTAATCTATCTTCCACACCATAGCCTGGAGAAATATGAATGCGTCGCTCATCACGAGCGAGTAACACCACAATTCCGTTGTCGGTTTCTTTACTGCCGCCAATTCCCCATTCTTGTCCCCAGCGTGGAGCTAATAAACCAATGTTTTCCCCTTTTAAACTTTCAATCGTAATCACCACAATTTGTGTGCTTGTAGAATCTGAATAACGAATTAATTTTTCTTCTAACGCTTTTTCTTCTTGTGGTTGCAAAACATCGCCATAATCATACAAACTGGTTTGCTTGGATGGAATTTTTGGTATGTTAAATTGAGCTATCACACCTTGAAAAGTGAACAGACTTAAAAGTAAAAAAGTATAAAATTGGGCTTTAAATTTCATTTATGCTTTCGATATTTCATTAGAAAGTTCGTTCGTATCATCCGATTCAAAGGGGAAGAATGCTTTTAAGCGGTCTCCCGCTCGAAGAATTCCAACTACTAAACCTTCTTTGTATTTTTTTGCTTTAAAATTATCAAGGACCAAGTCTTTTGTCGAGTCCCAAAAATCGGATTCTACCACATCGTCAATACCAATGTCGCCAATTAAAGCAAATTGTTTATCAGCTACACCAACATAAAATAAAACACCGTTTCTGGCTTCGGTTTCATACATTTTTAAAAAATTAAACACCTCCTGAGCACGAGCTATTGGAGGTGTTTCTGAATGATTTTCTATATGCACTCTAATTTCACCAGAAGTATTTTTTTCTGCCAATGCAATGGCTTGAACAATTTCTTGTTCTTCTGCAGGAGTCAAAAAACTTTCTACTTCATTCATGGTTTTA
>Ga0105051_10008141_pt1 | contig 10711 bp, 9 predicted proteins | sample FRY02_FD_78383 | JGI IMG/M metagenome (GOLD analysis project Ga0105051, IMG submission 78383) | Freshwater microbial communities from Lake Fryxell liftoff mats and glacier meltwater in Antarctica - FRY-02 (megahit assembly) | ecosystem: Environmental > Aquatic > Freshwater > Ice > Glacier...
ACGCGATGAAAGGTTGGGTCAGCACGCCACAACCGGCGAATTGGACAGCGTTCGTTCAATCGATCAAAAAAGACGAAATCTCTTTGGCCACGACTGCTCGCGAGCTTGGCGTTTTGTTTGGCGACGGAAGAGCGATCGATGAAATCCGAGCGTTGGTATTGGACGATGCTGCTGAGATTGGAATTCGTCGTTCCGCATTGATTGCCTTGGTGAACCAGCGGCCTGAGGATCTGAGTGCGGTTTGCGAAAAGTTGCTGGGCGATCAACGGCTCAGCGGCGTCGCGGCAAAGGGATTGGCTCTGGAGGATGCTTCCGAGAACGCCAATATGATCATCAAGTTCTACAATCGTTTTCGTGGAACGGATCGGCCAGCAATCATCGCTTCGCTTGTTGCACGTCCCTCCTTCGCTCGTGAATTGGTCAATGCGATTGGCACCGGAGCGATCGCCAAATCCGAATTGTCCGCCTTTGATGCTCGCCAGATTCGATCCTTTGGCGATGAAGAATTGAACCGCATGCTTGCCGAAGTGTGGGGTGAAACTCGCGAATCGCCGCAGGATCGTATCGATGCGATGGCAAAGCTCAAAGCAACCTTAACGAGCAACCATGACGTGGCGGCTGATCTCACTCAGGGAAGATTGGTCTACGCCGAGTTATGTGGAAAGTGTCACCGCATGTATGGCGAGGGACAGATGATCGGCCCAGACCTGACGGGGTCAAACCGGAACAATTTGGATTACTTGATTGAGAATGTGATTGATCCCAGCGCCGTGGTTTCGAATGACTATCGCGTCAGTGTGCTGATGATGGAAGACGGACGCGTGCTCAATGGTGTGGTGATTTCACAGAACGATCGCACGTTGACATTGCAAACGCAGACCGAGCAATTATCGATTGCCAAAGAATCGGTCGAAGCGATCAAACCAACCAGCCAGTCGCCGATGCCCGAAGGTCAGCTCACTCAATTAACGCCTGCGCAGATTCGCAACCTCTTTGCTTATCTACAGCACCCCAGCCAAGTGCCGCTTCCTTAATCGGCAGTGGCAACGATCGAGATCAGTCAACGCGTCTGGGCATCCGGACGTGAGATGGTTGGCTACAGCACCACCATGCGAGCGACGTTGATATAGATGACGATTCCAAGGATATCGACAATACCCGCGACGAAGGGATTGCTCATCAATGCCGGATCAAGCCCGAGGCGTTTAAAGATCATTGGTAACGCCGCACCGCAAACGCAGCCACAGATCACGATTGCGAGAAGCGTGATGGGGATGACGAGCGCATCGCGCGGCGTCGGTGCGATAAAGACAGCGACAATCAGCCCAAACGTTGCCAGAAAACTTCCTAGCAACAATGAAACCAACCATTCGCGAATCATGACCGTTGGCCAGTCTTTCAATCGGACTTGCCCGCCTGTCATCGCGGTAATCACGAGCGTCGCCGATTGGCTTCCCGAGTTTCCGCCGCTGCTGATGATCAGTGGTATGAACCAAACCAACCAAGCGAACCGTTCCAAGTCGTCTTCGTAATGACGCAACGCCAGCGCAGTAAGCAACGCGGCAAAAAACAAAATCGTTAACCAGATGCCACGCTTCCAGCTCAGCATTAGCAGGTTGATTCGCAGGAAGTCGTCTTCCAGCGGCGATACACCGGCCATCTGCTGGGCGTCCTGCGTCAGCTCTTCGCGAACAACATCGATGACGTCATCGTGCGTGATGATTCCCACGAGATGACGAGCTTCATCAACGACAGGAATGGCGAGCAGATTGTATTTTTCAACCTTCTCCGCGACCGATTCTTGGTGCTCCGTCGTCAGCACCGTCACAACATCGGTTTCGACAAGATCGCTCAGCGGCGTATTGGGACGGCGCAGCGCCGAAACGAGTTGCCGGGTCGAAACCACACCTCGCAATTGGCCATCATCGCGAACGATGTAGAGGTAATAGATTGTCTCGAAAAAATCGGATTGATTGCCGAGCTCGTCGAGTGCCTGGCGAACCGTCAACTTTTCATCAAGCTTCGCCATCTCCGTCGTCATCAGAGCCCCGGCGGTCCCATCGGGGTAGGCGCGAAGTCGTTGGATATCCCGCCGATCCGCTGCGGGCAAAAGCGGCAAAATCTGATTGACGCGTTCTTCGGGAAGTTCCTGAAGCAGGTCAACGCGATCGTCCGCGGCAAGTTCAACGACTAACTCGGCAACTTGTGCTGGGTCATGACTGGCGAGGATCGAAAGTTGCCGGCTTTGATCAAAGCTGATGAATATCTCGGCCCGTCGCGATGGTTCCGCATGTTGAAGCACCAACCACGCTTCGTCATCTGACAATCCTTCCATGAACTCAGCGGTGCGATTCGCATTCAGGGCCGAGCAAAATTCTTCTAACTCCGCCACATTGCCGTCAGCAAGCATCTCGCGAAGTTCAGGCAATAGAAGCGTGTTCACCATCAAGCATCAGCCATAAATTACGTGTCAATAATGCGACGAGTCTAAGGTCCAAGGAAGGAGGTTTACTTCGGCGCTTCCCATAGTCCCAATGCCGGATTGCGAATGAAATAAAACTCGCTCCCATCTTCATCGCGATTCCAGCCGTCGGATAACTTGGTGATGTCATAACGACGGGTCAACTCTTCGATGTCGCCGTAAGAATATCCCACCGATTCCACTTCTTCGCGCGTCAATGCACCTGCACCATAGATCACTTCGAACCGGTGTTCGGATGAACCGTGAATCAGGTGTGCTGCCGCGGACAGGTTGGCGGCCAGGTCTTCGTTGTCTTTGACCAATTGTAAAACTTCGGCGGACGTTCGATAGCCATACTTGCGAATCAGAAGATCGATCTGCTTGTCCTCACCGAACTCGCACACCGCGGGGGCGAGAATGGTCAGCTTGCCACCGGTTGCGATTGCCATCCGCGACCGGTAGATCGCTTTATTGCCAAGCCAAGTGCTTTTGAATTCAGACGGATCAAGATAGGCGACCACATGTTCTGGGGCGCGGTCCAGATGCGTAAAGTTCACTTCATAAGCAAGCGCTGCGGCCTGTTCAAAAATCGCGTGCTCATCGCCGATGAAAAGGCCACGCGTTCGAAGTTCGCCACCGTCGATTTGTTCCACGACCGTCAACGCATATAGCAGCGGCATGTCTTCACAGAAATGATCTTGCGCGTAATTCAGAATCTTTCGCAGCGGGGTGTCGGCTTGGCCCATCACCCGTTCCATCCCATACGCGGCGCTAAGGAAATGGCTTTCATTAATGCCGCGAACGCCACCAGTGCCCACAAAGACATTCTTGTTGTAGTTTGCCATGCCGATGACTTCGTGCGGCACGACCTGGCCGATCGAGAAGATCAAATCGTGGCCCCCATCAAGCAGAAGCTTGTTGACCTGTGCCGGCCAATCGCGATCCCAAATGCCTTCGGTGACTTCCTTCACAAACGCAGACGGCACTTCACCAATGGTGACCACATCGTCGCGCCACCGATGGACACGGAACAAATCGTGAGGAATGCCGGGGAACATATAATCAAGTTGCTGGGGCGTCATCGCATAATGCGTCCCCAGCGCCGGCATGATGTCAGTGACGGCGTCGCCGAGTAATTCGCGTGAGATCACGGTCAATTCGCCGGCGCGGCTGGGCAGACGAGACATGTCGGGCGGCAGCAAAAGTACCTTGTTTCGCGGACCAATCGCCGCAAACGTCTGGGCAAGTGCGTCACGAAAGTCGTCGGCTGTCAGCGACGTGGTGGGCGATCCGTTAGCGTAGTAAATCGTCATCGTGGTTGGCGTATGGCGGCGGATTGGGGAATTGGTTGCTGTAGCGTCGTTGATGAAGCGAACTTTGTCACCTCTAGTTGACGATTCGCTACAAAACAGTCTGCTATTTGGTCCGTTTCTAACCCCGAAAGCGAGTGCTATGACCGCAGAGCAAATCGAAGCCGCGATTCCCCACCGTCTGCCCATGCGGTTACTTGATGAGATCGTCAGCCAGGACGAAAAGCGGATCGTGTGCCGTAAGACGTTCTCCCCCGACGACTTCTTTGTCCAGGGGCATTTTCCGGAGTTTCCGATCGTACCCGGAGTGATTCAGTGCGAATGTTGCCTACAAGCGGGTGCGATTCTGCTCAGTCAATTCACACCCAATGAAGATGGTATCGTACCTGTGGCGACTCGGATGGATAACGTTAAGTTCAAACAAATGGTGCGCCCCGGCGACACGGTCGAAGTCGACGTGACGTTGAACGAGCGAGTGGGAACGGCGTATTTTTTGACGGGCAAAGTGCTGCTGGCCGGCAAAGTCGCCGCCCGTCTCGATTTTGCCTGCTCGGTCACCAAAACCAAGTGACAAGGTGACTTCATGTCTAGCTCGTTTGATTTCCTATCGTTGGCCGGTCGCACGATCTTGGTCATGGGGGTCGCCAACAAGAAAAGCGTCGCGTACCGAATCGCGTCGCTGCTCGAGTCCTCCGGGGCCGAAGTCGTCTATGCGGTGCGCAGTGAATCACGCCGCGAAAGCCTCGCGAAATTGCTCGCTGGTCGTCGCGTTTTTGTCTGCGACGTCGAGCACCAAGATCAAATCGACTCGCTCGCCAAAACGATCGCGGATGACGGCATGAAGCTTCACGGGCTGGTTCATTCGATCGCGTTCGCCGATTACAGCGATGGGATCAAACCGTTTCATGAGACCGACCGCGCGGCGTTTCTGCAGGCCGTCAACATTTCCGCGTTTTCTTTGACCGCAGTCTGCAACGCACTGAAAGCATCGCTTTCACCAGACGCTAGCGTTGTGACGATCGGCATCAGCACCACGCGAATGGCGAGCGAAAGCTACGGCTATATGGCACCAATCAAGGCGGCACTCGATTCTTCGCTCGCGTTTTTGACGAAATCATTCAGCCGTTTCAGCGAAGTTCGATTCAACGCCGTCTGTGCTGGTCTGCTCAAAACAAGTGCTTCGGCCGGCATTCCCGGCTACGTCGATTCCTATTTGTATGCCGAGCGAATCATCCCTCGCAAACGAGCCGTGGAGACCGATGAAGTTGCCTCGACGGCGGTGTTTCTTTTGAGTCCGCGATCGTCAGGCATCACCGCACAACAGATCGTTGTCGATGCGGGCATGGCAATCAACTACTTCGACGCGGATATTATCAAAGCCGCCATGCGCGAAGGTTGACCAGTGCTTTGGCTCCCATTCTTTCTTGCAAGATGCAAAGCTCTTGAAATGGGCCTGGCCCACTTGAGCTTTTTTGGCAAGAATTGATCAATCGTTTTAGGTAAACCTTCGGACATGATTGATCCGAATAAACATCCTGAGCGTCGAATCCGGAACTGCGATTGGTGGGGGGCCACCGGTCAATGGCTGTCTTGCACGGACCCGTCATGCGTTGTCGATCGATTCGGCGAAAGTTTATTCCTTCCACGGTTGCGGTCGCAATTGTGGCTGCGGCTTCTTTGATTGGGAATCCAAGCTGGGCTCAGCCTCCGCGGGAAACCGCCATAGCGACTCCGTCAGTTCAGGTTTCGCATGATGAACCGCCGGCTGCGCCTACGGGACAATCCTCTCGAGAACTCCGAACGGCTGCGATTGCTGCCATTCCTACCTCGCGTTTGACGCCGGCCGCAAAGCAACGAATCCATTCGATCGTCGAGCGGCCCACGCTTTTCCGTCATCTGCCCACTCAGTCCATCGACTGCGATCCGGAATTGTTCTTGTGCATTGCCCGCCAACCGGAACTGCTGGTCGGGATTTGGGAAGTGATGGGCATCACGCAGGTTCAGACCGAACGGCTCGACGAGTATCGATTGCTCGCTCGAGATGGTTCGGGCACGACCTGCACCGTCGATCTTGTGTACGGCGATCGAAACACTCACATCTTCGTCGCGGACGGGTTTTACGATGGAAAGCTCGTGGCATCCAAACTGACCGGCAAAGGCGTCTTCGTGTTGCGAACGAAATACGAAACCCGCGAAACTGGTTTAGTCGTCGTCGCGGGTACACTCGACTGCTTCGTGCATCTGGATAATCTTGGGGCCGACTTGATCGCAAGAACCTTTGGGCCGTTGATCGGAAAGACCGCGGACAACAACTTTGCGGAGACGGCAAAGTTCATTGGCCAAATCGGATTAACGGCGCGACAGAATCCCGAGGGCTTGCAAGACTTGGGCATGCGTTTGCCACAGGTGAACCAAGACACTCGGCGTAAGTTTGTCGATGTCGTCGGAGACGTTGACCGACGTAATCAAGCTCGCATGGAATCTCGCGCCCTCACCCGTTCCGCCGATCGCACCGATCCGATTCTTACGGTGCGATAGCGTGAAAGCTAAACACGATGCACTTAGCGATATTCGACGATCGGCTTAAAACAGTTCTCGCTGAGCCAAGTAGGTCAAGAAGCCAGCGACGTATCCGAGCAACGCATACGGTGCGATCCTCTTCAAGTACCAGACGAAGTTAATGTGCTCTAGACCCATTGCGGCGACGCCCGCGGCGGAGCCGATGATTAAGCAGCTACCACCCGTTCCGGCACAGAAGGCCAGTTTCATCCAAAAACTGTCGTCTGTCGGCATCTCGTACATTTCGATACCTGCGGCAACCAGTGGCACATTGTCGACGACGGCCGAGGCAAGTCCGATCACGAACGCGATCAAGCTCTTGTTGCCAATTGTACTGTCAAGCCACAGGGCTAATTCGCTCAGCATTCCCGTCGCAGCAAGTGAACCCACCGCGAGCAGAATTCCAAGGAAGAACAAGATACTGGACATGTCGACCTTGATCAGAGCGGCGAGAACGCCTGTCGATGATCGGATCGATGGCTCAAGCGAACGGCTAAAAATTTCAGAGACGATCCAAATGAAACCCAAGGCCAATGTCATCCCCATGAACGGAGGAAGATGCGTAATCGACTTGAAGATCGGAACGCTGATCAATCCACCAACTCCAAGCACCAAGAATAGAATCTGGTGTCGCACAGAGATATGAATCGCGTGCCCACCCTTCACTTCAGGTGCCGCGGCAAGTGGTCCCGCCATTTTGCGTGACAAGACGATCAGCGGTACCAGCAGACAAACCACGCTTGGAAGGAAAAGTTGCTTCATTACTTCCAATGTTGTGATCTTGTGCTTGATCCAGAGCATCGTCGTCGTCACGTCACCGATCACGGACCATGCACCACCGGCATTGGCTGCGACAACGACAAGCCCAGCAAACATCAATCGCTTCTCTTTTTCGTGAACCAGCTTCCGGAGAAGCGAGATCATCACGATCGTCGTGGTCAGGTTGTCCAGGATTGCCGAGAAGAAAAACGTCATGATGCCGACGATCCAAAGCAGCTTCGAGGTGCTCTTCGCATTAATGCGGCGAGTCACGACGGCGAAGCCTTCGTTCAAGTCGACGAGCTCCACGATCGTCATCGCGCCCATCAAGAAGAACAAGATGCCTGCGATTTCTCCGGTCAGTTTTAGTAGTTGTTCTTCAACCAGGTACAGCCGCTGTGCATGTTCGGATTCGCCAGCCGGTAACTCCTCAGAAAACCAACTTGGAATCGAATCCATTTGTACTAAATTGCTTGCATCGATCGCATAAAGCGTCCAGCACGCGACGCCAATGAACAAAGCCGATGCAGCTTTGTTGATGCCGATCGGGTGTTCAAGCGCAATGGCAAGATAGCCAAGGACGAAAACAATAACTATGAGGGTCAACATTGTGTTGGCTTGTTCGATGGTGGTTGCGTAAAGATCGCGACAACGTGACTGGCAATGCTAAAACTAACGCATCGCTCAACATGGCAAATCATTGAATTTCGTTCAATGACGGCACGCTGTCCTGCGAGTGGATAGTGGAATACAAAAGCCCCGTCAACGCCGATCGTATGCCCGATACGATCTTCGTCTTGCAGTGAATGTAGGTTTTGGTGCGGGACCGCAAAATCTCTGTGCACAATTTTGCAGTATCTGGTGCCGGGAGAACGAAATTACGTTGCTTGAAAAACTTACAACTCGACGCGTGAGCGAGGAATCTAAGGTATATTTCCTCGCTGACGTGTCGAAATACCAAGCAATTTCAATTACTTTCAGCGGCACTAGCAGGTGGTGGGGAACCTGCTAATCACTTCGCAGATTCCACTCAATGAATGTAGGACATGAGCAGACGCAAGGCCGCGATCACTGAAGAAAGTGAAGCCGTTTCACTAGTGGTGTGATACCCCGTCGTCGGGATTTGAAGGGTTGTGCCATTGATGAGGCCTCCGGTAGCCACGACGAGCCGTCCCAGTTCCGTTCGGCCGAGAGATAGCGGCTTGTCCCGATCGCGATTTAACGCCTCGACATAGGCATCCTTGTGACTGTAAGTGATCCCCAACTCTTCGCAGCGACGCTCTAAGTCGCTGGTGATCTCAGGTGCGAACGACCCGTTGGCATCTTTGCGACGCAACACAAGTTGTTGTTCCTCGGCTGATTCCGTGGTCGGATAGGGACTCGTGTCCAACACTAGCAAACGCTGAGTCGTTTTGTGGTTTCTCTGGAACCAAGCCAGTGCATATCGCCAGCTCCGACCCGCTTCTTCTTCCGCAGTGAACAAAGCCGTTCCCTGAAAACCTCGCCTGAAAAGGTAGACGAGAATGGCAATGGAAAGCACATTGTCTAGCTGTGCAGAGATATATCCGCCAGAAATCTGAAGCCGATCAACAAACGACACCGGCGTGCCGGGCTGCAAGAAACTCAATCCATCCACTTCAAAGATCAAATTGCGGCGTTCGGGACAGACGTACGAATTCGTGATAGTTCCTTGGCCCTGGTACGTTCCGACATAGGGAAGATGAGCCTGCACGCGTTGACCGTAAAAACGATGCTGGAGCGTCCCCATCATCTGCTCGGACACCGAATCACCAGTCAACTCACCCTGATTTGTGGTGATGAACGCAGCGTACTGAAACTCATTGGGGCCAGTGCATACCAGTCCGTGACGATCCATATGAGCGGACAATACCAAACTGTCTGGGTTGTTACCTTGGGCGACGAGCACACCCTTGTAATAACTCACATTGACGGAGACCTCTTCTAATTCACGACGGACCACCCGGAAGAATGAGTCCTCCGAACCAACGACCGCAGGCTCACGAATGAGCTGCCGCAGAATGTCGAGAAATTCATCAAGATCCGCGCTGGAAAATCCATGGGCTGCCGCGATAGGAGATGCCAAGCTCGCCAATCCATCGGTCAAAGTAACAAATTCACTCAATTCATTTGCCTAAAAAACTTGCACCGGTTTTGATGGACCGCCCAATCACGCCTGATTTTGCTTCAACGCCATCATTTTGCGATCGCTGTGCCGTCAATCGCTTCTACCAAGCTTTTGATATATCCCGACATCGTAAACGACGCCAAGGTGGATTTTTGCTTCAGGCCGTTTTTAACTTCTTTGATCCGGTAACTCGAATTCTGCCAAACTAGAATTGACAACGGCGCGAGCTGAGTGCTAATCGCTACTGGCCGACGTGGTAGTTCGAAAAACACGTCGCGACCTAAACCATACAAAAACAAAAAATTGAGAAAGTTCTGCCGTGGGCGGATGGTTGCGGGAATCATCCGTCGGCCTCCCTCCTGGGTCGAAGTAAACGTGTTCGAGACGGTTTCTGGGTCAATCGTCTTAAACACCGCTTTGCGGCGGAACTCTCTCTCTCTCTCTGTGCATCGGAGTGCCGTTCGCGACGCTCCGATGCCAGGATACAAGGGCGTCTGCTGGGAATTGAATGTCGAGCACACTTCCCGCCCCAGATGATGACGTGACCAACGGAAAAGAAAGGAGTGACATCGAATCCCCAGGCGTCGAAGATGCCAGTATCGGATTCAAGCAGCGCATTCTCCTCTTCATCCGATCGTTGCGAACGAGGCATCGACTCCTCGCACTTTTGTTTGGAATCGTCTTTGTCTTCGTGATTGCTCTTTACGCAATATTCTTCTCGCCGGCCGTCGCCCCAATCGCCACGGAACCGAAAGAGCCTAGCCACGCGGTGAGGTTCGAACAAATCTTCGAGCAACTTAGCAAATCCGAAGAAACGATCGCGAGATTGGACGCGTTTGTCATTACGGATGCCATGCTTCGCAAGCTGACAACGATCGATCGATTGACGACGATTCAAGTGAATACTGACTCGATCATTCTCCCCACGATCGAAAAACTTTCACAAATGCCAAAGCTGGAACAACTCCACATTCGCGGTGCATCCCTTGACGACGCGATGTTTATGGAACTGACGAAGTCCTTATCAATCTGGTTGTTGAATTTTCCGTCTGCCAATGTTTCGCCTGAAGCCATCGAGGGGCTGGGGAAAATGCCCGCTCTAAGGCAATTGCGTTTGGGAATTAAGGGCGGTGATAATCAACACGGACGAGCCATTTCGACATTATCTCGTCTTCGCTCCGTGCATTTGATTGGTATCGCCATCACCGACGAAGGCTTGCGGCCTCTAACCGAAATGCCACAACTGGAATCACTTTATCTTGACGATACCGCAGTGACGGATACGGGTTGGGAGTGGTTGGTTCAAGAAAACACGCACCTGCATGTTCATGTGAATCAAAAACACCATGACCGCGATCCACAAAAACATTGAACTGGTTCTTCTTGGATTTTAGTGGCAAGGGTGAGGTTCGATTTCGGTCTTTCGACCTCGGAACAGGGCGGTGGATTTTTTGAGGCATCTACTCCTGCGTCCAA
>Ga0105051_10008147_pt1 | contig 10709 bp, 10 predicted proteins | sample FRY02_FD_78383 | JGI IMG/M metagenome (GOLD analysis project Ga0105051, IMG submission 78383) | Freshwater microbial communities from Lake Fryxell liftoff mats and glacier meltwater in Antarctica - FRY-02 (megahit assembly) | ecosystem: Environmental > Aquatic > Freshwater > Ice > Glacier...
CGGAACCTCAAATACCAGGGGTTTTATTGGGGAAACTCGCTGTTTTGGGGGAGGAACTTCAGCCTAATCGGTCTTCAGCGGCTCCGCGCTCAACTTTGCCACAACGAAGGCACACAGTGTTTCTTCGGCGCGATTTGCGGCAGTGGGCCGAATGCTACGTTCATCTGGATTGGAAACTACTGGTCCTTCTCGTGCATTCAGAAGAACCATCATTGCCCAAATGGCCGCCTGCGGTGTTGACCCCAGTCAATGTGCGGGGTGCACCTGCGTTCTATTCACCACCTGCCGGAATGACCCAGGCATCGTGCACCTGCAGGCGCAGAACATCGTCTTGCTTCGACTGGGCACCCAATGGCAGGACACAGGAGAAAAAACTGCCATTGCAGCGCATCAGATCGGTCTCGACCAGATGGCTGGACCCCTGGAAAAACACGAACGTGGCACGCACCTCGAGTCCCCGGGCCTCGTTCGTCAGTGACACCGCGGCTGGCGAAATACACACCTGCACCGTCGGCCCCGATGGCAGCTCACGACAACGCGCGATGAACTCGTAACCCCGGACCGACAGGCATACGGTGTGTCCGTCCACCGCGCGAACGACCTGTGCATCGAGCACGTTGCCGCCACCGACAAAGGCCGCGATCATGGCGCTGGCCGGCTCCTGGCACAACATGGCGGGGCTGGCCAGCTGCACGATTTGGCCGTGGGCCAACACGGCGATCCGATCCGACAAGGCGAGCGCTTCTTCCTGGTTGTGGGTCACGTAGATCATCGGCATGTCGCTGCGACGGGCCTTAGCGATCTGGCGCATCATGTCGCGCCGCAGTTCGGTGTCCAGGCTGGCCAGGGGTTCGTCGAACAACAACACGCGCGGAGCACCCACCATGGCGCGTGCCAGCGCGACACGCTGGCGCTGGCCGCCAGAGAGTTGACTCGGGTACCGCTGCGCAAGGTCGTGGAGTTCAACCGCCTCGAGCGCTGCACCGACACGACGCCCCAGATCAGACGACGCGACACCGCTTTGGCGCAGCGGAAAAGCGATGTTGTCATGCACCGTCATATGCGGCCACAAGGCGTGGCTCTGGAACACAACCGAGACCTGGCGCCCCTCGGGCGGCACGTGTGTATGCGACGACCCCTGCGCACGCGACACGGTTTGCGAGCCGATTTTTATCTCGCCTTCGTCAATGTCTTCGAGCCCTGCGATCGTGCGCAGCAAGGTGGTCTTGCCCGAGCCCGACGGTCCCAGCAACGCGATGAACTCACCATCACGCAGTTCCAGCGACACCCCCTTGAGGGCGTGGTGGGCCTGCGCCCCGCTGCCGTAGGTTTTGTGAATTTCACGCAGGCTCACGCTCGCCATGGCAGAACTCCAGAAGGAAGATGTCGACCCACGATGGATGCCAGCACCATGATCAGATTGGCCACTGCGACAGACACCATGCCAATCGCCGCCGCCGCCGCGGACTCGCCGCCCTGCTCGAGGTTGAACACGGCAACGCCCAAAGTCTCAGCACCGGAGGACCACAACAATGCCGAAATTGTCAATTCGTTGAGCGCCAGCAAGACCACCAGCATGGCGCCGGCGGTGACCGACGGCAGCAGCAGCGGAATGACGATGGTGCGCAGGCGGCGCACGAACGGTGCACCAAACACCTCGGCGGCTTCGAGCATCTCGACCGGCAACTGCTGAAAGCCGCTGATAATGGGGCGCAGCTGGATGGCCAGGAAACGTGCAAGGTAGGCCAGGAAAATGATGCCGATGGTGTTGTACAGAGAGATTCCGAAAACCGGCTTCAGGTACAGCAGAATCATGGCCATCGACAACACTACGCCCGGCAACACATACGGCACCTCGATCAGATAGTCCAAGCGTTTGAGCCACGGACTCTGCCGGTATTCCATCAGGTAGGCCATCAGCAGCGCCACAATGGCCAAAACGGCGGCTGCGGCCACCGACATGCCGATGCTGTTGACAAAGGCGCGTACCGTCGCATCGTTGTCCTTGAGCACATAGATGTAGTGCTCCAGCGTCACGCTGGACCAGGTCAACGGGACGCCGGGTGCCGGCGTCAGCGATTTTCCCAGCAGGGCTGCCATCGGCGCCATCAACAATACGAACAGCATGGCCAGCAGCGACGCCTCGACCCAAGGCCGCGCACCCTGCAACGTGAACGGCGCGCCGGCGTGGCGCGACGGGGTCACCCGGAAGTGCCCCCTGTTGGCGAAACGGTGCTGCACCAGGATGCCCAGGCCCGCCATGATGCTGACCACCAGTGACAACATCGTGGCGCTGGGAATCGCACTGCTGCCAAATCCCGACAACTCGCGATAGATCAGCGTCGGCAACACCAGATAGTTCGCCGGAATGCCCAGGAATGCGGGTATGCCGAAATTGCCGATACAAGAGACAAAGGCCAATGCCGTGCCCGCGGCGAGCGCCGGCGTCACCAGGGGCCAGATGACTCGCAGCAACACGACACGCGGCGCGGCGCCGCTGACCCGCGCCGCTTCGATAACCTCGGCCGGAACGTTCAACAATCCGGCACGCACGGTCAGAAAGACCAGCGGCGCGTAGTGAATGCCCAGCAGAACCATGATTCCGCCGCGGCCCTGCAGCGGATTTCCGAACGCGGATGCGTTCTCCCAACCCCATGCCTGCAACAGATCGCGCAGCGGCGCCCATATCTGCAGCCATGCCAGTGCCACCACCTGCGGCGGCAACATGGCCTGCACGACGAACGCGTAGACGATCCAGTTGCGAAAACGCACGTTGGTGAGCGTCACCAGGCTGGCGACGATCAAGCCGTAGACCGAGGCGATCAAGGCGCCCACCAGACCGACCTCGAGCGAATGCCAGGTCGCCGTAAGCGTCGACGAGGCCAACAAGGCCGCGAACATGGCGGCGCGCTGACTTCCCAGTAGGCCGCTGACCAGTTCCACCGTCAGCCGCGCGACGGGCAGCAAAGAGAATGCCACCAAGAACATCACGCAGGCCACGGTTGCCGTTCGTTCACTCCAACCAGAAGTTTTTACGCGCACGAGCCAGCTCTCGAATGTCGAATATCGAACGTCAACGCATCAGCCGCCTTGTCCTTTCCAGAGCGGGAAGGGCAAAGAGCAGGGGCATTGCAGACGCATGGGTGGTGGCGGCTCATCAACCGCCGAAGATCTCGCCGAAGCGCTTCTTGCTGGATTCGATGCCGTCGAGGATCTTGCCGGTATCCAGCGGCATGAACTTCATCTGCTCCGCCGGCGGATAACCGGCGGGCGACTTGACGCCCTTGAGGATTGGCACATAACCCAACGTCGTCGAGAATGTCTGACCGTCCGCGGACAACAGGAAGTTCACAAAAGCTTCGGCGGCCGCAACGTTCTTGGCCGTCTTGAGCATGGCCACCGGCTCGGTGACGAAGGTCAGACCTTCCTTGGGAATCACGAACTCGATCGGAGAACCCTTTGCCTTGGCATTAAGTGCCATGAAGTCAACCAGGATACCAACCGACTTTTCGCCGTTGGCCACCTGTTGCAGGACAGCACCGTTGCCACGCACGGCAATGGCGCCGTTGGCCTTGAGGCCTTCGACATAGTCCCAGCCACCCAGGTTGGTGTCGGCAGCTGTCCAGGCACCAAGGGAAATCGCGGCCGCGCCGGAATACAGGGGGCTGGGCATGGCGATCTGGTTCTTGAGTACCGGATTCAGCAAGTCCTTCCAGGAACTGGGTTTGAACTTGGCCTTCGTATTGACCGCGATACCCGAGGTGATGACCTTGGTGCCGATGTAAAACTTGTCCTTGTCGTAGAACTGCGGCGGGATTCCCGACACGTCCACATTCTTCATGGACATCAGGCGGTTGTCCCGCTTGAGCGCCTCCATCGTCACCGAGTCGGCCAGGAGCACTAGATCCGGCTGGGGCGCACCTGCCGAAAACTCGGTACGCAGCTTGTTCAACACCTCGGTGGTGCCCGAGCGAAACACCTCGACCTTCACATTGGGGTATTTCTTGTTGAATTCGGCGACCGTTCCCTTGACATCCTTGTCGGGTTGCGACGTGTACAACACCAGAGGACCGGACGCGGTGCCCGACTGCGCCATACCGATCTGGGGTAAGGCAAGAGCGGTCGCGGCGCACAGCAGCAACACACGACGCTGGATGGATCGATTGTTCATATGGTCTCCTAAAAAAAACAGAAAGGCCGACTACGGCCGACGAGATAAACCCGGGATTCTCTTCCATGCACATTTCAGTTCTGCGACACCTCCTTCGCCTTGCCATGGCCGGATTCCGGCCGGTGCGGTGCGATCTGCTCCGTGTGCAGCACTGCCCCGTCAATGTCACACAGCCTGACAGTCATGCAGCGCGAATCGGGATCAATTTCCACTTCACCAAAAAACTGGTAACCGGCTGCCGGACTGGCACCGCGCACCGGCGAGGCGCGCGAGTATTTCACCTGATTGCCAAAAGTCGCATCGGGGTTGAAGGGCCCGTACGAGCCCGCATGCAGCGGCCCCGACACAAACTCCCAGAACGGCAGGAAGTCCTGGAACGCCGCCTGCCCGGGGTCAAAATAGTGGGCCGCCGTGTAATGCACGTCGGCGCACAGCCAGACGATGTTGTAAATGTTGTGGGCCTTGATGAACGAGAGCAAGCCCGCCAGTTCAATTTCCCGGCCTTTGGGCAGGCCGTCGTCACCGTTGGCAACGCCCTGCCACTTCACGCGGCCCTCGGCGTTGTGGCCATCAGCCACGTTGGTGCCGATCGGCATGCCGGCGGCAATCACCTTCCATTGCGCTTTTGAGGCCAGCAGCTCTTTTTTGATCCACTCGATTTGCGCCTCGCCCAGAAAGGCTGTATCAGCACCGCCCTCTTCCTGCAGGTTGTAGGAGTTGGGCCCACGGTGGGTCTGCATATCAATCACCAGCACGTCGAGCAGCGGGCCGTACTGCACACGGCGGTACAGCAGGCCCGCAGCGTCAAAACCTTCCAGCGGCACAGGCGAGTATTCACGGAAGGCGCGTGCCGCCGTCGCTGCCAGCAAACGCAGGTCCTTGATTTTGTAGCGCTTGTCACGCATCAGGTCCAGCGAGGGTGACCAGTTGTTCAGCACTTCGTGGTCGTCCCACATGATGACCTGTGGCACTTCGGCGCAAAAGCGCGCAAAGTGCGGATCCAGCCAGTTGTAGCGGAAGTTGCCCCGGTAGTCCTCAATCGACTCGGCCACATGTGTCTTGGCCGGCGTAACGACGTTGTTCCAGCTGCGGCCGCGCTCGTCATCCACGCGGTGCTGCAGCGGATGGTCGGCATAAATCGTATCGCCGCAATGCACAAAAAAATCAAGGTCACGCTGGCGCATGGTTTCGAATATGCGCAGCCCGCCGAATTCTGGGTTGATGCCAAAACCCTGGCCGTTCACGTCGGCAGACCAGGCAAACTTCACGGCGCGCAAACCTGCAGGCGCAGAGCGGAAAACGGACTTGCGCACCCAGGGCTGGGCGTGCACGGCCTCAAGCCCGTGCGCAGTCACTATCACGTGAATGGAGGCGTCGGCCGGCAGGCCGGACAACTGCACACGGGTGGTGTAGTCGGTCACATCAAGTGCCTGCGGTGCCTTGGCATGGTGCCACGGGCCTGTTTCGCCCTGCGCACTCCAACTCACTTCCACATCGGCAGCGTAGGGCAGGCGCGCCCAGATGATGGCGGTATCGGCGCTGACCTCGCCCATCTGCATGCCGCAGACTTCGCTGTCGTCCACCAGCGGCCCCTGCTTGTTGGGTGGCTGCTGCGGCATGGCCTCGATGCGGGCGCGAACGGCATCGGACAGCTCCTTGATCGCCATGGGAAACCCCAAGGGACTGGGCAGGCTGCGCAAGACCTTCAAAGGCAGGTCCAGCAGGGGACTGGGCAGGCTGCGCAAGACTTTCAAAGGCAGGTCCAGCAGGGGACTGGGCAGGCTGCGCAAGACCTTCAAAGGCAGCTCAAAGGGTTTCATGGTCACGCTGCATCCTTCAGGTTGATGCTGTTGATGCTGTTGATGCTGTTGATGCTGTTGATGCTGTTGATGTCATTAAGCAGGGAATCGTCAATACGGCTGTAGCCATTCCAGCACAGGCGGTAAACCGTGGCACACCCGGCATCAACCAACGAGGCCTCGTCGCCCGGCACCTGCTCGCCCTTGCGGCCCTTGAGGTAACGCAACACCGTGGTGTTGGCATCCACCACCTCGGCCGTTACGCTGCCAGAAATCTTAGCACGACCAGGTGCTGCGTGCTGCAAGCTGGTGGGAACCGTGGCCGACAGATTGATGCTCAGCCATTCGTCCGGCCTATGCCAGGCGGCCATGTTGCGGACAAGGTTTTGCAGCAGCCCGGACAGCCACGACATCATTCCGGGGGCTTTAAAATTGGTGTTGTTGGGCGATGAAAAAGCCAGCGCCGGAATCCCCCAGAAACTGGCTTCGCGTGCAATCGACATGGTGCCAGAATAGGCGATGTCCTCACCGATGTTGCGGCCATCATTGATGCCCGACAGCACCAACGCGGGTTTTTCAGAGCCAGCAAACAGCCAGGCCATGGCGGCAATGGCACAGTCAGCGGGCGTGCCCGAGCAGCTGTAGCGCTTGTCACTGAGACGCGTCAGGGTAAAAGGCGCATGCAGGGAAATACTGTGGCCCATGCTGCTGCGTTTGACTTCGGGCGCAACCGTCCAGACGTCGTTGCTGATCGTCGCCGCTGCGTGCTCCAGCGCGGCCAGCCCGGGCGAAAAGTGCCCGTCGTCGTTGCAAATCAGAATGCGCATGGAGCTCCCGTACCTTTTCCAAAACTCCGCCCGGAAAAACGCCCGAACAGCGCGGCCTGCAACACCTCAGGAAAATTGCAGTTCATGTAAAAAACTCTTGCTGGTGGCCGACGGACCCATGTAAAATCGCGCAGTTCGCGCCGCATGTCCTGGCGCAGCTGCGCGTCGAGGTTGGAGAGCGGCTCGTCCATCAGGCAGACCTTGGCTTGCGCCACCAGCGCGCGGCCCAGCGCGACGCGCTGCTGCTGGCCACCCGAAAGCTGGCTGGGCTTGCGATCGAGCAGCGCGCCGAGACCGAGCAGCGCGGCTGTCTTGTGCAGGTGCTCGGCGCGCTCGGCGACCGGCATCCTGCGCACCGAAAGCCCGAAAGTGATGTTGTCGGCCACCGTGAGGTGCGGAAACAGCGCGTAGTTCTGGAACACCATGGCGATGCCGCGTTGTGCCGCGGGAAGAGCCGTCACGTCGCGTCCGGCGATCAGCACCTGGCCGGCGCTGGCGGTCTCCAGGCCGGCGATGATGCGCAAGGTGGTGGACTTTCCGCAGCCCGAAGGGCCGAGCAGCACACAGAAGGAGCCCACCTCGACGCGCAGGTCGATGGCGTGAAGTGCGGTACTGTTTTCCCATGACTTTGCGATGCCGACGAGCTCTACTGATGACATGCCTGAACCATACGTGTCGTTTGTGACACGCCTGCGACATACAGGGTCTTGCGGAAAGGCCTCTGTCGGGTGGAAAGTAAAATCCTTTGATAGCGCACAAAGCGCCTTTTTGTTTCGATTCGCGGTGCCAGTCTCATGCCGTAAAGCCAGGTTTCGGGACCCACCTTTTTAGTGATGCCATCTAGTAAAAGCTGCATCACGCGCCTTTCTGCGCGGTGGCGCGTGGGTGGATCAAGGACGGAAATGATGGTTGCAAGATTCGTCCATGTAGGTTCGTATTTGCTCTATTTTTATTCTTTTTGACGCTTTTTAAATAGATATTTTCCCTTAGGGAAACGCGGATCAAATCAATTTTTACAGGTGCAGTCGCGTAGCGGACGTTTTTGTTTGTGCTACACCGAATTGCACGATATTTTTCGCTATTGCGTCCAACTTTCATGTTGTCTCCTTCATTTTCATTGTTGAATGATGATGGGCGAGGTCCAAGCAGACCGTCACGCCACTCCGGGAAAGCGTTGAAAAATTCAGGGCAGATAGTAAATGGTGGCCACACCTCAAGACAGAGAAACCGGGTGCCAGCCGGCCTCAGGCCTTGCCAGAACCCATTTGTTGACGAATGAGGCTGGCCACCAGGCTGGTCGCCTCCAGGTGGGGCAAATGACCGATGCCGGCTAGGGTATGCAGCGCCACATTTCCAGGCAAGCCGGCGGACTGGTGCACGGGCGTGATGCGGTCCAGCATGCCCCACACCACCTTCACGGGAATGGCAAGTGCCGGCAATTTGTCGCGCAGCAAATCTGCCTGCGTGCCATCGGGCAGCAGGCTGTCTGCCACTTCACCCAATGCGGCTCGAACGTCAGCGGATTCAAGCTCTTTCCAAGCCGTCGCTAGAAACGAAGCCGTCAGCCGTGTGGGGTCACCAAACAACTCACGCAGCCAGGGCTGCAGGCTTTCTGGCCGACTCGCTCGCAACATGCCTTGCGTGAAAGCCCCGTTGATTTCAGGACCCATGCCCATAGGGGCCAGTAGCGTCAGCGAACACAGCCGCTCCTTGAGCTTTTCAGCCATCTGCAGTGCCACACCGCCGCCCATGGAGTGCCCGACCAGATGCAGCGAGCCAATGCCCTCAGCGCCCAGCCGCTGCAGCATGGCCTGTGCAAATGTTTCAAAGCTGGCCCCGGCAACGGGTGGCGATTTCCCATGACCAGGAAGGTCTATGGCAGCCACAGGCCAGCCAGCAAGCGCTTCAGCCAGCAAACGCCATGAGCCCAGCGACGCGGCAAAACCGTGCAACAACACGATCGGCGGTGCGCCCGCAGTTGCCCCTGTACCGCGTGAGAACCAGTGCAGATTCAAAGCAGCGTGGTTTGACTGCGTGCGCGGTTTACTGCAAGACGGGGGAGTAGTACAGGCAAGATCAGCCGCCAGTACACGGCCTTCGGGGCCTGACCCGGCAATGCTGCGCAGGTCAACACCTTGTTCACGCGCCAAGCTGCGCGCCAGCGGCGTGGCACGCAACAGGGTTGTACCAATTTTTTCTTCCGTGCGCTGCGCTGCTTCAGTAACCGACGCAACAGTGGCATCAGTGTTTGCAGCCTCGGCGACTAGCGCATTCTGCGCAAGAACATCAGGCACAGACTCACCCGGCAGCAAAATCCAGCCGACCACCTGGCCCACCGGTATCGTGATGCCGACTTCACCGTTGATGCCCTGGATGATGCCGTCGGCCGCGGCATCAATTTCCATCGTGGCCTTGTCGGTTTCAATTTCAAACACGACCTGGCCCTTGCTCACCGTATCGCCATTCTTGACGTACCAGTGGGCAATCTTGCCCTCGCTCATGTCCATGTCCACACGCGGAAGTATCAGCTCTACCGCCATGTCAGCCCCTTCCCCGCACGGAACGACGTGCTGCGGCAATGATGTCCGGCACCTGCGGCACAGCGGCTTTTTCAAGCTCAAGGTTGGAAGGCAGGGGGCAATCAGCCCCACCCAGGCGGATGATGGGTGCGTCCAGTCGGTCAAAGGCCGCACTCTCGGCAATCATGGCACTGACTTCGGCGCCAATGCCCAGCTGTTTGGTGCCTTCGTAAACACAGATCAGCCGCGTGGTCTTGCTCACGCTGTTGATCAGCGTGGAATGGTCCAGCGGGCGCAGGGAGCGCAGGTCAATCACTTCGGCGGAGATGCCTTCGGCTGCGAGTGTTTCGGCGGCTTCCAGCGCACGGTGTACCATGATGGCCGATGCTGCGATGGTCACGTCGCTGCCTTCGCGGCGTATGCGCGCTTCATGCAGGGGCTCGGTGTAATAACCTTCGGGCACTGGCCCCTTCATCTTGTAGAGCAGTTTGTGCTCAAAGAACATCACCGGGTCCGGGTCTTCAATCGCGGCCAGCAGCATGCCTTTTGCGTCGTGCGGTGTGCTGGGCTGCACCACCTTCAGACCCGGCACGTGAGCAAACCACGCTTCCAAGCTCTGGCTGTGCTGGGCCGCAGCGCCCGTGCCTGAGCCGCTGGGAAAACGCATCACCAGCGGCACAGAAGCCTTGCCGCCCAGCATGAAACGCATCTTGGCCGCCTGGTTGACGATTTGTTCCATCGCCAGCGCCGCAAAATCCGAGAACTGGAATTCATACACAGGCCGCCTGCCCATCAGCGCCGCACCCACGGCAACACCGGCACCACCCAGCTCGGAGATAGGCGTGTCCATCACACGCTCTTCACCAAAACGCTGCACCAGGTCACCCGTGACCCCGAAAGCCCCACCATAAACACCAATGTCTTCGCCCATCAAGAACACACGCTCGTCGCGCTCCATGGCAATGGCCAGCGCCTCCTGAATGGCCTGGGAATAACTCAGTTCACGCACTTCCACTTCAGCGGACATGGCTGGCCTCCACGACTGGCGAGGCATACACAAAGTCCGTCAGGCTGCCAATGTCTGGCGCCGGGCTGTTCTTGGCAAATTCAATCGCCTCTTCAATTTCTGTGTCGACACTTTTCATGAGTTCGTCCACTTCGGCCTGCTGGATAAGGCCATGTTTGATCAGGTCCTGCTCAAAAAGGCTGATGGGGTCGCGTTCAACCCAGGCATCTATTTCGTCCTTGGTGCGGTAGCGGTTGCGATCGCTTTTGGAATGACCGCGATGGCGGTAGGTCAGCGCCTCGATCAGCGTGGGACCGCCGCCCTGCCGTGCACGTTCAATGGCCTCGTTCGCCGCTTCAGCCACGGCAGAAAAAATATTGCCGTCCA
>Ga0105051_10008149_pt1 | contig 10708 bp, 4 predicted proteins | sample FRY02_FD_78383 | JGI IMG/M metagenome (GOLD analysis project Ga0105051, IMG submission 78383) | Freshwater microbial communities from Lake Fryxell liftoff mats and glacier meltwater in Antarctica - FRY-02 (megahit assembly) | ecosystem: Environmental > Aquatic > Freshwater > Ice > Glacier...
ACAAGAATTTTAGCAAAAATAACAGCTTTAACTTTGATTCAATATATCAATAAATTCATCTTTAATAGACCAATAAATAATATTAAAAGTCAAATACTTTAATTACACCCAACGGGTTAAATTAGGAAAAGAATCTTGAAATTCTTTAAAAGGAATTTCTTTATTAGGCTGATCTGCTTTATTTAGTACCATTATTATTGGACTTTGATCACCTAATAATTTAATAATATTTAACCAATAATAAAAATCTTCATGCCTATCCTCTTTTCTTGATTCGGTTACAATCATGTAGATAGAACGTTTCGTCAAGAAAAACTGATGTGTTGAATGATAAATCTCTTGACCACCAAAATCCCATACGTTAATCTGTAAATCTCTCTGTATAGAAGGATTAATTTCTTTTATCTCTTCATTTTTTATGATCCAAGGTTGAATATTTATGCCTTCTGTGCTAATTTCTTCGTCAAGTTTATAATCATCATCCAACAATCCCTTAGATAAACAAGTTTTACCAACTCTTCCTTCTCCTACAATAATAAGTTTTGTTTCATATAAATAATCTGGCACATTCATTTGTTCAATAAAGTTTCTAATTGAATCAATTCCACGAGCAACAATTTCAGGTGGTAAAGAGTCAAATGGATTTTCCTCTAAAATTAATGACTCAAGATTTGGGAGGTTTGCAACTTCAGACGGTAAATACTTAATCTTGTTCTTTGATAAATCTAAATGAGTCAAACTTTTTAAATTACTTAAATCATCTCTAATTTCAAAAAGTTGATTGTTTGATAGATTTAATCTCTTTAGCTTTTTTAAATTTTTAATTTTTTCTGGAATAGAAGTTATAGTATTTTTCGTTTCCGAAAAATCGTCGTTTCCTAAATCTATTGCATACAATTCTGGACATTTGTCAAAAATCTCATCAGGAATTTCGTTTAATCCGCAATTTCTTAAATCTAATCTATTCCAACCATGTTTTACAACATTATCTAATTGCTGTTTTACTTTTCCTTGCAATGTTGCGTTCATATATTTTTATTTTATATTTATTTACTCAAACCTAACCTTCGGCAACCCAGCAACAATCTCCACAGTCTGCACACTAACATTAATAACACTCAAAAGTAAATCATAAATATAACTCGCATTGCCAACTTCTGAACTCCAATCATTTGGGTCGTTTTTGATGCCGCTGTCTTTGTGGACTGTTATTTGGTAACGCTCCATAATCCATTCAATGGCTGATTTACCGTTTACTACATATTCGTAGGCCTTGGCTGGAATATTCTCGATGGTAAAAATACCGTTGTAGATAATCGTGTCTTTTTGGTCTTTTCTAGGAAAACGCATTTTAGTTACCCGGTACATTTCATCGGGAGTCATTTGGTAAATCACATCGGGTTGTTTTACCGTAATACCTTCATAAGCCGCAACCGTTTCATAATTCAAATGCAAATCTGCCAATTTCCGACCCGCTTTGCTGAATGACCAAAAATCACGAACATCTTCTACTAAAGGCAAACGAGGCAACATTTTCTTTAAATCATTAGCGAATAGTTCCCGATATTCTGGGCTGTGTAAAAACCCATAGACATAATAAAAAACATCTTCTTTGGTTACGTTTTTACCATATTGCTTTTTGGCGCGTTCTAATATAAAATCACTTACGCCATCACGACGAATGTACTCGCTACTACTACCTTCATCAAACAAACCTTTTTGTGAGGAACTGTTTTCTTCATAGTAATAAAGTGGGAAACATTGTGCTTTTTCAATAGCATCAAGATTAGGTATTGAATCGGAAATTAAAATTGAGAAAGGTTTACTTGCACCAGATCCGGTAATACTTATCACCAAGTTTGATAAATTGTCATTTGGAAATAATATTGAACTCAATCCAGGACTTTCTATAAAGGGTCTGTCATAATAAAGGGTCTGTTTTGTGAAAGGTCTATAATTACATTTTTTAAATGCACTTCTTTTAAAATTATGATTTATGCTTTTATCTATATCTCTTCTTAAAGCTCTTGTCCAACTAATTTTTCTTGCATCACTATCAATAAAGTTTTCAACCTCTAATTTACTATTTATAAATTTTGCTTCTGAAAATAAAATTTTCTGTTCATTATAAAATGCAATCATACGCTTCATATTAATTTCTATTTTGATACTAGAAAAATTATAAACCCAAGCGTCTCTATTTGTTGCAACACCAATAGCATATGTATTAAAAAAAGATTGAGTTTTTATATCAAATTTTTTGATTGGTTCCATTGGAATAAATGTATCAAAAACTTCATTTCGCTGACTAGTCCAATCACCTTGTTCATTTGATATTATAGTGTTCCAAGGAAAAGTTTCACCGCCTCCAGATTTGAATTTACTTATAATTTTCAATTTTTCATCTTGACTCAAGTAATCTCCAATATCGTGGTAATGTATTGTTGCTTTTTCGTTTTCAGAATCAGGATTTTTAACCAAAAGTGTAATAGAAATCGGTGTTCGTGACCCTGAACCAAATATTTTCCCGCCTTCTTTTCGGCTTAATTCGCCACTGGTGCGTTGGTTTCCTCTTAAATTAAAAACATATATTGAAGTAAATTCTTTTTCTAAACTTTTTCTAAAACCATCGGTACTGTTTCCATCTAGCCAAGCACCGTTAGTTACAAAAGCTATAATTCCGCCATTTTTAGGGTCTAATCTATCAGAACTCCAACGAAACGCTTTGATATAAGCATCATATAAAGATTTATTCAAACCAGCATTTGATTGTTTGGCGTATGTACTGGCTATTTTACCATCGAGTATTGGATAAGATTGATTTTGAGCATTATCATTGGCGGATTTTTGCCCAATTGAATACGGCGGATTTCCAATAATTACTCGTAACGGTGCTTTCTTTTGTTTGGCAACACGATCCGAGTTTTGCGGAAACATTTCAGAAAACATCTTTTCGCTGGCATCGGTTTCACCCAACTGAAACGTATCGGTTAAACAAATTCCATCAAATGGGATGTATATTTCTTTGCCAATCCCATCATCTGGGTTAGGCGTGGCTTCGTGATAGGCGTTTTCAATGTTAATGGTCGCAATGTAATACGCCAATAACACAATTTCGTTGGCGTGTAATTCATATTTGTATTTGCGGTCTAAATCTTTTGGATCAATCAATCCGCTTTGCAACAAACGCGTAATAAACGTTCCCGTTCCTGTAAAAGGGTCGAGAACGTGAATATTTTCATCCGAAATAGAACGGTTGAATTCTTTTTTCAAAATATCATTCACCGAATGAATGATAAAATCAACCACTTCAACAGGTGTATAGACAATTCCCAATTGGGCCACCATTTTTGGGAAAGCGGTTTTAAAGAATTTGTCATACAATTCAATAATAATACGTTGTTTTCCTTCGGCATTATCAATACCCGAAGCACGCATTTTTACCGATTCGTAGAATTTCTGTAAGGTTTCGGCATCTTTATCAAACGATTGGTCTTCGAGCAAATCCAACATCGTTTGCATCGAAATCGAAATCGGGTTGTTTTTTACAAAAGAATAACCATCAAACAGCGCTTCAAAAACAGGCTTGGTAATGATGTGTTGCGAAAGCATTTCAACTGCTTCTTGTTGCGTAATGCTAGGGTTGATGTTCTTTTGTAAACCACTTAAGAAATTCGCAAACTCCATTTGGTGGGTTTGATCGTTCGTGATTAAAGTATTGATACGGGCAATTTGTCTTTCGGCAATTTCGGCTACACTTTTTGCCCATTGTTCCCAATAGCGACGATTGCCCACTTTTGTAACCATACGCGCAAAAACCACATTTTGCAATTGCTCAAACTGCATTGCCATTTGTTGGTTAATGTCTTTTGTAGTTTGGTACACTTCTCCTTTTTCATTCACCTGATTGGGATTGCCATCACCATCAAAACTTGTTTCTGGTCGACCCACTAATATTTGTACTGGTCGGTTTTTGTTGAGTTCTATTTTATTTACAATCGCATTAAAACGGTCGTCGTGAGCACGAAGCGCATTTAAAACCGTCCAAACTACTTTGTAACGTTCGTTATCATCCAAGGCTTTATCGGCTTCCACATCAGAAGGCACAACGACAGGAATAATAATATAACCGTATTTTTTGCCTGGCGATTTACGCATTACACGCCCTACAGATTGCACGACATCTACTTGCGAATTCGAGCCGATAAAAACAATACCGCGTCTAAGGATGGCACGTCAACACCTTCACTCAAACAACGTACATTGGTTAGAATTTTACATTCGTTTTCTTCGCCATCTGATTTTAACCAACCTAATAATTCGTCTCTTTCTGGAGCTGACATCGTTCCGTCAACGTGTTTAGATGAAACAGAAACCATTTTATTTTTCTTATCAGAAGGCAATGAATTGATATAAGCATCCGTTGCCGTATTGTAAGTTGCTGTTATTTTTTTGGAAGTATCAATATTGGCACAAAATGCTACTGCTTTTCGCATTGGGTCGGGATCGGTTTTTTCTAAAATCCCCATTTCACCCAAAAACTGTTTGGATAAAGCGTTGATACAACCAATTAATTTAGAAGCATCATCCGTAGTGATTTCACTTTCTTTATCGGCAATCATTTTTTGTACAGCTGGCGGAACATCTTTATCATTCAGCGTAAGAATTAAAACCTTGTAATCGGTCAATAAATCTTTTTCAACCGCTTCGCCAAAACCTATTCTATAAATTTCTTCCCCATACAAAGTCGCATCATCCATAGAACAAAGAATAGCTTCTGCTTGGGCGGCTTTACTTTTGGTTTCCAAATCATATAGTCTTGGCGTTGCCGTCATGTAAACTCGTTTCTTTGCTTTGATAAAGGTATTATCATGCACTTTGGTAAAAGCAGATTCGTCTTCTCCAGCCAATGAAACTCCAGTAGTTCTGTGCGCTTCATCGCAAATAATTAAATCAAATTCGGGATATCCGTTTTTCATCAATTCTATTTGCGCTGCACCAATCACACCAATAGATTGATAGGTTGAAAAAACAACGGTCATTCCTTCACTATTATTTTTTTTAGAATGATGATTAAATTGGTGGAGTATTTCGGCAGTATTCGTAGAAGCAGGTAGTGCTAAATCAACTGTGCTTGTGGTATCGCTATCTTCGTTTTTGCTTTTTCCTTTCGATATTTCTGGATCAGAACATATACAAATAGCATTGATTGGGTTTTTAGAAAAAGTAGACCATTCTCGCAATGTTTGTCCCAACAAAGCAATAGAAGGAACAAGAAATAAAACCATTCCGTTGTTTTTGGTTTGGTTTTCAGCGATACGCAATGCAGTAAAAGTTTTACCCGTTCCGCATGCCATGATAAGTTTTCCTCTATCATTTTCTTCAAAATGCTTTTCAGTCAAATCGAGGGCTAATTTTTGATGCGGTTTTAAATCACGAGTACCGATTCTTGCTTTTTCACCGTGAATGTCATTTTCGAGTTTTTCCCAATCAATAGGAGCGACTTGTAAATCGTATAATGAAACTCGTGAAACTGGCGGATGCTGGTTTTTTATAGCTTCATTGGCATTGCCTCCCCATTTGTTTGTCGTTGCAATCCAAAGACGATGTGCAAAATGAGTCGTTTTTAATTCTTCATTCTTAAAAGTTCTGCTTGATGTCGAAAGAAAAGAATCTACAGCGGGTTTATCAATGGTAGAACCTTCTTGAAAGCATTTACACTGAATAGCCCAATAGTCGCCATCATAAGTCACAGCTACCAAATCGATTCCAGTATCGCCACCACCTAAATCATTTTTACTAGGAAATTCATCCCACAACCAAACCTTTTTAAATTTAGAGGAATACAGTGGATCAGTTTGCAAATAGGCTTGCATCAATCGCTCAAAACGGGAACCTTTGTCTTTTTGGGAATAGGATAGTTTTCTGTATTTCTCTAGAATTTTGGTAAAATCGTTCATTTAGAATTATATAAGTATATCTGTTTGGATTTTTTTTTAATCTCCCAAACGTACCAAAAATAAACCATTAAATCAAATTAAAAATAGGTAGTTTTACATTATTTTATAAAATTATTTCTTACAAATATAAAGGTACTTGTTTAAGGGAAATTTAGACTTAATAAAGCTAGAAAAACAAAATAATAATTGCCTTATACCTAACAAGTTTATTAGGATTACAAAAAACTAATTTCAATTTTCTTGGAGTGAAGTTAAATTTTCTATATTCCCTGCATTTGCTGCCAGTTTTATGGCTTGTTGCAAATCGGAATATTTGTAGTCAAGTTCTTTTAATCTTTTTTCGTTTAATGCGTAACCATTTACCAGATAATCTTTCAATCGTTGCGTTGCCCATTGGCGGAATTGGGTTCCCTGTTTAGATTTTACTCGATAGCCGACTGAAATGATTACATCGAGGTTGTAATGATCTACTTGATATGTTTTTCCATCAATTGCAGTTGTCGCAAAATTTGCGACAACTGATTTTTTTGAAAGTTCCGCTTCCAAAAACACGTTGTTTATATGTTTACCAATGGTTTTAATATCTCTGTCAAAAAGTATTGCTATCTGATTTCTATTGAGCCAAACAGTACTATTATCAAAACTTACTTGAAGTTCAATATTGTTATCTGGAGAATTATAAATTTCTATTTCAGCCATTATGCTACCCTTCCATAAAATTCATTCATATATTCCTTAACAATCATAGCGTTAATGCGTTTGGTTGCTTCAGCATCAAGTGGAATATTATTTTTGTTTTTGAATTGGTCAATTACCAATCGCATCATCATTCTATCTACAAAACTCTCATTTTCTAACATTTTTGAGTTTTGCAATATTTGTAAATCAACTTCTTTTTTCAATCCTTGCAAGGCTTCAAACAGTTTACTTTCACTATCGGTTAATGGATCTTTTTCCATCAAACGTTTGTGCAAACGAGCGTATTTTTCGTCATTGTCATATTTGGCACGAAGCAATTGGTTTTTGCGTTCCAGTTCTTTGGCTTCTTGATAAATTTTTTCTAAAGCAGAAATATTGGCTTCCATTTCTTCTTTGGTTACTTCATTCAAATTTTTCTTTTTGAACAAACGTTCCAATTCTTCTTTTAATGAAATAAAAATAAGGTCTTTTTGGTCAAAATTACCACCTAACATTTCCCGAGTTTTTTGCAAAGTGGTTTTGAGTTGGTCTGCTAAAACCATTTCTTCTTCTTTCACTTTTACAAAGGCAAACAATACATCTTCTAAGGCAATATTCAATAAATTGGAAGTGTCCACATTGCTTTCAAAGGCTTCTTTGGTATTGATCAAAGCTAGATGATTATTGGCTTCACGAGACAAAACAGTTAATTTATGAAAATCTAATTTCTCTAATAAATCATAATTGCCAGACAAACGAATCAGATTGTACAAACTCTTAGCATTATTCAATGCTTTTGCGATTTGTAACATCAACTTTTTATCTTGAATTTGAGTGATTTGTTGGGAGAATATTTCAGCATTCAGCGTGTTATAATGCAATAAAACATCCTTTATTTCTTGAATTTCGGCATTGATTTCTTCTTGCGATTTGAACAAGTTAGAATAATGCTCCATTTCATTGCCCAATTCCGATTGCAATTCATTGAAATAATCCTGATTGGTTTTGTCAAACTCTTTTTGAATATCGGCAAAATCAACTACATAACCGTACTTGAATTCTTTATAGGTTCGGTTTACACGAGTTAAGGTTTGTAATAAATTATGCGATTTAATTACTCTACCAATGTATAATTTCTTCAATCTTGGGGCATCAAAACCTGTCAAAAGCATATTGTAAACAAACAATAAATCGATATTGCCATCTTTGAATTGGTCGATTTCATTTTTGCGCTCGGCTTTCGTTCCAATATCATGTAAGATTACAGCAGCAGATGTTATTTTGCTATCTGTTTTCTTTTTAGTGCCATAACTTTCGGGTGGTTCGGCTGCCATTAGCAAACCTTCATCAAATATGATATTGCAAGCATATTTAGATTGAAAGATTTCATACAGCATTTTTGCCTGTTCGGATGAATCGCAAACTACCATTGCACCAATGGAATTGTCGTTCATAGCAATTCGTGCTTTTTCAAAATCCTGCACAATATAATCCAACATTGGTTCTACGAACTTATGATGCGAGTAAACTAATTTTTTATCACCGTTGCCTTTTAGAATATCAATTTCATCTAAGGCAGCTTTTAAAGTAAGTTGATAATTGGTTTCAATCTCTTCACGAATCAATCGCAAGGTGTAACCATCTGCAATAGAAGAATTGTAGTAGTATTTGTGAATATAGCCGCCAAACAAGGATTTGGAATTGTAATCGGTTCCTAAAAGTGGTGTTCCTGTTAATCCAATTTTTATAGCGTTTGGATCAGATTCATTGAGATTAGCCAAGAAACTTCCTTTTGGATTGTAACTTCTATGCACTTCATCCAAGAAATAAACTCTTTGAATGTTTAAATTATAATCGCTGTTGCGAACCACATTGGGATCATCCTGAAACTTTTGAATATTGACTACGGTAATTTCGGCTTTTCCAGAATGATTGTGAATCACACTTGTCGATTTAATGTCTTTTGCAAAGGATTCTCTGCTACTAATTTCGTGAACTACCAAACCACGACTTTTAAATTCTTTGGCAGCTTGAATTAATAAATCAATTCGATCCACAATAAAATAGAATTTTGGAATAACCTTTTTATTTTGAAAGTAGTTTGTTAAATATTTTACATTGTAATAAGCCAAAGCCGTTTTTCCGCTTCCTTGTGTATGCCATATAATTCCTTTTTTAACTCCTTCTTCTAGTTTGGCTTCGATTGCTTTGGTTGCAAAAAGTTGCGGATAGCGCATAATGTGTTTTTGCAAACCAGAAGTTGCTTTCACATAGGCAATACTATATTGCAGCATAAATTTTATACGTTCTTTTTGCAATAACGAAGTACAAATTCGATTGGTTGGAGAATCTGGGTTTTTATTGGTAATAAATTCTGCTGAGTTTTTAATTCCAACTAAGTTATTGTCTTTTAAAACTGCTGTTTCCGTTTCATCGTCAATTGTGGAAAGTACGTGATTTAATTCAAAATTTGGATCTTCCCTAAAAAAATTAAAACTAGGTTTTTGATACGAAGCCGTTGCATAAAAAGCACCTTGCAACATAGAAGTAGATTCGGTATCATATTCCATATTATTGGAAAAAACCATTAATTGTGTAGCATTTACAAACTGACGGAACTTTTTATTTTTAAATCGAGTTTCAATGCGTTTGTGTTCCGCTTGAATGCCATCAAGATTGTTTGGCTTTTTCACTTCAATAAAAACGAGTGGCATTCCGTTTATTAATAAAATAATATCTGGTCGGAATTCTTCATCGTCTTTTTTATACGTCAGTTCGGTTACTAGGTGAAATGAATTGTTATCAAAATTTTCAAAGTCAATTAAACGGATACCGGATTGGTCTGTTAGTTTTTCGTAAAATGCCTTTCCTAAATCTTCATTTTCTAAAGTCAAAGCTACTTCATTATAAAAACGAGAAACATCACTTGAGTTTAATTCTGGATTTAGTCTTTGAATACTTTGATTAAAGATATTAGTGAAAATATTATTTGATTCATCCCATTTAGCATCTTTCAACGAAATATAGGAATACCCTAATCGCATCAAATGTAATATCGTTGGTATTTTTACTCTTGAATCTTCGTTGAAATGCATTAATTTATGGGCTTAAATTGCATAATAAATGAGGCTATGTCTAGTTACCAAACTTACTAATTTATTACTACATATTAAAGTAAGTAAAAACTTATTTTGAATAATAAATAACAAATATAAATAATCGAGATTTAAAAGTTTTACGGGAAACCACATTTGGGAAAAAAAATTACATAAAACCTAATTTCAATTTTCTACTGCTGAAAATAGATTCTAAAATCTATAGCGCAAGATTGAAATATTCTAGTTTTTATTGTTAATTAAATTCACTACTAATTTCACCATCATATCCTTTTCTTCTGATTTACTTTCGGCAATCATTATGGTTATGGCTACCAAAGCATTGTCACCAATTCTTTTGTTACCTTGTTCGTTCAGCAAACGTTTATTCATAGCCAGAAAATAAACAAATAATCCTGCTGCAATGCGTTTATTTCCATCAGAAAACGAATGGTTTTTGACTATAAAGTATAATAAATTAGCCGCTTTTTCTTCGAAAGTTAGGTATAAATCGATACGGTCAAAGGTTTGGTAAATGGTTTCTAAAGAACTTTTGAATGATTGATCTTTCTCGTTCGCAAATAAATTGCCTGCATTTGCTACCAGTTTTATGGCTTGCTGCAAATCGAAGTATTTATCTTTGATTTCTTTGAGGTGCTTCTCGTTTAGGGCATACCCTACCAAATAATCTTTGAGGCGTTGGGTTGCCCATTGGCACAATTGGGTTCCTTGTTTTGATTTTACACAGTAGCTTACTGAAATTATAACGCCTAGATTGTAATACGTTGTGGTTGTTTCTTGAGTTTTAGCTTTTATAGCACCGTGTTGAATGGTATGTGCAAAATTTGCAGCTACCACTTTTTCATCTAGTTCACCTTCTTTAAAAACATTATTTATATGCTTTGAAATTACAGTTCTATCTTTTATAAATAGTCCTGCTATTTGCTTTTGCGTTAGCCAAACGGTTTCTTTATC
>Ga0105051_10008152_pt1 | contig 10705 bp, 5 predicted proteins | sample FRY02_FD_78383 | JGI IMG/M metagenome (GOLD analysis project Ga0105051, IMG submission 78383) | Freshwater microbial communities from Lake Fryxell liftoff mats and glacier meltwater in Antarctica - FRY-02 (megahit assembly) | ecosystem: Environmental > Aquatic > Freshwater > Ice > Glacier...
CCAACCCCAACCCCAACCCCAACCCCTATTATTATTATTTAAAATTATATTTTTTCATTAAATTAAATTATAAATTAATATTATATAATTTAAATAAGAAACATTATAAAATTTTATAATATTTTAAAATTATATTGAAGAATTAAGAAATTATAGGACAAAATAGATTTAATTATCATAATGCAATATTTAAAAACAAATGAAAAATATCATTAATACGATCTATTAATATTTAGAGTTAAAATCTATATAATGAAAATAATTAATTTCATATTTTAACATTAGTTGGAAAAGGAAATTTTATACAAATGAAAATATTTTATTAATAAAATCATGGTGAAATATTTCTATTTTTCTGAGGTGATAGTACTTTATCTACTTTAATATTACTAACAAGATTATTTCTTTCTTTGGGTTTATAATTTTAGAATCCTCCTTTAACCTAAAAACTCCTAAAATAAATTATTTTAACCAATAATATTCATTAGTCTCGATAATAAGTCTTCCATTCTTAGTTTTATATTCCGTCGGAGTGAAAGAGACAAAAAAAGTTGACGGATTCGCGCCAAATGAATTTAATTCGCCAGAAGTCGGACTCACTTTCATAAAATATAGTAAACCTTGAAAATCCTGATCGGACTCCTTAGTAAAATATGCTTTGAATTTACTAATCTGTTTGATTTTATTGCTCAGTTTGAAACTAATGTTGGAGGTTTTATTCAAACAACTTTCTATATTAATGACATCAATATCTTCGGGTTCCAGAGAGTTTATAACCAATTTATATTTCCATTGACCGCCGTTTGGCCGAATTATAATTAAATCAGCGTTGCATTTGAAAGGTTTGTTCGGTTGGAAATCTATGTCGTATATTAAAGTGTCCTCCGGATTTTCGATTACTTTTTACACTGGTTTTATGGTGAAACAGCTGTTGACTAAGGATCTGAAAAATTAAGAAAGTATTAGGATAATATAGCGAAAATATTCGAAATAATTAGGGGAAATTACTTGAGATCCTCAGGGATGTTGGAAAGTTGAAGTTTGAGTTCTTCGGGTTAGATATCTGAGGGGATGCCAGGTAGTTGGATGGTTATTTGTTTGTATAATGGTTATCGACAAATTGATGTTATGTTGTAAATTATGTTTTAAACGTTTAATTCTGTTACTCCTCGGATTGGATATTTCCACTAATCAATATTTATAAAAATTTTAATTTTTTTACTTATATTTCCTCATTTAGTTTAAGAATTATAAAAGCTCTGTATTCAGATATTTCCAATGGTTTGAATGTAAAAGGAATTTACATTAGCATATTAGCTTTACAACTATAGAAATTCTTTTTGCTAATAAGATTGAAGACATTCTTATCATCTCCTTCAAGATGAGCAAAAAATTATATCTCTGAGCTATATGGATTTTTAAAGCTTATTGAAATTTATAATTCTTTATGCATAACTCCAGTGAAGAAATATTCATTAAATTTGGTAGGAGGTTGTCCTAACCCTGAAACCAAAAACTTGAAATCTCCGATTTAACTACTAAAAATATTGATATGAGCATCTTAGTAAATATCCACCAAAGTCGGTGTATATCTAATAACGACCTAGGATTGCGAATATTTTTTCGCCACAATATCTTTCGGAATAACCTCAAAATTCTAAGTATTTGTATTCGTGATCTAGAATTTCACATCATTTCCGGACGGATTATCCAACAAAACCTCTTAATCATGGAATTTACCAATCTCGGCCAAGAAGTTATTTTTATGAACATCAGGAGGCTAGCTCGCTATCAGTGTGAGTTCGTACCACAGTTCTCCTAATTTAGAATTCATAAATGAGAGAAATCCGGAGTTTGTTTCTACTTTTATAGGCAGGTACATTAATTCGTAACTAGGGATTATTATTAAAGATACGTTTTGGTTGAGAGTGCAGGCACGATGAAGATATCTTCCCCCGTGAGACCATCCCCGTATGTCATTACTTCGAAAATTATTTCGTGAGGTTCCGGGTTCGAGAGTTGTGTTTCGAACACCACCGGTTTACGGATTTGGGTTTAGATTTCTACTTTTTTAGCAGGGGCTGGGCGGTCAATATCTAATTGCACTGTAAACCAGATATAATTATCCTTTTTTTCAGAATTAATGAAGGTTATCGAGCCATTATATACGCCTCCTAAATTCGGAGTCACCTAATAAAACAAATAATTCTACCTTAAGCAAATAATTAACAGTCCTGCCAGCAGGTATGGTGACCGTTTTCAACCCTTCGGGATTAATCAAATCCGTCTCCACCTAATAACTAACGGGTTAATTCAACTTATTGGTCAAGGGTATGATGACCTGACTGGTCTGTTTAGCTACGCATTTGATCACAAGATGATCTTGGGCGATGGGCTCTTCGCTAACTCCGTTTAGTTTGAATTCGAATTAGTCGTTCGTGAGCGGGTTCAGCAGGGTTAGTTTGCCTTCTAGAGTGCCCGAGATGGAAGGGCGGAAGTTAAGCGGGAAGAGTCCGGTGGAGTTTTTTTTTAGCTGGAATTCACGAGGGCTAATAATATTAGCCGGAATCAGTAGAAATAGGGGAAAAGGAGTAGTTATGGGGAAATTATGTACCCTGAGAAAGATTGGTCTCCTTCTAAAGTTATTTTTATGAAGACGTCTTTGTCGCTGGTGTTTATTACTGGGATTTCTTGTTTTATTTCGTCGCCGAATGGAACACGCATTTCCAAAGTCGCTTTTATTGGTCTAGGAATTACGGTCATTAATATCTAATTATTTTTAAATAAATAAATTTTTTTACTCTGAATATTCTTATATCTGTTAAACTTTTATTTTTCACCATTATGGTAAAAGTATAATCTTTTATAGGGTTTTTGAAAATCATATTGACTGTTAGCTTATTTTATAATTCAGATTTTAAACTTTTTTTATCGTCTTCATCTTTTCCAGTTTTTTTATATTTAGGATCATATATTTTAATGCTTGTAGGTACTGTAATATTTTAAGAATTAGGTGGATTCATTAAAACATCAAAATCTGTAAATTCTTAAATTTGAAGATTATTAATTTGTAATAAATATGCTTCTCTTTCTTTAACTTATCCTGCGTATAAAAGTCTATCATAATATTAATTAACCTATTTTCATGTTTTTTTCTAAGATTTAGAATACTATTGTTTTTGAGCGTTAAATTAATATCAAATTTAAATATTTGATCTACATATAATAGAGGGCAAGGCCTAATTTCTTCTTAAATATCTGGCATCAAAGTTTCTCCTATTATTTCGTGTTAAAATTCACCAATTTTTAAATCTTAGAATACAATGTAACTTTTATAATTATCTAATTTGAAAGGCATGAATTATATAGTGATATATTGAGATTCTCCTTTTTTAAGTTTTATTTTATCTTTGGCAGTGAAAAAAGAATCAGGGATAGAAGTGTCTTCTTATTTGGTTTCTTAGTTTTCTAAAAAAAAATTTTTGGTAATAATTAAAATACCTAGTTTCCTTTTAGACTATTTCTGACCTTTTTTAACGACTTTATTCTTATGCTCAACTTTTTTCTTTTACTCATGAATAATCTAAATCGTAAATTCTGCCGAATCCTGAATAGCATTGATAAATATATTTGTGACCTATATTTTCACCTCTTCGCATTTATACAACTATGCTTGGCAGTTCCAGACTTCGATTGATCTTCTTTCGTTCACAAATGAACAGAGTTCGAAGACGAGGGCAGATGCTTGCACTATTCCTTCTTTTTTGTTAGTAAAAGTCAGTCTAATAATTTAGTTTATTAATAGTAAATATTTACCTTCCTTCTACCGGGACTGATATTCTTGCTGTAAATTTTATTCTGAAAGTTATTGATTGTTTGGGTTCTATTCTAATACAGTCGTATTCTAAATTCCCTGCATTTTTTATAGAGAAATCAGGATGGCCATCATAGTTGACCCAATAATTTATAGTTTTTGTAGTTGGGTTGCTAAGTTCTATCTCTTTTATTATTTCTTCGCCTAAAATACAAGAAAATAATAATGGTTTGTCTTTAGGTATGTAATGAGGAAGAGCTTATACACTTTAAAATTAAATATTTTTACAGTTAAGTTAGGAATATTATGGTTTCTCTAGAATTACAGAAAATTAAATCTTTTTTTATAAAATGAGTGACTAGCCCCATTTCATCTAGCATAAGAAATAGTTTTTCAGAATTATAGATAAAATCTTCATCAGTTGAACATGATTTTTTCATAACTTAAATATATTTCTAACAGCTTTTTCCTATATAATTTCTAATAGCTGCTGCTATTACTAGTGAATCCTTATATATGAATAAAATACTTTTAAATCTGTATCAAAGTTTTATAATCTTTTTGGTTGCTAGAAATAAGCTTCATAATTGAGCTCGAGCCAACGTAAAAGAATTCCTTCTTAAGAGGAAATTATATTGCTTTTTTCAGTGTAAAAATCAGGAACAACTTTCTTATCTTCTGGTAAATTCGGAATTGATTTAATCATAGTTTTATTAACTCTTACGACATAGAAAATTTTTATCATTTAGTAAAATATCTAAAATTTAATAAATTAAGAAAAAAATTAAACCTATATCCATGCATCGTTCGATATATAGTTAAATCCTATTTCAGTTATTTTCATTTAAACAAATTTGAAATCATTTTAAGTAAATTTCAAATAATATTGATAGTCTTAATAAGACAAAAGATAATAAGGTCGAATGGAGTTCAAAAGAGCTCCATTTTCTTTTAAATATTTCAAAAAATCTTCATATTGCTTAACTATATTCAAAATCTATGATAAAAAAATTAAACTTTTTGCATCTTTTTGGTTCCTTATTCATATCTATATTTAAAAGGAAGATGTTTATTAACAAGAAATTCTATAATATCGAATAATTAAGATCCATTTTATTTTATTAAATCAAGAGGGAATTAACTAACCCCTTATTATCCCACCATAACATTTTGATTTATCCATCTACAAATTCCATCTAAAGTGCATTCTACAAATTAATGCGGAACGGGCGAATATCCCAAAATAGATCTATAAGATTTTTAGCTTTTTGATTATAATGATTTTTTATCTTCGATATCATCTAATGAATTATCTTCGACATTCAGAACCAATTATATAGGCTTTGATTCTTCCATATTAATATAATAATTCCCAATATTCCTTTGCAAAAACTAATAGGTGGTAATAATCGAATTATCACAAGTCCCACTAATCTACCAATAATTCATAAATTTACCGTTATGGGATAGCTTTTCATATTTTCATCATAAAATTCGACCTTGGTCGTAAAACTTTAACTTCTGCTACTCTAAAACCTCAATTCGATCCTTAACCTACTATTCTGCAACCCGATCATCTGTCCGTCTAAATAAACAACATCTATATCTAAATTCCCGTATTCTTGCACAATATTATGTTTTAATAGGAAATTCTCGTAACCATCATTATTCATTATGAAAATACAACTTGCCTGGACATTTAGAGGAGTTATAGGTAAAATTGCTTCTCTTCTGTCGAAATTTAATCTCGGAAATATTCCGGTCCCTTTAATTGTGATACTTCCGTAGCACTTTTTAAAATTGTTGTCTAGATAGAGAGGCACTTTTTGAGAGAATTCACCGGCGCTAATTGGGTTGAAAGAAACCTTAAAATTAAGAAAATGAATACTTTTACTATTAGAGATTGACCACCATCTAATCGGCCTTGGTTGGGGTTCACGGCGAAGGTTTTATCGGTGTCTAAAATTGAAGAGTCGATTTTCCAGTAGAGTAATTTGTTGTCAGGATTTGTTATTAAGATGTCTTGGAAACTTGGATAGCATTTTTCTATCTAATATTTATTAGAAACTTACCTGAGGAAGGACTAATTTCTTTTTAAACTCGATGTTTTGTGGTCTCATTATGAATTTAGGTTTCATTCCTTTACAATAAACATTTCTTTGTATGTTGGCTAGTTTTCCGTAGCCAAATAGAGTTAATGGTAAAACTATTTGATAATCTTTAACGTCCTATTATATTTGTGATTTAACCTTTGGCATAAATTTTAAACTGAAGACCAATTATTTAAATGGTTTTACAGTAATTACATAACATTTGCTTTCTTTTTCTTCCTAATGTTCATCTTATGACTAATCTGAAAAATCTTCAACTTCCAAATCTTTATTATTTTCAACCAAAAACATACTAATATAAAATTAAATAAAAATAATTTACTCCGTAGGATCTGACGGAAATTCGTCATCAAGAGTTTTCATGATCTCGCTCTAATCCTTATCACTGATATTATCAATAATCGGACTCACTTCTAAACAATCTAATCCACAACTATCTTTTAGATTTTCTATTTTTTCACGTAAATCGAGTAAAAGAACGGCTGGAACTGGACTATTGTTTATTATAGTCACTAAATTATTTTGATTTACTTAATCGGTCACCGGATTCTTCCAAAGTTGTTATGGCACCGAAATCGAAAAATTATTCTTTGACCATTACATCTGGAACTAAAGTTTTAACGTTAAAGGGAATTTATTGTTATTTTCCTCCGCGGAAATAGACCAGAATTTCTGAACTTATTTCTACTGGTACTTTAGATTAAAATGTTAACTTTTATATGTATCTTTACTTTTAGTATCACCGTTTTGTCAGGATCTATTTTACCTTGCATGGGTTGGATTTCGACATATTACGGTAATTTTTTACTCACCTGAAAAACCCCATGATATTTCTACTAGTTTTTAATCGTAATGAAAGTCTCAACTTTTTTACAAACCGAAATGGTTTAGAAATTGATTTCCTTTTCCAAAATAACGCATTTGGACTCATTATAAGTGCCAATCAACTTAATGGAAGAACTAAAATAAGAAAAAAAACTTAATTCCATCTTGAACCTGCAACAAGCCTACATCCTCGTCCGCCTTGCCGCCCATATTGCCACTTGGCACATATTTGACTAGACAGTCCTTGAACTGCAGGGGGTTGATGGTGTCCTCGGTGGGCGTGATTTGGAAGGTGTTGCGATCCGGGAGCAGCCACTTGTAGGTCGCCAGGGAGTTTCCCGTGTTGTAGAGGCGTAAAACTTCCGTAGTGAACAGTTCGTTCGAGTCCTCACTGAAGTTCAGTCGTAGAGTTTCTCTACGGGAATTATTAAGGAATTTATTGAGTACTTTTGGAGTTCGATTTTTATTGGTTGGATTTCGGCCTATACTTGGAAGTAGAATTCATATTTTTTGTTTATTATGTACTTTATCGTTCCCACGAATTTCTATATATCAGGGGATGTCAGAACGATATCAAATCCTGTTGATTTTCCAGAAGGTATTATTTAACTCTCTTTTTATGAGAATTTCAATTCTTCACATTCAACATGCATCTAAACGCAGATACAAGTGGTAAGATCATTTCTAACCTATAATTTATATATAAAATCCAATTATATACGTGGAAAGTCTTTTCGTTGTGAGATTTGACACTTACTGTTCCGAAATCTATTATTTTAGGACCTGTGAATATTCTTTAAAGCATTTGGCCGGTTAATTCCATTTTACAGTATTTCGATTCTAGATAAGATTATGGCTCTGATCCAAATTTAATCCTAATTTTTTAATTTGGATCTGGCTAGAACTACTTTTTTTCCTCATTAGTATTTTAACTAACGAATATTCTAATCATACCTAATATCATATTAGCCGATCGGTTTCAACACAAATAGCTAATCATTTTACCCCTGCAAATTTAAAACCGGTTCCTAAATCAACATGATATCACAATCATCTTCCTATGGGGGTAGTTTTTTATCCCTCTCTTTGTCCTCCACTTTCCTCACATTCTGTTACAACCTTTTCAAAGAATGTTGTCTGATTTATTTCTGTTCTTGGAGATACTGATTTCCCTTTTTCTAGGCGCAAATATGGGTGGTTTGGGGCCTTATTCTGGGGTCGTTGTCCTCGGTGGTTGTTAGGAATAATTCCTCGTTGCTGATCTCGTGCACGAATTGGATTTTTTTTTGGTATTCGTGCTCTTCGCGTTCGATTCCGTTGTGACGTTTAATCTGGTCGATTTCACTGCAGTTCGCAATTATTTGAATCGGTATTTGGTATTTGTCATTTATTATGGAGAGGTTTAGTTTTAATTTTAAAGGACCGAGTTTTTTTGGTAAGAAGCTTATTTGAAAATTATATTCTTGTTTTGCTTGTACTATTTGTCTTTAAGGTGAAATGTGGATATATGGAAGTTTATCAAATTAGAGTTCAATTTGTTTATCTGAATTCAAATTTAATATTTCAATATATAGATCCCTTTTTTGGTTGAGCTTGCAGGTTCCAAAGTTTAATTCATGTGATGATATTTTTAGGGTTGGATATGTAGGTTTTCCAGTTATTTTAACAATTACTTTAAATTATTAACAGAATAATTTAAATTACAAGGATTGTATTTTTGTTCTCCTTAAAAATCAAAAATTGCTGTATAAATAATTTCTATGAAAGTAATTTTTTTATAATCTTAATTTTTACTAAAATCCTATAAATTTTGTATATATACCTTAACAGCTTGTATTGCTTAATCAGTAACTTTATTTTCACATACAAATTTCAAAATCATTTTATCATAAGGTTTGATAGCCCCTGAACTTGGAGTGCAAATAACAGTTTTTTAAGTCTATTACGCTCCCAATTCAATCGGTGTCATGATTTTATTATTAAGCTAAACGGTTTAAGCCCCTAAATAAAAATTAAGTAACCTAACATTATTAATGATTTAAATTCAATTGTATTCGGAGTGTTATTTAGTAGATAATATTCTTGAGTCTCTTTTTTTCCCATAAAATACGTTCCGAAATCGATACTGGTTGAAATAACATCTTACATACTCATGAGATATATATTAAATTCCACACAAGTAGCATTAATATCTATAATTTATTTATATACCTAAACTAAAGGGTTATGGAATATTATTTACTTTAACTTATAAAACTTTTCTGAAAATTTCCACTGTTTAAGGCAAATACTAAATTTAAAATAACACCTCCTAATCCGGTGAAATTAATTTTGTAGATGTGAGAATTCTCAATTAAGGAATAAAAGAAAGTGAAATAATTTCTACTTTGGCTGAAACTTGACCAACATTTTTGAATTTTACTTCAAAAATAGGCTCCTGTGTGAGACGCACGAATCCAAAATTTATCAATGGATCATATAATATTTTACTTTAAGGTGGAAATGCATTTAATTAAAGTTCGTATATAGTGTTATCTTCAGTCTTTTTATTTATTAATTAATATATGTTTTTATATTAATATATACTTGTATTTTAATTTTATCATGGAAACTCCCAACTTGATTACTTTCGAAAATTACAATGACTTTTTGCATTAATCCAGATGCTAATGACCCTTGGTTATCATAGTCACATCTGAATTTTGAGGTTAATGGTTGGAATATTTTGATTCTTTTGCTAGTTTTTGATAAATTTCTTATTATAATTTCATGCTCATATATTTTGTTATTTGAAATGTCGTAAAAATTAATCTCTTTTGGAATTATTTCAAAAATAGATTAATTAATAAGCGGAGCAATTGGTCTGACGCAGTTTGACTGGGCTCTTTATTAAAATGGTTTTCGATTTTACGTACTCAATTTTGGTAAATTAGAAATCATTTTTAAAATAATATATAACTTTTTAATTATTTTTGAAAATTATTTTTATAATATTATTAATGTTAAATTAAATCTTTTAATATTTACTTTTAATCTTAACATTATATCTAATTAATTTATTTTTAAAAATACTAAATAAGATTTTATTAACAATTTAATAACTTAAAAAAGGTTATTTTTTAAGTTATCAATATATTTATACATTAATATCAATATTACATATCTTAAGCACTATCTGGAATTTTTTCATTATTTAGATCCATTTCAAATCTTTGAGGTTGAGTGTTAGCAGGATTTCTATTTTAGTTTATAATTTATTAATCAATCTTCGATATAAATAATTAACATTAATAAATAGACTGTCGTTTTGTTATTGTTGATAGACCATTCTCATTTGGTTTTATTCTTTTTGGGGAATTATGTCAATTAAAAAATCAAAAATATCAGTGTTGATAATACAATTTGCGATATCACATTTCTAGTATTTAATAAATATTAATAATGTAAAATTTTTAAAAATATTGAAGATTTTACTTAAAGAGTTCTTCTTTTGGCTTCCTCGGTGTAGGCCCAACTTCTGTAAGTTAGTTCTATGATGAACATTTGACATGCTTTGGCAAAAAGTACAGGGGTTTCTGCAGAAATCATTCTTACATCCTCGTCACTTTTCATTATTTTTTTTATTCTTGCTAACGGCAAAAGGTGAGTTTTAAAATATTAAGAGTCTAAACTTTATTAATTGTAAATGTTTTTTTACCTGAATCAAAGTTTATTATTTCTTATTTCATCATTTAAAATTTAATTTTTAATTATTCTTATATTTCTTTCTCATTTTTCATTTTTTCTTTCTCCAATTATGTCCTTTGCATAAAGTTATTAAATATTTCAAAATTTTAAGTCATTTTATTTTAACAAAATACTTTAATTAGTGATTTAATTTTATAAAAATTTTTTATATTTTATTTCTGAGTTTATTTCTTTATAATAATAGTTAAATTTATATTTTATTTATTAA
>Ga0105051_10008158_pt1 | contig 10692 bp, 6 predicted proteins | sample FRY02_FD_78383 | JGI IMG/M metagenome (GOLD analysis project Ga0105051, IMG submission 78383) | Freshwater microbial communities from Lake Fryxell liftoff mats and glacier meltwater in Antarctica - FRY-02 (megahit assembly) | ecosystem: Environmental > Aquatic > Freshwater > Ice > Glacier...
ATAAATCTTTGGTTTGGATCAGCTTCCTTGATGTTGATTTTTTTGTAAATTTAATATGCAGTATCAAAATTCTTATGCTTTATTAAGAAGTTTGCATACCTTTCAAGTGAAGGTATGCTTTGCTGATTCATTAAAACCAGGTTTAAGTAACTTTGTTCTGTTTTTTTTATATCATTGACAGTTTCATATTATTCGGCTACTCTGGTCTATTTTTCTTATTTGGTTTAATTTACAATTGGAGCAATTGACTGTTTTTTATGACCTTTACTTGCTTAGTTACTCAGTAATATGTCCTCATGGATTAAAGCATTTTAATTTGTCAATACAAGCTCTATCGTTTGGGCAACAAAATGTTGGAAGAAAACATTCAATTCGCTTAAAGTTCGATGTATCTACTCTTTGGATATGACGCCTGCAGTTTTTTACTTTCTAAACTTGTCAATAATTATCGTCTTCAGATTCACACTAATTCGCTACTTGAGTATAGAAAATTTTCCTGTGATTGAAAATTAGTTAAGAAACTGTTCTTTTCTTTTATTTATTTCATTCAATCTCAAAGTAGAAATTGAATTAAAACTTGTATTTTTCTTATCGTCAATAAAATCTTTTTATTTGCAAAAAAATGCGATGTATTATTGGTTGACAGCTTTGATTGCTCGAGTAATTTATTTTTTTAGCTTTTGAATGACTGAAATTGATTTTTTACTCAAGTCTTAAATATTTGGTAAAACTTATCGAAGTTCAGGCTTAATCTAAACAACTTATAGGCTCAGCGGCTTATTTAATGAAATTTAAATGAAAGCGTAGGTATATTAGGTTTCGATTTTGACTCCATCAGCTGGGATTTCGCCAGAAAATATCAGCTTTATTCTTTGGGATAATTTTTGGCAACCAGGCTTTTGAAGTTCACTCAAATCAATGACTCCAGAGTACTTTGCTTCATATAATTAAGCTAAATTAAGAGTTTTAGGTTTTGATTTTTTTAATTTCGCAACTTAATCTTCTGAAATTTAAGGCCTTCGAGTTAAAATTATTTTCGCTTTGCCGTCTTATACAGTTTGCTATAACTGCCTTATCTTTTATTCGTCTAAAATTCCAGTTCTTTAGCTTTATCCAAATTTTAGAGAAAACGTCTTCTCAGGATCTTCCGATGTTCTATAAAATTTTTACTGTTAAGGAAGCGCTTAAAACTACCTTTGACGTTGCAAAGCTTCGGGGTCGTGTTATATTGGTTTTTATTATTATTTGATCGGATTTTTTCCACCCTTTTTGTTTTTATCATCAACTTGACCTACCAGTTAATTTCCCTGAAATAAGTAAAAAAAGTACAATTTTGGATTGAATTTTACCAGAAGATATTTTTTTATTCAAAAATTAAATGCTATAACCAAAAATATTAGGATTTGCTTCATCAGTTGTTTTCCTGATTTAAATTTAAAATTTACCATTGTTCAGGAGGAGCGAAAACTCCTTTTACCTACAGTGTAAGAGTTATTTCAGAAAGTGGATTGGCTATTTTTTAAAGTAAAGATAGTAATTGAGGATCTGCTTGGGTCATAAATAATGAAACTTAAATTCGATAAACTTTATAAAGGTCTACATTAAATATAAATCTTTATTATTTTTGAATAAAAAGTCGAAAAATACGAAATAAAATAAGATTTCAAATTTGCATAGCAAAGATCGTTAAGACAATGACATGATCACCGATTTCTCTTTGAACGGTGACTGCACCATCAGTATTTGGATCACTAAAAGCGAGAGCTAAATATTAAATAAAAAATTACAACAAGTATTAAGTCCCGCACCAATATTCTGCATAAAAACTCCAGTAACATTGTACTTGAAAGGCTTGTTCAATTTACAAAGGCCTCTGATAACAAGATCAAGCAGGTTATTAATATTAGCATCAGCTTTTTCCTTTACGTAAGGTGCAACCACATCTCGATCTGAGGCTTATTATTATTTTATCATGAAAAGACCGTTTACTGAGTCATCTAAAATTTTCATCACTTCTTCAGATATGAATTATTTCTATCATTTAGGGTATTTTTTACATCTCCTTAGTCCATTTATTAATGCCTATTTGTTTTCTTTGGTTAAGTTATATATATTTTAGATTGATTTGAGATTTTTAATACCATACCTAACATAAGAATCATTAATAAATACATTAACTTATATGGTTGATATCTGTAAAATAAATGATAAGTGTTTGATTTAAAATTCATAAAAAAATAAAATTAAAAAATGATAAAGTAAGGATAGAGCCAATCCACTCATGAAAACACCTAAAGTCGTGATTCCAAAAATCCTTAGAATATTATAAGCATCCGTAAAGCAGCAGCCAAGTTAAAATAAAAATAAACCCAACTAGACATTATCAAGAATAGATTTCTGGTCTTAAAAGGTCAATAGCAATATAACAGATACAGAACTATGGATCAATAACGTCGTATCAACTAGCATGTATCCCTACATGATAGTATACAATACGATCGTCATTCTTTCTAAAAGCAGTATCAAAACAAGAGATAACTCGAGTAAAAACAACTAAAGTAAAGACATGACAAGATTCAACAATAAATAAAAGATAACACAATGAATGCTTACAATGATCTAATTACATCAAGGATAGGGTAGAGAAACAAGCTGAAATAGCAGTCAAGGGCTAATGATGAGAAGATTTAAAAGAATCGATCGGGGAGTATTGAATAAAATACTAAAAAGAAGTAGAAAGTCATCAACGGGTAAAACCGGCAGAAAATGTTGGTAAATCAGTTCAGAAATGGTCATATCAAGGAGACATTGGGGAACAGGTCGACGTAGGCTTCGAGAATGACACAACTGGTTGAGATGAAGGACAGGTAACTACAAAAGATGATGCTTTTCTAGCAGTAAATGCTGAAAAAAGCATCATGCAGCATAGCCATGAACCAACGATTGAAGGGGTAATACGGAAAAGTCTTCGTCTAGGTGAAATAAAAGAACCACATAAAATTCCCTTCCATAAGCAGGTCCAATCGCTCGAACTAATCCAGCATATCAAGAAACCTATCAGTATACTAGATCTGAGGTTCACCACGAAACCCAACTAAAATGTTTTATTTTCCTTTATCTGCTAAATTTAGACTATCGAATTGCTTATTTTGACTATCGAATAACATGTATATCTTAAGCATTGGTAATATAGGAAAGAAAACTATTATCAGGATCGTTCAGTAATGTGGCTTTTAACACTTTTTGAATTACTATATTAATTTACGCGATCTTTATATTTAGCATTTTATCCGGCTCAGCGAATGGTCCTGGTCTTTTTGCTAGGAATTGTTGTTGGGGTTTGCTTTTTAGCCGTTAAAATATCCACGGCTGCCAGAATCTTAACTGAATTATTACAATTAGGTGAATTTTTGTAAGAATGTTCCTTCTTTCCTCTTATATCCATAATCAATTGAATTTTTATTTTATTTCAAGTGAATATTGCTTTATTGAAAGTGTTAAGGTTTATAATCATATTATTTTCCTTGTAATCTTAGATGGTTTTGCAGCTAATCTTTTGATGCTTTATTATTTTGGACACGATATCCTAGATAATCAGTACTATTTTTTCTCTTAGCATAATCTTTACTGAATTATGATCCACTATAGTTATTTTAATCTTATTTATTGTTTAGGTCAATATTAATTCTATGAGGATTTTACTTTTGCCTATAAGTCTGCTATCTTGCATTTTTCACATTGAAAAGCTTACCTGATGTTTCCCTAAATCGTCCTGAAGAAGCCACATTATGATCATTGTTCGAAATCTGTCTCAAAGCAGTGCTTGAACGTTGATTCTGTTAATTTTAATTAATGTATAGTTTTTTATCATTAATAGCAGAAGATTTCATATAAATCTTATTTCTATCCTACCTTGCAAAAGTTGATTAGTCTTATCGATGCTGCTCCGAAGACCCATTAATATAAATCTGATTAGTCTTACTTTTCTTTTTCTCAGAAGTGCTTCCCACTTGAGATGGTTTGGATATTCGAGATTAACCTTCATCAGGGTTTTAGACTTCATGCTTACATATTAAAACACTTTTTGAATGGGAAAGTTTTGAACTATTTTATGCCTCTTATGCGTTCTGATATGTTGATGTTGATTGTTTGATGACTTGGGATTTTTTGTTCGAAAGTTATTTACTTATTTTAGTGTTTTGGATGATTTATTTGTTCAATTACCGATTTACAAATATTGAGACTTCTTTGAGGCTCATTCGTTAAGCATAATCGTAGTCGAGCATATTAGCAACAATCGATGCTATTTCTTGTGAGTAATACTACTTAATCAACTAGATCCTCTGCGTAATAACCTAATCCAAGATATCAGAGGTATGCGTATCATAGCACTAGTGTGCAGGCAGTAGGGTCATAACCTCCATAAACAAGATTCCAAGACAAAAGACATTACTCCTATCCAAAATATCTGCATCCCCAATGCTAATCTCCTTACACCTATAAGCTATGATCATTTCAGGCGAGAGCGTGACAAACCCCCCCAGTCCGTGCTCCCCCTCCCGGGTGCCATTTTCCCTCCCCCGCTGCCCCCCCAGTTCCGCCCTCCTAACAAACCTCTAATACCTGGTCTCAGCTATCAGCTAGTCCGGCAGCAACTTAAACGCCCCATCATGGTAGTAGATGTTTTAGGCGCAGATGTCCTTGTAGGGGATCCTGTGCTATTGCAGGTATGCGAGGGTATACACGATGTTCTCGATCATTCTTTGTACGTCTTGGACGGGGAAGAGCTTGTTGGTGTACAGGCGGGGTTGGAGCAGGTCGCGTAGGGAAAGGTCGATGTGCTACAGGAAGAGGGCACCGGTTGGGGCGTTGATTTATATGCAGTTTTTGAAGGGCACGGTTTGTAGCTTTAGCAGGCCTTCGTGGGCGATTTGGGGTGCGGATAGTTTAGGCATCAGCATGTTGGTTACTGGGTATGTACGTGAGGATTGGTGTGATGGCTTAGCTGGTGAGGTTTATAATTGGCCCATCAATTAGCTATGATTCTTTATTAAGATTGTTTTATTATTAACTTACTTTTATTCTTAACTTACTTTTATTGTTAAAATTTTATATTCTATTTTATTTATTTTAATTTAAGGAAAAATACTTTAATACACTTTCTCTTATATATTACTTTCACTTCTTTTTATATCACTTTCTCACTATTGAATATTTGGCAACTTTTTTACACTAAATGGGTTAATTTTGAATTAGTGTTTTAAATATTAAGGCACTAATTCGATGAATTTTCTTTATTGAGGAGCTAAATTTATAACAACTTTCTTATTAAATTAGAGCCTTTAATATTTAGTCCTAAAATTTTCTGATAGACTAAAGTCAATTTCTAACCCGAGAAGCTCTTAGGTCTTGTTGTGTATTCCTATGAGAACGTTAGTCTTCTTCTAAATAAATCTAATCTAATAGAGCTTATTTTAATCCTCTATAACTACAGTGTTCGGCTTAGTTAGACTTGCGAGATGAAGTTTCTTGATATTTTATCTTAGATCTAAAGTTAATTAATTCATACCTTCTCCATCCAATTCCTCAATGGTCACATTTCCAGAAGGGCCATAAATAACTATATTTCCAGAGTTAACTCTACTGGGATATTCCCAGTCAACTTCCAATCTTATAAAGTACTTCCCGCTTTAAAAAAGATGAAAAATGTTTTTAGTAAAATCTGAAAATATAAAAACTGTTACATATTGAGTGGGCTCCAGAATAAATCCGATCACAGCCTTGACAGAAATTCAGCATGTATCCGTTTTTATCGTATAATTCAAAGGTCACTAAAGAACTGTATTAATAGTTGGACTTTTCAGAGTCATCGAGATAGCCGTCGTAGAACTGTGTGAATCGTATGCTCATTTATTGTTTTTTATCGACATTAATTTAGAAATATTTCTCTTACCTTTTTCCTGAGATGAGCTTTTTTGAAATGGGCACGTACCCTGGCCGAGCAAATCCAACTACTAAGTGTTGGAAAAGGCTTCTAAACTTATGGAATTGAACTTTTAAGAGGCCTTTGTGATTATTCTACAGCTATCTTTATTTACCATTGTTACTCGGATTCTTAAACCCAGTATACGGACTGGCCAGGCATATCTAGTTATCTTATATCTTTTAAATAATAAAGACCTGACCTGGCCTCAACATTTAGGTTTATTTGTAAGCTACTACACACAACCAGTATCCCATTCTGGAGTAATTCTAAAAAGTCGAATATATCTCACTCTCATTGATCGAGTCAATATGATAGCTGTAGGCAGGTATTCCCGTAATCTATTAAAATGTCTCCTCAGGGGACAATCCTCTCGCCTTATCAAAACCCCCAACTTGTTTGCACCATGCTTTTTACAGGAGAGCTGGCCATATCTCTTTGGAATGCATGCTGGAATATTCAAGACTGTCGTTAAAAACGGGCACAATATCATCAACAACCACAACATGCTACTCCCCATTACAAAAGAGCCTAAATGCATAAACCTGCTTCTAGTTGAGTTCCAGATTCAGCAAAATTCTCCTCTCAAGAAACTGCTTATCTTGGCACAGATAAAATAGGACAGTAGACAGGTAGGAAAATTAAACCTCTTTTTGTTACAGAATGCTGAGCCCTTGCTTGGGTTATGAACTGTAGAGCTTCATTTTCTTCTTCTTGTAGTCGTAGAGTTTGGACATGTTCTGGCCCCTGATGAGGAAGTTTGGATCCACGAATCGTTAGTTTTAGTTCATTAGGTAAATTTAGGTGAGCAGGTTTCCTTGCAGATTTATTAGAAAGAAATTGTTGCCGAATAACTATCGTGAGAATTTGTTAAAATTGTCTTCGTCGATTTTTATCTCTTTAACCGAAAAAAAATAAAAGTTTTTCTGTTTTAGATTTGGAAGCTTGAATGGCATCAAAGCTGCTGTACATGTCGCACCCATTTTTATTATTAAAAATCTGTTTATATTTAATGTTAGAATTATTTTACTAAGTCTAATTCATAAAACTTCAAATTCTATCTATTTAATTCTAATAATAATTGAACTATCTTGAACAGATCTATCATAAAGAATTTATAAAGAGAATATTTGAATATAGACAGTTTAAATGAATCACCAATCTTATTCACCAGCAATCGGAACAACTTTAGCGGTTTATTGAGGGTTTTATTCACCTCTGTTTTGTTCTTCTTCTTCTTTCTTCGAGGCCTCTTGTTGACTTCTGATGGTTTCAATGTCTCTGGCAATGAAAAGATCGACCATAAGATCCCAATCTTTTCCAACTGGAATTTGTCCTCTCAAGATTTGGACCTCTCTGGCTAACATCCAGAAAACCATGGCAATTGCTTTTGGCACTCTGTTGTTGCATGGGATGACAATATCAACAAAATCGAGTGGAGCGTCGGTGTTGCAAAGAGCAATGGTAGGAATGTTGACGTATGAAGCTTCAATAACGGCTTGTCTGTCGTTCTTTGGGTCAGCAACGATCAAAAGTCTTGGTTCTTGGAATTTTTTAGTCAATTGATTGGTAAGGGTACCTGGAATCCATCTTGATGATGAGCTGGCAGTGCATCCAGTGTATTGACCGAACTTATAAACAGCTCTTTGACCGTGCTATTTAGCACAAACTACGATGACTTCAGAAAGATTTGAGATTGAGGCGATGACTCTTGCAGCAAGCTTGATTTTTTTATAGGTTTAATCAACTCTAAAAATGTAGTTGCCTGAACTATTCTTTTCTTAGACAAACTTTTTCATGTTGTGATTAATCTTGTTGGCACCAAGGTGGACCTAAAATTATGATTGATTGTACGTTAGCAGCCAATAATCTAAGAATGTCGTTTCTTTCTTGTTCTGTGCTCATGGTAATTAGTTAAATGATTTTATATAAATATTAATTAATTTTTTTATTAAAATACTTTACTGTATTATTTAGTAAATCTTAACTTTTTATTTTTCTACGTAAAAGCAAAAGAAACGACATTGAATTGACTAGATGTATATCTGTAGTTACAAAATCATTGAGGATCTTTTGCAATTAAGACAAAAAATCCCATTAAACCTAAAACTGCGTACTTAAATATCGGATAATCGTTGAGCCAGATGGTAAACATTCCCATGTAAGGAAGGTAGGCTCTCATTTTGCCCATAATTTATTATCTGTGAAGCCACTTTACTCCTGATGGATACAGGCCTCTATCATCAACTCTGTTGTTATCTCCTTTTGTCAAAATATACAAGTTTCCATCATTTCTAAATATATTTTCATCAATAGTACCTTTATTGAACATTTACTACCCTATGAACAATAGGTATTTATTGTGTCTTAAGATTGTATACAACTGTATCTCCTGGAATAATCGGTTCGTTCCAGTGTGTTCTATTTTTAAAAGATACTTACACAAACAAAATGTCACCTCTGTAATAACCTGGCTCCATGCTACCAGTTAGTACAACTACTACAGGACATTACGAATTGAATCCTAAGACTAACGTCTTCCAGAGAGCCAATGCTGATCCAACAATAATGACCAATGAGAAAACTTGCTCAAAAAACTTATTGTTGAATAAAAAATATCATACTTTAAGTGGTTTAAGTTTCTTTAACTCGTCGACATTAGATTTTATTATTTCCATAAAAAGAGTTTATTTTGTTCAAAAGGCAAATCTTTTTTTAGCGTATTTTGTGTTAATTAATTAAAAAATTAGCTCTTTGCATTGAAATAATGATAATTAAATTGATTTTTTATAAATATTAAATTAAACATAAACACCTGCTTCTTTTCCAAGAGTTTTTTACATAATTAAAATGCTCATAATAAAGGAAGCCATATAGAAATATGATTTATTAACCAACTGTTAATTAATAAGCAGGTGGCCAGTCTTCATATGATATCTTAAAATGTTGAAGCATCAATATACATGTTTAAGACATACTAAATTCATGTCTCATTTCTTGGTTGATCTAAAAACTTATTAAATTATATCGGCTGTTTTAACTGATACAAATCCTTTCTGTTTATATTAAAAAATAATAGAAACATATCTTCACACACACATCATGGAAAGCATATGTCAAATTAAAAAAACATGACGAACTAAATTCGATAACTAAATTGACCATGATCTCAAACAACATAAATCTTACATAAGAGAAAGTCTAATAAAACAACGAACAGCCGCTAACAATGATACTTATTGAGGTTTAAATTTCTAATAATGATTTTGGATTTTAACAAGTGTAGTAAATAAGCCTAAAAGTGAATCAAAAATCAAAAAATTGAATAAAGCATTCACTTATTAAGTAGAGACTCGAAAACTTATGCAGGCAGATTAACCAACTTTTGTTTGAGCTTTTTGCTCCATTTATGAATGTTCTTTGGATTCTTTATGACCTCGAACTTTCCTGCCTTGATCTAATTGTATTATTTTTGTTTATTTCTCAGCTTACGATATTATTTTTGTTATTTTCTCTTTATAATCTTCTTTTATTTGTATTATTTTAGCTGGTCTCGAAGGCCTTTCATTTCTTATGCACGCTTCTTCTTTTCTTACCAAGTCATTTTGTTTCCCTCATTCTTGTAATTTCTTTGTGGGTTTCGATTTGCACCAACTTTCCAAGAACGCTTACTTTTGTTTGCTCCTAATACGTGAGTTACCTCACGAGACTTTATATGCTAAGGTTGAGGAAATGTTTAATAGTTCATAATCAACAATGTAATATTTTATTATAAACGAATTAAAAAATTATAATTTTAATAATCAACATTAAATAATTATCTAATTTATGGTCAGTTTGAAAAGTCAAAAGCGACTCGCTTCCGAAATCCTTAAATGCGGAAAGAAGAGAGTTTGGATCGATCCTAGTGAAGTCGAACAAGTTGGTCAAGCTAACTCAAGAGTATTCATTCGAAAACTTGTCAAGGATGGTCTTATCATGAAAAGAAAACAAAAAGTCCATTCAAGAGCTAGAGCTAGACTTCATTTATAAGCAAAAAGAAAAGGCAGACACACTGGTCCAGGTAAAAAAAAAGGTACCAGATAAAGCAGAATGCCTACCAAAATTCTCTGGGTAAGAAGACAAAGAGTATTGAGAAGACTTCTGAGAAAGTATAGAGCTTCAAAAAAGATCGATCGAACTCTTTACCACAGATTCTATCTTGCTGCAAAGGGAAACCAATTCAAAAACAAAACTGTACTTATTGAAACCATTTTCAAATAAAAGGCTAAAAAGATTGACTCTGAAAAACTTGAAGCTCAGCAGGATGCCAGAAGACAAAAAAATCAAGAAAGAAGAAAAAGAAGAGCTGATAAATCTGAAAAATTATGATTAGCGATATTTAAACATTAAAGTTTTCTTTATCTTTGATTTTGTAAATAATTACATTGTTATTGCATTGAATTTTAAAATTTTTAACTTTAAAAGATCAATACATTAAGTAAACATTTTATTGTAATTGGCATAAATTAGTAAAAATAAAATAAAACTTTCATTTTAGAAAGTAAACATTTTTATTTTATTTATTGCATCATTTTTTTATCTAATTAAGTTAGATAAATATGGATATGCATCTTTTGCATTTCAGCAAAGTGTGTTTTCATCCTATTTCTTGAGTTTTACCCAAATACTTATTAATCCTTAAACTTAATAGTTAAAAAATTACTTAT
>Ga0105051_10008159_pt1 | contig 10691 bp, 9 predicted proteins | sample FRY02_FD_78383 | JGI IMG/M metagenome (GOLD analysis project Ga0105051, IMG submission 78383) | Freshwater microbial communities from Lake Fryxell liftoff mats and glacier meltwater in Antarctica - FRY-02 (megahit assembly) | ecosystem: Environmental > Aquatic > Freshwater > Ice > Glacier...
AAGTGAAATTAAAATGAGAACCTATAAAACAAAAAACAGTTGCAAGAACGTTCTTGCAACTGTTTAATTAATTATTTTTGTCTAATAATCTGTATCGATTATTTAGGACGGGACATAACTTAAAAACTAATAACTGCTTCAAACATAAATCCTTTGAAATTTCCACCATAAAAGTTGTTTGCATTTCCAGTAGGAACGTTTCCAACAAATTGTGTGTAATCTTTATAGTTTTGACTAACATAATCTAATTTTGCTAAAATGTTTTTAGTCATAAACCAACCAATACTGGATTCAACTCTGTTTACACTAACTTCTTTTGCATCTGCATTAGATAGTTTTCCAGATACTGTATTGTATTTTCCAGCAATATAGAATTGTTCTGTTTTTCCGAATCTGTAAACTACGTCTCCAGCATATTGGTTAGTAGTACGTTTTGCGTCAACACCTGCTTTATCTCCACCTGAAGCTAATTCGATAGTTCCAAATAATTCAAGACCTTTGAATTTAATAAATGGGTTGAACATAAATGAAGTAGCCCAATTTTTGAACCCAGGATTGAATGTTCCTTCTGGTGTAGAAGTTTTGATGTAGTTAAGAGGGACAACAACTCCATTATTTGTATAAGCATTATTGTTTAATACACCTGCAAAACCAAATCCTGATCTATTAGAAGAATATAAGTTTGAGTTACCTAAGTTTGCATTATGGTAGTAAGAACCTGTAAGTCTAACTCTCAAATCTTGGTTGATTTGTTTGTCAAAACCTAATTTAGCGAGGATTGTAGGACTAACTACTGTATTTTTATTAGGACCAGCAGTAAAAACAACTTCTTGTACACCTTGATTTAAATTTCCATTAGTAACACCTAACATACTTACTAATCCGCTACGGTTGTAATACACTTCCATACCTAAATCAGTAGTGAATGAATTCATAATGTTGTTCCCAACAAACGCATTTTTAAGCGTACTTCCGTTGTCCGAACTTCTGAAGTGAGCATCACCAAAGTTGTTCTCCATTTGACCTATTTTGATAGTAGAATATTTCATAATTCCAGCAAGGAAGTCTTTTTTGATAAAGTCTAACTTGTCAATTTGTAAGTAGCCACCTCTTGCATAAGCCTCATTGTGATGTCTTGAAGCTAAATAAATATCTAGATTTACTCTTACACCATCAAACAATTGGGCTGCAATAGTCATATCTGCTGCAGGAAGGTTGAAATTGTTTTCAAGATTCATTAATTTATATCCAACAATTTTTGAAGGTAGAGCAAAAGTTGCAGGTTGATCATTGAACGAATTTATTGCTTGGTAATCCATATTAAATGCACCACCTAAGTCAACACTAAGACCTTTAAATTCTACACTGTCTTTTTTGACATCAAATACATTTATGCCGTTTTTATCACGGGAAATTTGGTTTTGCATGTGCCCAAAAGAAGTTTGAGCATTTGCAATGCTGCCTAAACCTATTGCAGCGACTAATAAAAGAATAGTTTTTTTCATTTTGTTTAATTTAAGTTATTTATTGAATTTAGTTTATTCATTTACTTCTAATATGTTAACCTTTAAAAGTTACGTCAAATTTAACGGTAACTGCATCGCCAGTTTTCATCGTACCTAACATTGCTGTTGGTGGTTTCATTTTGTAATCAGTCATTTTTAGAGTAACGCTTCCTTTAAGTTGGTAATCGCCTGATTTAGTGATTTTACCAATGGTCTTAATGCTAATTTTTCTTGTTTCGCCACGAAAAGTAAGATTTCCTGTCAATGTAATTTCGGTATCGTTTTCCGTTAATTTTACTTGTGAAGCATCTGTCATAAGAAAAACGATGAAAGGATTTTTCTTGTAATCAAAGGCATTATAAGTTTTGCCGTCCATAATCCCGTTTCCACTTTTTAATGATTTAACTTCCACTTTTATAGTAATAGCGCTAATTTGTTTAGAAGTATTCAATCCTAATTCCCCAGTTACTTTTGTTGGTTTCATATCCCAATCATGCACATTTGATGTGCCATGTACATTAATTAAGGCACTTTGAGAAACGATTGGAAAAACTTGTGCTTTTACAATACTGGGAATCGAAAATAGGACACTTAATGTAAGTATCATAAAACTTTTTGAAATTTGTGACTTTGTCATTTTTTTTATCTTTATGTATTAGTAGGGCTTTATTTTTTTAAGGCACTTAATTTGTTTCGTAAATTCTACAAAATTTTTCTACTATAAATGTAACTTTTTTCTTTAACAAAGATATTTCAAGGTTTTAAGAATTAACATGATAATTATCATATTTCAAGTATTTATTTAAATAAAATCTATTATTTTGGTTAATATTCAATCAATTAAGAATTAATACGATTTATTCGCAAATAAGCATAACTATTTGTTATTAAAAGAAGTCATTTTTGTCCTGTTTAAAAATCGAGATTTAAGGAGTTAATAAAATATTTATAAAAAGCGTACGTTATTTAGTATGATTTTTAATAAGGCTTTGTTTTCAATGAAAAATTAATTTTAACAAACAATTTATAATTGAATTACAACGTTTCCCATAAGCAGTAGAATGATTTTATAAATATATTTCCTAAATATTTATAAAATCGAATAGATAATTTTACTTTTGCATAACAACAACTCATTATGTACAAACAAATTATCCGCCCATTATTTTTCTGTTTTGACCCTGAAAAAGTTCATTATTTCACTTTTTCATTAATTCGAATGGTATCCAAAATACCCGGAATTCCCTCTCTTTTTAAATTATTATATGTTGTCAACGACAAACGATTGGAAACCGAGGTTTTTGGATTGAAGTTCAAAAATCCTGTTGGACTGGCAGCTGGTATGGATAAAGATGCTTCTTTGTTTAATGAATTGTCCAATTTTGGTTTTGGATTTATTGAAATTGGAACGCTTACGCCAAAAGGGCAAGAGGGTAATTCCAAAAAGCGCATATTTCGTTTAAAAGAAGATAATGCTCTTATCAATAGAATGGGATTCAATAATGGAGGAGTTCTAGAAGCCGTCGAACGATTAAAAAAGAACAAAGGAGTTCTCATTGGAGGAAACATTGGAAAAAACAAAGTGACTCCAAATGAAGATGCCACATCTGATTACCTGATTTGCTTCGATGCATTATATGATTATGTCGATTATTTTGTGGTAAATGTAAGTTCTCCAAACACGCCAAATCTTCGCGAATTGCAAGAAAAAGAACCGCTGAAACAATTATTACAAACTTTGCAAAACCAGAATTTGGCAAAGCCAAAACTAAAACCAATCTTGTTAAAAATCGCACCCGATTTAACCGATTCACAATTGCTCGATATTATTGATATTGTAAAAGAAACCAAAATCGCAGGCGTTATTGCCACAAATACCACTTTATCTCGTGAAGGTTTACAATCCGAAAATAAAGTAGAAACGGGTGGAATGTCTGGAAAACCATTGCGAAACCGTTCGACAGAAGTGATTCGTTTTCTTTCCGAAAAAAGCAACAAAGCGTTTCCAATAATTGGAGTAGGAGGGATACATTCTCCAGAAGATGCCATAGAAAAACTAGAAGCTGGAGCCAGTTTAATCCAAATTTACACTGGTTTTATTTACGAAGGTCCAGGTTTGATAAAAGCAATTAACAAGAAGATTTTAGAAGGAATGCAATAGCCCAAATTGAACTAGGAGTCCAACTAACAAAGCAATTCCGAAACTTAATAATGTTCCAATCAAGACATATTCGGTTAGTTTTCGGTCTTTTGCTTCTTTTAAATCTCCAAAACGGAAAATAGATTTTGCGGCCAATAAAAACCCAATGGCTTCAAAATGCCCCGTGACTATGAAGCTAAAAACAAATAGTCTTTCGAGTATTCCGATATAATTTCCAGCATTTTCAAGTGAATCATCATTTTTGTTGTTGCTTTCAGGCGTCCAAATCGAAATTATATTTTTGATGATTATAGAAGTAGGTTTCGTTAGAAATAAAATTCCCGTAATGAGTATCCAAAACTGATTATTGAAAAGTGTAAAATCAATGATTAAATTTTGGTATAAACTTACAATTATCAAAATAATGATTAGATGCAAAATTTGATCTATTACAAACCAATTACGTTTTGTTTTCTTTTTTTGGAATTGTAATTTCAAAAAATCTATGAATCCGTGAGATAAAGCCAAAAGTAGCGCAAACCAGCCAAAAGCCATTTCGCCAACCAAGATCCAAGCTAAAATTCCGTGTAATAGTGTATGAATGTAAAGGTATTTACTTCGGTGTTTGTTGCTTTCTTTATCCAAAACCCAAGAAGTGGGTTGCAATAAAAAATCGCCTAGCAAATGGGCTAAAAGTAATTTTACAAAAAGAATCATTCGCTAATGGTTTTGATTCTATTTCTAAAATAATGTTCCATTTCCATCACTAAGTCAAATTGGGCACGTTTTTGTCTTTTACTTACTGCAGCTTGATTAATTCCCAATTTTAGACCAATTTCTTCTTGTGAAAGCAATGGGTTTTCGATGGATATCAATACAAATTCAGCCGATTGTACCAGCCAATTATCCATAAAAGATAAGCTCAATCGCAACATCAAATTGATTTCGGTATTAAATGCTTCATCGCTAGAATTAATAGCTAAATTGATTTTCTGTTTCTTTAAAGTTTCGAAGACTTCACCAGAACGCGAAAAAGCGGTGCCATTACTTTCAGAAATTTTATTTGCTTTATAAGTTATTTCTCCAAAACCAATGCTCATTCTAACATCTAATTTTACAGATTTAAAATAAGATTTTATTTGTAAAGCAATTATCAAAGCTTTTTCAGGATTTTTAACTTCCAATTGGAACTCATCTCCTCTATAAATCTCCCATTCAATTGGATTTTTCCCAAAAGTGTTCAATAATTGCTTAAAACCATCAATCCAAATTTCGGATGATAATTTTCTGGAATTGACTATATCTCCTGTAATTATGCCTTTCATATTTCAAATGTAATTAAAAAATGAATTCAAAAAATAATTTAGAGCTTATATTATTCCCGAAAAGTGGAATAATTCTAATTATTCCCAAAAAGTGGAATAATTCTAATTATTCCTAAAAAGTGGAATAGTATTAGGATTCGAAAATTTACTAAAAAACGATTTCGTGAAATATGAATTTGCCTTATCTTTGGATTTCTATGGAAGCAATAAAAATTATCGAATGTCCACGTGATGCGATGCAGGGCATAAAAGCATTTATTCCTACGGCTCGAAAAGTAACTTACATCCAGTCGTTGTTGCGTGTTGGTTTTGATACTATAGATTTTGGGAGTTTTGTTTCGCCCAAAGCCATTCCGCAAATGCAGGATACTGCCGAGGTTTTGGCCCAATTGGATTTATCAAAAACACATAGTAAATTGTTGGCCATTATTGCTAATACACAAGGCGCCATCGCCGCTTCGCAACATCAACCCATTCAATATTTGGGTTTTCCGTTTTCGATTTCAGAGAATTTCCAGATGCGGAATACACACAAAACTATTGCGGAATCATTGGTTACTTTACTAGAAATTCTTGAAATTGCCGATAAAAGCAATAAAGAAGTTATAACCTATTTATCAATGGGATTCGGGAATCCTTATGGTGATCCTTGGAATATGGAAATTGTGGGCGAATGGACAGAGAAACTTTCGAATATGGGCGTGAAAACCCTATCGCTTTCAGATACCGTGGGCAGTTCGACTCCAGAAGTAATCCAGTATTTGTTTTCGCATTTGATTCCAAAATATCCCAAGATTGAATTTGGTGCCCATTTGCATACCACTCCAGACAAATGGTTCGAAAAAATCGACGCTGCTTATAATGCTGGTTGTCGCCGTTTTGATGGAGCTATTCAAGGTTTTGGAGGTTGCCCGATGGCGAAAGATGTTTTGACGGGTAATATGCCTACTGAAAAACTGATTTCCTATTTTACGTCCACAAAGGAAAACACAAATATAAGTGCGATGAGTTTTGAAAGTAGTTATAATGAAGCTTCGAAATTATTTGGTTCCTTTCATTAAAAAATAATAAAATAGGAATATCTTCGTTGAAATGTAATTCCCCAATACATTACCTATTATGAATAAATTTTTAGGGATTTTAATCCTCTCTTCTTTATTTTTATCGTGCTCGAGCGATTTAGACTTCGACCAGATCAATCAGCTGAAGTTAGAACCTGTTGTGGTTTTAAATTTAGCGACTTTTGATGTCCCAGCTAATGAATTTGTTATTGGCGGAATCGAACAAAACGTGGCTGGAGATGTAGTGAATTTTGATGTTTTTAGAGACACTTATTTTACGGATAGCCTCAAACGAGCTGATTTCTTTTTCGAAATCAACAACACTATAAATAGGGCTTATAGAATAAATTTGTACTTATTGGATGCCAATAATTCACCACTTTATACCATTCCAATTGATGTACCAGCTTATACGGGTGTACAAAATCTGGTAACCAAAACCGAAATATTTGAAAATGCCAAACTCGACCTATTGAAAAAAACTATGAAAATTGGTTTTGTTATTACCATGTATCCTGGACCTGCTTTAAGCGAAAGTAGTTTGGGGAGTTTAAAACTGCGTTCGAGTGCCACCGTTTATTTTATAGTGGAATGAGAAAAATACTATTGCTTTTTATTCTAACGGTTTCCATTACTTGCTTTTCTCAAAACAAGCAAATTTTGTATAACTTCACTTCAGTTCCACAGTCTTTATTGACAAATCCGGGTTCCGATGTGAAATACAATTGGTTTATTGGTATTCCTTTATTATCGGGATTTTCAGCAAATGTAAGTTCCAGCGGATTTTCTGCTTTTGATTTATTTGCTAATGACGGTGTGGATTTTAATGCCAAGTTGAGGAATGTCGTTTTTTCAACTTCAAGAAATGACAAAGTTTCCATAAATGAACAATTGGAAATCTTTAATGGTGGTTTGAAACTTGGCGATTGGCAAGAGGGGGCTTATCTTTCTTTTGGATTGTATCAAGAATTAGATTTCTTTTCTTATATGCCCAAAGATTATGCAATAATAGCTTTGGATGGAAATAGGGACTATTTGGGAAAAGTTTTTGATATTGGTGATTTGAGTGCAAAAGGCGAATTGATTTCGGTTTTTCACATTGGATACCATAAAAACTTAACCGAAAAATTAATTTTAGGTGCTCGTGGAAAGATTTATTCTAGTATTTTTAATTTTTCTTCGACGAAGAATTCCGGTTATTTTTATACCATTCCAGGAACCAATTCTATTTATGAGCAAGTTATTTCGGCAAATGCATTAGTAAACACTTCTGGGTTCACAAATTATCTCGATAATTACTCGGGTAATGTCAAAAGTGATATTATGAAAAAGACTTTATTTGGTGGAAATCTGGGTTTGGGATTTGATTTGGGACTGACTTATTATCCTCAAGAAAACATTCAATTTACGGCGAGTATTTTAGATGTTGGCTTTATAAAACACACCAAAGAAGTTAAGAGTTATGCTTATAAAGGCTATTTTAAAAATGAAGGTTTAACGCCTGATTTTATTCCCGGGAATTCTAATGGCAATGTCTTTCAAGAGTTTATCGATGCCATTCCTTTAGACACATTAAATACCAAATACACGACTTGGCGACCTGTAAAGTTTAACTCTTCCATTCAATATTCCTTTGGTGACGGCAGAGATTCAGATTGTAATTGTCTGGAAAATGAAATGAAATTCAAGAATTCCGTGGGCGCCCAATTGTTTGTTATGTCCACACCGAGAACTCCGCTTATGGCTTTAACTGCCTATTACAGAAGAAAATTTTTCGATGCTTTAGAAATGAAGGCTACGTATACGATAGATTCCTTTTCGGCTAAAAATATTGGTCTAGGACTGTCAACTACCATTGGAAAAATCAATTTTTATGTTCTTGCCGACAACCTTTTGGAATATCGAGATATTAGCAAAGCCAATAGTTTGTCATTTCAATTGGGTTTCAATATTATTTTTCCCGATAAAAACACGCCCGATTAATAATTTCTTTATTTTTGGTTTCTTCGTTTAAACCACTTAAAAATTTCCACCCATATTACCGAAACAAACCCCACCAAAACACTCATTCCTATTTGTGAAGTCGACACGATTCCAAACATAAAAAAATTAGAAAATAAAGGAACTAACAACAGCAAACTAGTTGTTAAAACTGTTGTTCCAATAATAATCAAAACCAAGTTGTTTTTGTATTTCAAAGTTGTTACTATCGAATAATAGAACGAACGATTGGCCAAGGTCAGAAAAATATTTGAAGCAATTAATGTCAAAAAAACAGTGGTTCTGGTTACGCTTTCGGTAAAGTTTTCTTGTACGCAAAATTGGTAGACAAACAAAAGTCCTATAGTGATGGCTAATCCTTGTATAATGCTAATCATTATTTCCTTTAGGCTGAAAAAAGTGGTAGTAAAAGGTCGTGGTTTTTGCGACATCAAGTTCGATTCCATAGGTTCATTTTCGTAAATTATGGAACACGTTGGCCCCATAATTATTTCAAGGAAAATAATGTGTACTGGCGAAAAAATATTTGGATAAATCCATCCCAAAACTAGTGGAATGAAGACAATCATAATAATGGGAATATGTATGGAAATGATATATTGAATGGCTTTTTTCAAATTGGCATAAATTTTCCTTCCCATCGCGATGGCATCAATCATTTTCTCTAAATCATCTTCTATCAGGATGAGGTTCGCGGCTTGTTTGGCAATCTCGGTTCCTTTTTTGCCCATAGCAATCCCAATGTGTGCCGATTTTAAAGCTGGTCCATCGTTGACGCCATCTCCTGTCATAGCTACAATTTGATGATTTGATTTTAATGCTTGGATTATTTTGAGTTTTGCTTCGGGAAACATTCTGGTAAAAATGGTTGTTTCCATCACTTTTTCCTTCAATGTGGTTTCATCCATTTTCATTAATTCATCGCCATTCATAGTGTTTTCGGGATTTCTGAAACCAATTTGTTTGGCAATGGTTGAGGTTGTTGTTGCATTATCACCCGTTACAATTTTTACTTGGATACCTGCATTATAAAAAGCATCGAAAACTTTTGTGATATTTTCTTTAGGTGGGTCATAAAAAGCGACTAATCCCAAGAATTTAAAAGGGAATTCTTGTTGTGTTTTCGGATAATTCTTTCCCTTAAATTCAGAAACTCCCACACCTAAAACTCTAAATCCTTCTTTTGCCATTGATTCAATGGCTTCATTAATTTGAGAAATTTCTTTTTTCGTTAAGCTGGAATTTGCAATTAATGCTTCTGGCGCACCTTTGGCAGCAATAATTCGGATTCCTTTTTTACTTTCAAAAATATGTGTCATCATTGGTGGTTTTCCACCTAAAGGATATTCGTGAACTAATTTATAATTTGGACGTTCATCTACTAATTCTAGTTTAGAATAAGCATCGTGCAAGGCTATTTCCATACCGTCAAAGGGAATAGGTTCGCTCGCCCACATAGCAATACTTAGTAATTCTATTTCTTCTTTTGGAAATTTAAGTGTTTTATCAATTTTACTTTTGCTGTTGAAATTGCTATTGCTTAAAGTATACCATTTTGCCAAACTCATTTGGTTTTTTGTAATGGTTCCTGTCTTGTCAGTACAAATTACTGTAGCGCTTCCAAGGGTTTCCACGGTTTTAGTTTGCTTCACTACAACCCCCATTTTCATTAATCGCCAAGCGCCCAAAGCCATAAAAGTGGTGAATGCAACTGGAATTTCTTCTGGAATTATGCTCATAGCCAACGTTAGTGCTTTTAATAAACTGTCCAGAAACTCCTTTGAATTATAAAAATTTATAGCCCAAACAATGGCAAAAATCACTAAACCAACGATTGACATTTTCTTTACGAAATCACCGATTTGGACTTGTAAAGGTGTTTTCTCTTCGGCAATCGCTTCGAGACTTTTTCCTATTTTTCCCAGTTGGGTTTGGTTGCCAATGGCTGTAACTTCACAAATTGCCAGACCGCTAGCTACAATTGTCCCTTGAAATATTTGATTGATTTCGGATTTTTCATTTTTAAAAATGGCTAGAGATTCTCCAGTTAAAATAGATTCATTCACCGAAAAATCATTGGATTGTATTATTTTTCCGTCTGCTGGAATAAACGAACCTTCTTCGGTTTGGATAAAATCACCCAAGACAATTTCTTCGCTAGGGATTTCGATGACTTCACCATTTCGGATGACTTTACTTTTGGGTTGCGATAATTTTTTGAGTTCCTCTATGGCATTTCGGCTTTTAGATTCTTGATAGAGTGAAATTGTGGAAACCAATACCACAGCAATGATCATAAAAATCCCATTGCTATATTCTCTACTAATGAAATAAATGCTGGTTGCCAATAATAGCAGTAAAAACATAGGTTCTTTAATCATTTCAATCAAAGAAAAAAGGAAGTTGTTTTTGTCCTGATGTTCCAGAGAATTGACACCGTTTTTCTTTCTAGATAGAATTACTTCTTCACTAGAAAGTCCCTGTAATGCGTGGTTTACTTGTGTCATTGGAAAATTATTAAATTCTTTTCAATTTGAAAAGGTGGATTCAAGTAATAAATGCAACTTTAGGCTGATTGTATAAATTTTTGTTCAAATATTTCATTCGGACTTTTATATCCAAATCTTTTCCTGGGTCTGTTATTTAATTTATTCGTTAC
>Ga0105051_10008160_pt1 | contig 10690 bp, 5 predicted proteins | sample FRY02_FD_78383 | JGI IMG/M metagenome (GOLD analysis project Ga0105051, IMG submission 78383) | Freshwater microbial communities from Lake Fryxell liftoff mats and glacier meltwater in Antarctica - FRY-02 (megahit assembly) | ecosystem: Environmental > Aquatic > Freshwater > Ice > Glacier...
ATTAAAAAATTTATAAATTATTTTATCAAATATAAATTATTATAATTTTAAAACTGCTGGATAAAAGTATTATATTCTAATAAAAAGATAAATAATTAAAAAAACTAATAACTTTTTTAAAAATATAATAAAAATTATAGATTGATTAAATATAAATCTTTACTATAAATATCGATGATCGATTAACCAGTTGTGATATTGGAGTAAAATAAAGAAAAAAATGACTTATCAAAAGTTACTTCTTTTTACAAAGATTATATAGATTTCATTTTGATTTCTGAGGAAGAAATTGACTAAAGAGTTTAAAAATTGGCTGAATCTATTGTTGATTATTATGGAGAAAGACGTTATGAAATTTTAATTTTAATGAAAGGAGCTCTTTTCTTCTTTGGAAAATTAAGAGATCATATGACCAATATATACTAAACCAGAAATATAAAAAATTAAGTGAATGATGAGTATAATAATTTTTAAATTATATTAATTTTTTTAAGATATATACGAGTGAAAAGTTATTAAGGGACTTAGAGCACAGGGGTGTTGAAATTCGAATACAGTTCAATAGAACTCAATAGTTTGGAAGGAAAAGAAGTTCTAGTAATTGAAGATATTTATGACTCTGGGTAGACATTGAAGCAGTTGGATTTAATGCTTCAGCAATACAAACCTAAAAACCTATAATTCTGTGTTTTCCTAGATATTCCTAGCGCCCATAAAGAATTCACTGAATGTTTATTTACCGCTTTCTAAGGACCCAGCTTTTTTTACGTTGGTTATGGTATGGACTATAATGAAAATTATAGAGATTTACCTTTTCTGGCAGTCATCAATTAAGCTGGAATTGAAAAATTCAACTAATGATCAAGACGGATTTGTAATTTCAAAATAATTATCATTTATATTATATCAAACAATTTATGATTCTATTTTAATTTACAATATATATATTTATATGGAGAATTATTATTTACACATAATAAAATTATTTGTTAAATTGAAACTCTTTAGTAATAGTATTTAATAGTTAATATTTTGCATTATTAAAAAAATATAAATAAGCAAAAATAAGTAATCATTTTTTTACGATCTTCCTCATATCTCTACTCTGTTCATTCATGGGAGGAAAAGTAGGCATCAATTCCATGTCCTATGGAGGAGCTTCTTTGAACCAATCATGTTTCAGTGCCTTAGAAGCACTAATTCTTTTACTTGGGTCCATTTACAACATCTCTTTCATCAATTTAAGCCCATTTTCACTTATAACTCCTTTAGTTATCTTTTCACTGAATTTTGAAGGCGGGTATTTCTGGAAAGAAAGAGTTTTAGCGTATTTCTGGTTTCTCCAACCCGGCCAAGACTCATCTGTAGGAGTTCCGAATGTTTTAAATATGAGATCGATTTATTCAGCTTCCTATTTACCCATAAATAATGGTTATTTATTAACAAGTTCTGCAAATATACATCCTAATGACCAAATATCCAAAGAGGGTGAATATTAGTCTTAACCTAAAAGAATTTCGATTGCTCTATACCATAGTGTGACAACAACACCGGTATAGCAGCGAGGTTAGGAGGAGTATTTTCTAGCTAATCCAAAATCACAAATTTTTAATTATCCTATATAAATTAAGTTAATTTAATTCTTTAATACCTTTGTTATTGTATAATAAGTTGCTAGGCTTTAAATCCCTGTGCATAATACCTTTCTGATGCAAATAATCTATGCCTTTTAGCAACTACAACATCAGACACTTAATCTCACTTTCCTTAAAGTTATATTTCATTTGGTCCATTAAATCTTTTAATTCGTGTTCGATGTATTCCATCACCATGTAAATTTTGTCTAGGTTGTCACCAACCACTATCTCTCGGATTTTTATTATGTTTTCATGTTATGCTTGAAGCAGAAGATTAATCTCGCGGATAGATGTAACTGGGAAGCCTCGTTCATTATCTAGAATATTTGGGATATAATATATATTTGTTACCTTTGTTGAGTTTTATTTTTTTGATGGCAAATATCTCATTTGTAATCTTATCCTAAGCCCTAAAGACAATCCCATAGACTCCTTCATGAATTTTATTCATATGAATATAATTCTGAATACTATCGCAACCTTCCACAAGAGCACAGTGTTTACGTTTTTTAATTAATTCTAGTCTGTCCTTCTCTGTGATGACTTCGATCGACTGACGACGAGAACGTTTGACAGGGTTTAAAGAAACAGGAGGGGTTTGTGGTTTCTCATGTGGGTCTAAAGGAGATGTTACTGTTGGCGATTTCATAAGGTTATTCGAATATTATTATATTTTTTTATTTTTAATCTTTCAAAAAATCTTTTAAGAAACAAAAAATATAATTAAGTGTAGTTTTTATTTTATTATTTGTTAATTAATTTTATATTATACAATGAAGAAACATTATTTTTAAAAATTTTTTTTATAATATATTTTTATATAAAAAAGATACAATTAAAATAGTAATATAATTAATACATGTAAAAATTATTGATTTATTAATATCATTTAGAGTCCTTTTCCAGGATTTATCTGAATCTCTAAAATAAAAGTACAAAACCTGAGTTTGAACTTGCAATTCTAGTCCTTCGACATCGCTGTTGTCCATATCCATTTCTTGACTGTATTCGAATTGCTAGACTCCAGATTGAGGGAATTGTTGCGTTTTTTAAACTGAATTGGTGTAGGCAGGTTGTTACATTTATTAAGACTAAATTCGTATTAATTATGGGGCATTATAATATTATAAAGAATTATATAAACTTGCATGACAATAGGGGTGTTTAATTGTTGGTTGAATTCATTTTGCTAGGGGAACTCGTTTTGTTGGGTTTTAACGGATTTGTATTGAGGAATAATTTGACCAACAGATTCACTCTACTTCGAAGCAACCATAGTTTAAGGGATTTGGTCATAGTTATTGCTAACAGCTTTATTCATATTTTAAATTGGTTTGTATTAAGCGCTCTAAACTACAGGAGAATTTTTTTAAACTTACTATTTTATGTTATTTATATTTTATTATAAATATTTTTTATTTTTTATATTAATATATATAATACTTTAGAAACAATTTCGCTAGTTTTGCTTGTGAAATCTTTAACTTAGAGTTTATATGAGAATGTTTTTGCTTCCTTGTATTATTCAGTTCCTTATTTTGTTGGAACCTATTTTAATCTCAAAGCTGGAGTTTCTGTTTTTTATTGAGTCTTTTAAATTTAATATATTTTATTTAAATAATTCACTTTAATAAATTAAATTTAAAAATAATTAAATCATTTCTAATCTCATAAGTTACTTATTTTTAATTAAATTTCAAAATTTTAATATTACTGTTTTAGCGGTTAAAACATTACTCATTAATTAGTCTTTTTGTTTATCATTGCCTTTAATATCTTAAATCTCAGACAAAACTTTTTTTATATTGGTTTCCATTTAAGAAAATTTATTTTAAAATAGATCAAGATTATCAGATAATTTCTAAATAGCACTTTAATCTTATTGTTGTTCTTTATTTAAAGTGTATGAAAATAGCAAAAATATTGAGATAAGTATCTTCATTTTTAATTAATAATTATTAATTATTATTTGTACGTTTTATAATATCAGTTTTTAAAAAGAATAACATTAATGATATGTAAAAAAATTATTTATATAAACACATATTTTAAACTAAAATAACAAATATAATAATCATCCCCATAGTTCCCTGACCAATTACTTATCCTTTTCCATCTGATCAACTTTTGCTTTGGCTGCCAACTGATCCTCTCCTGTATATTGCCTGATGATATCCTCGAGGGCCTGATTAACCCCTCTACCCATCTAAAGCGACCCACAGACGTAAAAGTACCCGCCAGAGGTGTAATGGGAGTACAGTAATTATGAATCTTACTTAATAAGGTCTTGTACGTAAATTTTCGATTCCTATTACAATAAAAAGATGGATATAGATTTTACTTAGTCACGGGAGAAGGCACATTTTATGGAGGTCAACACATTACGATCGAGATATTCTTTCAATTCCTTTTAATACAAATAATCTCCATTCTCTTTCCTACAGCCAAAATACATCTATAACTCAAACCATCTCTTGCCCTAGTTCTTCCTCCACAAATTCTCCTCCAAAAAACCAATAAAAGGTGCAATCCCTGCGCCTGCACCAATCATAACAACTTTAGCCTATTCCTGTTCGGGTAGTTAGAACCCAGAATCCCTGAATCCCACTCTCAGAGTGTGTGGCAGAGTGAGGGATTGGAAGTACTGGCTAGCCAGACCAGTGTACGTAGTGTTGTCGATTGTGTATTTATCAATTGAACAGGTCAGTCGCAGGAGGGGCGAGTAGTTGTGGCTGCTTGATATTGTGAATAAACGCGGGGTTATACGACCCGATATAGAAACGAATTCCTCGAACGTCAAAGAAATATTATTTTCTTTTATTATGTCAAGTAAGGTTTTCCTATTCTGTAAAATTTATTTCTCATATTCTTATTTTCCTTTTAATGATGATAGCAATTCTAGATTTTTTCTTTAATTTTCATCTTAGCATTTTTGACTCAAATCCTTCAATATTTTCTTCCTTTTAAATAATTATAATAATTAATTTTATACTTTAATATAGATTAAAGATCACAATATTAACTTATTGCTTCAAAGTGTGTGATAGGAAGAGGAAATGGCAACTTGGTAGATGGCCATCTAACTTTGCTTTTTCCATCAATTTTCATAATTCGACAAACCTCATCTACAATTTCTTTGCTATTTCTTGGATAAATAGCCATATTTTGAGCAGTCTTGTATTAAACACCTTCAAACATTATCTAATTAAATATATTGATACTTCTAAACAACTTCCACAATCAGGATCTTCTTTTAATTCCTTAATACTCACAATTTTGACCTCCTATCCTTACAGATAATTTTTAGTGTGAAACTCATACTCATAACTCTCCACCCTCTGAACCACTTCCTCCTTTTCTATTTCCATCATCTCATTCCTTACGAAATTTTCCTAATTGTTGAATTCCATCCAAATTTTTTCTTTCCAGTTCTCGAAATCTAACTCTAGAGTACAACTGTCATCACCTTCCCCGTATTTGAACCAACATTTGCCCCCCAATTTTTACAAAATGTTATTTATATTTTTGGCATTCGCGTTGTAATACTTGTAACTTGTATTTCCTAACCCAAAAACAGAGTAAAATAATGGCAATCTTTCATTGTTTGAGACTTTAGTTTCTAAGGTTTTAACAAATTCTTTGGAATTGTCAGTGGGTTCTCCTTCCCCATGTGTGGCTGCCAGAAATATACATCTCTGATTAGCTACCAATTATGTGCCAAATTCCGCCACATCTACTACTTTTGCCAATATTTTATGACAGAGGGCTTCCTAGGCCAGTTATTCGGCGAAGTTGGCTGCCGTTCCAGTTTACGAGGCGTAATAGATAAAAACTTAAGGAGATTAAGGAAGTAAAGGAGTAATTATTTATTGCTTCTCTTCTGGTTATTTTTTTTTAATTAAAAAGTATGATAGTAAGATTAGTGCTAATACAAAAGAAATAGCTAGAAGTTCAATCATTTCTATAAAAAAAATTTATAAACTTAAAATCATATAAAATTTAATTGTGGCATTACGTAATTGAATAATAAAAGCGTAAAAAATATTATAATATTAATATTTAATAAAAAAATATTTTCAACTATTTTGCAAAATTAAATAATATATTAAAATATAATTAATAATATAATATAATGAGACTAATGGAACTACATCTGAACAATAAACTTGATAAATATTTATAAATATCAGTTTTTTTTATGACTTCTACTCCTACTCCTTTTTCGATCTTTTTTATCATAACTCCTCCTATCTCTTCTGTCCTTATCTCTTCTATCCTCTTTCCTATATCTATCTTCATTTTCCTTATAATCATTGTCCTTCTTTTCAGCCAGACTGACTCTTAGTTTCTTTTCCCTCAATTAAAATCTGTCTAATCTGAGGGCTTTGGAAGCTGAAGCTACATTTGAGAACTGGATGAAGCCTATTCCTCGCAATTAACCGCTGTGACGGTCCGATGGCAGTCTAATACTTTTAATTTCTCCTTTTAATTAAATACAATAATATAATGGTTTACCGTATTCTTAGAATATTTTTTTTAGCTCTTTTTCACTGGTATTTGTTGGCAAATTACTTATAAATAATGTATCCTAAGTCATAACTCCGAGACTTTCCAGAATAGCCTATTCATCTGGATTATCATTAAGTTTCTCTAATAATGAAATATCGCTTTTGAGTCCCCTTTATCTTGCGTTAACCACAGTTTCTACGTAGCTGAAATCGATTTAAACTGTGAATTTACGAGAGGAGAATGCGAAATTAATAGAATTGAAATTTTTAAGTTAGTAAGGGATGTGAGGCTCAAGTTTTTGCAGGTCTAAGAAGGTACCACTGCGAGATTCAAGATCTATTATCACTCTTTTAATTTGGGAAATAATAAGGAAATATTAAAATATTATTGTAGATTATATTTTAATAGTTACGGTCCTAGATCTTAATCAATAGCTATAACAGCATGGACCTAACTGACACTTGGATGACTCAATATTATATCATTATTATTCAATCTGCCTAAAAGATAAAAAGCTTTATGTTACAATTCAATCTTTTCAACGGTATTGCCCTATTTGGTAACAGTCAAATAAATACGGGGTAGGAGATCCTTGTCTTCCTGGAGACTGAAGAAGGTATATATCCACCGTTTGAGTTCCAAATTCTACTTGATGTCGTATCTTAGAAAATATTATTTTCAATTATAATTGTTAAACATCAGTCTTCAATTTAATAAAAAATTAAAATTAAAACCTAATATGTTCCAACATTCTTCCCAACTAATTTTAACCCTTAGTCCCCACTTTGCCCCAGAAAAGATTACTCACAGTTTCTTCTTCATATGAGTTCCATAGTTCCCGACTTCCAGTGGCTTTCAGTCTTTCTTTCAGGTCCTTGGATCTGCGGAATTTGTCACGCACAATTTGTTCCATGTATTCTAAACGTTTCAAATGCCAGTCTTCAGGGTCGTCAAGTTATAATGCGATGTCGAATACCTGTTTAGGGATTATAGCGGATTTAAGTGATTTTATTTTAAAAATTAGTTAAAAAATATTTTTACTTCCATTGGAGTTTCGGCTGTTGACATTTTCTCTTTCAAATATTGATCATTGGTTCTCGCAGCTTAAAACGCATGTGAAACTGACCTGAACATCAAGCCTGAGAAATATATTGGTGATGGGTAGTCATTATTTAGAAAATCAAAAAAATCACAAAAACTTACTATTCTGTCAAGCTTCTTTTTCTAAATCAAAAAACTAGCTTAATCAGTAAATTTTTTATCAGCTTCGTCCATTTGCCTCTAGGCTTCTTATAATTCTTATATTCTTTTCATAGAATGATAAAAAATTATTATATTAAAGATTATGTATTTGATTTTAGTGTATAAATTAAACTTAATAATAAATAAATAACGTAACTTGTATTAAAAAATATAATATATATGTAATGAAATAGATGGGTTCACTAAATCCACTTATTCTGATCTATAACCGTTTTGACACATCCCTAATGAATCTAAGATATACCTGAGTATCTTGGACCATTTTCATGCAACAACTCCAAGCACAATAAACCTTCTTCTCCTTATTCTCGTACTGCTTGGTGAACTCCTTCCAGATGCCATTATGGTGGTAGTTGAACTTTATGTTCTTCTTAACAGAGGTCCCTAATTGGGGTTTGAACGGGTAATCCTGCATTTCTTCTTAAAACTAACAAAGGTTAATAGGAAACAAAAATAAGTACTTCTTAGTATTTTAGTTAGTGACGGTGATTTTCAACTATTTTAAATACCACTGAATTCACTTTTTCAACCGACGAGTTTGGGTTTTGGTGATAAAATTATTTCTTTAAGTGCTCCCGGATATTCTAATTTATTACTGATTACTATTTCATCTTTTTTCTATTATCTTATCTAATCGTTCAAATTTGTTTATCTTTATATTAAATTCAACTTGTTTTTTTCTTCGAATTTTATTAAATTAAAATTTTTGTACTTTGTGCCTTAAGTTGAAAAAATAGTTCTTTAATATAATAATTATAACAGATTGTTGAATCTATTGTTGACATCTTTTTTATCAATTTCGACACTTTAATTCCAGAAACCAGACACATTCGACTAATTATTCAAAGTAGAATTATTTTAATTAATTTTTTTAAATGTTTTATTTTCAAGGTTGATTTAAGGTAAATACAACTAATGTCCCATCCTCATCTTAAAATAAAAAATTAAAAAAGGTAACAACCTTCATCAACTGTCTATCCAAAGATTCGTCATACACTTTTCCAGAATTGCTCTAATTCCACTACTATTTTTTAAGTTGAAGAATATCCGGGTCAATATACTCCTGTATATACTTATGGGCCTCCAGTGCCTTCTTAGGAATATTTTCATTAAAGAATACTCTTTCATCTTTATCGAAATTTATTTTATTCACGTTCATTGTCTAAGAACGAGTTTTATTATTATACTTCTCTTAAGATTTCTATTAAATTAATAAATTAGCTACTTCTTAATTTACTTTCTCATTATAGATTTTCTCAAGGAACATTTTTTATTAATATTTTTTTTTTATATTTTAAATTATTATAAACTTTTACATTAGTTACTTATAATTATGTTATTATTTCGTAAAATTTATAACTTAATTATATTAAATATTTATGCATCAAAATTTATAAAATTATAAAATTAACATATTCTAGTAATGGGTAACTAATGTTTGGCTCAAAATAAATTTAGCAAAAGTAATAACTAAGTGTATTCATAAAAATAATAAGAATTATTGATTGTAGAAGTTGGAAAAATTAAAATTCTGGCCTTTTTGATGAAAATAAATCATTTATTAAATCACAAATAAAACTTAATGATGAAGGATATATTTATATGGAAAAAAGCAAAATAAAGCAATTCCATTCGCATCAATACGTATTGAGCTATTTGATTTTATTTATTTTAAAAGGAGGAATACAAGAAAAAATAAAACATGAATATACTATTTAAATATTACATTAAAGATGATAAATACAGAGTATAAATTATGTAAAAGAACAATAATTAATATGAATAATAAGACTCAATTTGGGCAATTGCAAGATCCTTCGTGAATCAAAAAAGAAAATATGTATTTAAAAGTGATTTTAGGGGTACAAATTGATAATTGGAGATTTGATAAAGATAGGTAGAATTTTGATAAGAGTAAAAGAGATAGTGACTGATAATAATTCGGAGTAAAAAGTGAATGTGGAGCAAGTAATGAACTAAGACATTTATAAAAAGACTCTTAAAAAAGAGATAGTTTGTCGAATCTGTCTTTGTGACGACATAAGTTCAGAAAATCCATTGATACAACCATGTGAAGTAAAAGATACTTATATAACATAGTTTAATAAAAATCTTTCTATTATAATCCCTCTAATAAATATTATTAATACCTAGTGTACTGGTTCAATGAAGCACATCCATTTGGAGTGTCTTTAACTTTGGATTAAATCTAAACTAACTTTCTCTAAGCGAAATAACATTACTTGTATCACTTGGAATTGTTTCAAATGTGAATTATGCAATGCTAACTATCCTAGTAAATTTTTATTATTAAGATTATATTAACCATGAGGGTAAGAGGTTCAGTACCATTGATTTCGAGAAACCTAAAAAGTAGTATCTTATTTTAGAGATTATCAGCATATCTTAAAACAATCAAGGTTTTTTAAATTTATAAAAAAGGGATATTTGTACTTAACTTTGAAAAACAAAAATAATTTTTCTTGGGACGTGGGTAAGAAAATGAAATAAGACTTAATGATATTTCTGTAAGTAGAAAGCATTCATCATTTAACTATAAAAATGGCGAATTTTATATAAATGACTTAAAATCTAAATTTAATACATTGATATTAGTGTAGAAAGATTTTACTTTACAAAGCAGTCTAAATAAGATAAGTTTGATATTTCAGCAATCAATACTAACCCTAAGCATTAATAAACCGTAAATTATCTAAATTATTTCCCTTATTAACCTTGCTAATATATTGAAGTGAAGATAAAGATTAAATTGAGCGGTTAGGATCTTAGAACACAATTGATAATGATGAGATCGAAATACACGTGAATCTACAATCTCTATTCGAAACAGTGCAAAACTGCAATTAGTTTCTGGAGTTGTCTAGTGTCTGTCTTAATAAGACTATCAGCAATGTGGATTCTATAGGTGATTTAGCCGATGATGAATTCCCCTAACAAATACTCCAAAATGTAATTTAAACTTATTTAGATTCTAATTGAAAATTAAGAAGATATACTTTTATCATAACCTACTTTGTAAATTAATTAGAATTTACAATCAACAAATCAAAATCAAATTTAATTATGATAATTAATATTAACACATTAATAACTATAACCGGCTCACTTTTATAATACTATTTTTTAATTACAAATATTTTTATAACCTTTTTATAATATTTATAAATAATTCAAAGTCATTTATAATGTAACAAAATTTTTTATTTTATAGATAAAACGCATAAAAAAACTCGAAATTTGGGGTTGGGGTTGGGGTTGGG
>Ga0105051_10008166_pt1 | contig 10683 bp, 5 predicted proteins | sample FRY02_FD_78383 | JGI IMG/M metagenome (GOLD analysis project Ga0105051, IMG submission 78383) | Freshwater microbial communities from Lake Fryxell liftoff mats and glacier meltwater in Antarctica - FRY-02 (megahit assembly) | ecosystem: Environmental > Aquatic > Freshwater > Ice > Glacier...
GGTTTTTTCACCGGAGAAGAGGGCGATGGCGGCATCCACGGCGTCCTGCTGCTGGCGGAAGTCGAGGATGTTGCCGAAGGGCTTGGTGCCGTTGAGCACGCGGTTGGTGCGGGAGAAGGCCTGGATCAAGCCGTGGTGCTTGAGGTTCTTGTCCACATAGAGCGTGCTCAGGTATTTGGAATCGAAGCCGGTGAGCAGCATGTCCACGACGATGGTGATGTCGATCTTCTGCGCGTGCGGATGGTCGGCGTTGGGCCACTGCTGGTCTTTGATGCGCTTTTGCACATCCTGATAGTAGAGATCGAACTCGCCGACGGTGTGATTGGAGCCGTAGCGGGCATTGTAGTCGGCGAGGATGGCCTTGAGGGCGGCTTTCTTTTTGTCGGGCTCGACGGCGTTGTCTTCCTTTTCCTGCGGCAGGTCTTCCTGGATCTGCTGCACGTCCTTGTCGCCCTCGGCAGGCGGGGAGAAGACGCAGGCGATGTTCAGCGGCACCCAGTCGGGGTTGGCGGCGTGTTTCTCGGCTTGGAGAGTCGCAAAAAGGCCGTGGGTTTCGATGGCGTCGTTGATGGAGGCGGTGGCGAGCAGGGCATTGAAGCGGCGTCCACCGGTGGCGGCATCGTGCTTGGCGAGGATGGCCTCGATGACGGCGCGCTTGGCGAGGGGTTCGCCGGGCTTGGGCAGCTTTTTGCCTTCCGGTTTGAAGAAATCGATGTGGAAGCGCAGGACGTTCGCGTCCTCGATGGCGTGGGTGATGGTGTAGGCGTGGAGCTGCTTCTGGAAGAGGTCCACGGTGGTCCTCATGGAGGCCTGTTCGTCTTCGATCTTCTGTGCGGTGGCGTTGGCCTCAAAGATGGGCGTGCCAGTGAAGCCGAAGAGCTGGGCCTTGGGAAAGAACTCTTTAATAGCCTGATGGTTCTCGCCGAACTGGGAGCGGTGGCACTCGTCGAAGATTAAGACGATGCGTTTGTCGCTCAGGGGCTGGAGCTGCTCCTTGTAGGTCAGTTGGTCGTTCTTCTTCCGCTGCTTGTTGCGCTTGCTGTTTTCGTCCAGCGCGAGGCCGAGCTTCTGGATAGTGGTGACGATGACCTTGTCGGCGTAGTCGTCGGAAAGGAGACGGCGAACGAGCGTGGCGGTGTTGGTGTTTTCCTCGACGCAGCCTTCCTGGAACTTGTTGAACTCCTCGCGCGTCTGCCGGTCGAGGTCCTTGCGGTCCACGACGAAGAGGCATTTCTCGATGTCGGGATTGTCCTTGAGGAGGGTGGAGGCTTTGAAGGAGGTGAGCGTCTTGCCGCTGCCGGTGGTGTGCCAGATGTAGCCGTTGCCGCAATCCTGATGGATCGAATCCACGATCGCTTTGACTGCATACACCTGATACGGGCGCATCATGAGGAGCTTCTGCTCGCCAGCCATGAGCACCATGTAGCGGCTGATGGTCTGGCCGAGGATGCATTTGATCAGGAAGGTCGAGGCGAAGTCGTCCAGATGGGTGATCTTCCTGTTATCCAGGCTGGCGAACTGGTAGATGGGCAGGAAGCGCTCTTCTTGATTGAACGCGAAGTGCTGTGCGTTGTTGTTGGCGAAGTAGTAGGTGTTGTCGCGATTGCTGACGATGAAGAGCTGGAGGAAGCAGAGCAGGCTCCGGGTGTAGCCGTTGCCGGGATCGTTCTTGTAATCGACGATCTGCTCCATGGCCCGGCGGGGGTTGATGCCGAGGGTCTTCAACTCGACCTGCACGCAGGGAACGCCATTGATGAGGATGATGACGTCGTAGCGGTGGTGGCTGTTGTCGGTGTTGATGCGGAACTGGTTGATGACCTCGAAGGTGTTTTTGCACCAGTCCTTGATGTTGACGAGGGTGTAGTTGAGCGGCGTGCCGTCATCCCGGGTGAAGCTGTTCATCGCCCGGAGCGTCTTGGCAGCTGTGAAGACGTCGGAGGTGATGATTTCCTCCATCAACCGGGCAAACTCGGTATCGGTGAGATGGACGCGGTTGAGGGCCTCGAACTTTTGACGGAAGTTGACCTCCAGCGAAGCGCGGTCGCGGATGTCGGGTCGATACTCGTATTTCAGGCTGCACAGCCTCTCGATGAAGGCCTCCTCAATGCCCTGCTCTTTGAGCGCGAGTTTCTGGCGATCCGGAATTTCCGAGTAGGTGTATTCAGAGGAGATGGGCATCGAGGTCACTTTTTGGGAAGAACGCTGATCACGAATCTGGTTTGATGAATGCCTCCGCGCTCACCCTCCGTGCTGCCTTGGGCAGTCTGTCTTGCACCGTTTGACTGTGGTCCGCCGGGTCGTTCTTGTTGCGAAGATGGCGGCGGAGAGCCAGAGCTTGGCCTTGAAACCCACGTGGAGCGGCGTCTGTTGGGTCGGAGGAGGATCGGCGGTAGGAGCATACAGGCGCTGGCGAACTCTACAGAACAACTCGACCACTGATTCGACAAGCGTGATCCAATGGATTGCTGGAAAATGAGCCCAAACAAGGCGCTCGTCGACTCGCCAAGGGACCGATAAGGGGCAGGGGCCAACGCAGAGCCGATCGTGTTCAGGCAGGAGGGACGCCCAAATCCATACGCCTCACCGGGACCATGACGCTGGATGTAGTCCTGCCTCGGGGAAAAATAATCAGACCTCCAGGATGAGTGGGGTACCTCCCTCTTTTCGCGGAAACAGGATTCAAAAGCGGGCAAGAACGCTCAAACCAGAACCGCAAAAGTGTCCAAGAAGTGTCCAAGTTGAAATTCTTCCGAACGACGTGCCATCTGTAACTCGTTGCTTTTCATGGTGCGCGATGCAGGGTTCGAACCTGCGACTTCTTGCGTGTGAAAAGTGTTTCTGCTCGATGGACAGGAGTGGAACAGTGTTGAGCGGTGCGCATTTGGCGCATTTTGGCGATTGTTTGTCACAGCAGGGTGTCACACTCTGGTGGATGGCTATGCGTAATGATCTACGGGGGCTGTGGAAGCGGGGAGAGGTGTGGTGGGCGGTGGTGCCGCTGCCGGCCGGCGGCCGGGTCCGCCGCTCGCTTGGGACGCCGGATCTGGCGCGGGCCTTGGAGGAGGTGCGTCGGCTGCGGGATCTGGCGGATCGCGGGATGCTGGGAGGCACAGGCGATGCCGGGGGCATGCCGGCGGTGGTGGAGGCATGGCAGGAGGCGCTGCGGAGGCAGGGGCTATCGGCGGGGTGGATCGAGCAGGGTGGCTATGTGGTGGCGCGGGCGCTCGAGTCAATGGGCGTGACGACGGTGCCAGGATTGACGACGGAGAGGGTTCGGCAGTGGTTGGAGGCCGAGATCAGCCGGACCAGCGTGCACACCGCCACGACGTACCTCCGGCGCCTGGTCAGGTTTTCGCAGTGGCTGGTCAATACAGGGCGCGCGCGGCTGGCCGCCACGGATGGGATCGCGGTGCCGAAGGCGCGGCCGCGGCTGCGGAAGCAATTTTTATCGAGGGCCCAGGCGCGCTTACTCCTGGACTCCTGTGGAGACGAATCCCTTAAATACGCGCTCTACTGCGCCCTCCATGCGGGCATGCGGAAAGGCGAGCTCACGGCGGCGCGGCCGGATTGGTTCGACCTGGAGGCAGGCCTGATCCACATCCAAAACACGGCGGATTTCCTGATCAAAGACCGCGACGACCGCACAGTCCCCCTGACGACGGAGTTCGGCGCGTTTTTGGCCAGCTACGGTCTGCGTAGCCCGTACATGCTGGAGCCAGGGGTGAGGGCCGGAAAGAGCAGGTATCGTTTCGATATCCAAAAACGCTGGCTGGCACACCGGAGGGCGTGCGGCCTGGAGGCGTATTCGTTCCACGATCTCCGGAGGACGTTCGCGAGTCTGCTCGCCAGCTCAGGGGTGAGTCTATTCAAAATCGCCCGATGGCTGGGCGATGGGGTGGCGGTGGTGGAGAGCCGCTATGCCCACCTCATCGCTCAAGATGAGGATGTTAATCGGGCGTGGGGGGAATGAGCACCTCAGCGCCCCGGCGAGCGCGCCCCACCGATGCCCTTGCGTCCCGTCTTCGGAGGGTCTGGCGTATCTTCATACGAGTCGTTGTCAATGAGCCGACCCGAGAACGTCGCGAGCAGGTTGCCTGCAATGTCGGCTGTCCTGCTTGCGCCTGACGTATAGGCGAGTGTTGGCACGGCACCATTCTGCACAGCCGGAGACAGTGACATTGCCCATGTCTCAGCTCCGCCAGTCGGCGTGCCGAGCGTGTTGCCAGATGAGATTGAGTAGTGGGCGGCGCTGATTCCCTGCATTTGTTCGCTAAAAACCAAAATGAGATTCAGCCCTGGCCCGTCAATAGAAGCCGATAAAAGCGTGGGCGCGGTGGTGTCTGCCCCTTGTCCGTTGTATTCTACCCACATTGAGTTCACAAACGCATTATTCCTCTGCCCAGTGTTTGCAAGAGTGCCATGAAGTGCAGGGTAGCGACCGGCGCCGGCTATGTAGCTGCCTGAACCATTCGGGCCGAATGTGCTCCCGTATCCAGTCATCGACCCTGAAGTTGTCACGGGCGCGACAGGGTCGGGGGACATCCATAGCCCGACATCAACCCAGCGCTGCACAAAGGCATCGAAGCGCAAACGATGGGCCGATGGAAAGCAATTTTGCAATAGCGGGAAAAGCCTAAAATTTAACGCCTGACCCTTCAGCCCGTGCCCAGTGATCCAAAGATAAGCAGGGCCGGTGTGCGCTCCTGCCGATGCATTTGGGGGCCATCCGCCGTCAATGAAGCCATACGGGTCCTTTGAAGATTGTCCGGTAGAAGGTCCATTTAATGCGATGTGGTACCAGTATTGATACTCCGTGGTTGATCCATCACCCCAAACAGGTCCATTGACGCCGGGTTGAATAAATCTGTCTTCATGGAAATATGTCGCCGTGCTCATGTAAGTGATGATCGTTGTCAGGTCCATCATTGTCGCACCAAACGCTGCAATGAGCCTATGAGTGGGATCATGCCCGTCGCCTGTCCCTCCTCTATAGTTGAGGGTGACGGCATAAGCCTTGTCGATGGCATATTGGAGATAGTATGTTGCGGCCGGCAGTTTTTCCGCCCAAGTCTCCGGACCTAAAAACCGCAATATCGCCGTGTTATTCGGGGGGGACTGATCGGCTCCATAATCATCCATCACGTCCTTGGGCCGCAGCATTCTGTTGCGGAGGTTACTATATTCCAACCGCAAGCATCCATCAAACTCGTCTGAAATTGATTGTAATGTGCGCGCTCCTGCGGTCATCGCGAATGAAGGCAGTAAATCACCGCGGACATCAGCCACAGCGTTCAGCGGTTTCGCGGAGCCAACGTACGGCGGCCGGAAAAAACCAACGCCTCGTCCAGATGGAATTGACGGGAGCACTGTCAGTACCGCAGCCGTTTTTGTGTTTTGGTATTTATCGTTTGTCGGAAGCGGACGGGTTACCCCTATGACCTTAACCACCGACCCTTGTGACAGGGTTAATGGGAGCGATGGACGTCCGGCAGCGTTATAATAGGCCGCGTCTGAATGATAAGCCTGGGTCCATCCGCCAACCGGGGCAGGGAGAGGGTCAACCATCCATCCATTGGTCACGCCCGTCCAATCAGGAGTCATGCTGTCGATCGTAACCGGCCCTTGGACCCAATAATCCCCGTTGGCAAACTGCCCATACTCGCGGGCCGTCGAGAACGTCCACGTGATCCCGAATTGTGTAATGGAAGTCGTGGTCTGTCCGCTCGCCAAGGCCGCGAGTGACAGGAAGAGGAATAAGAAAAATCGAATCATTGAGGTTCTAGGGCGTAGGAAAACTTCGCGGCATGTTCCGCTGCATTGAAAGTACCGCCGATTACAAGCGATCCAGCTGTGGCAAGAATCGAATCCCCGACATAGATGGCAGCATCGGGAGATTTCATTCCGCTCACGGTGGTATCGTGGTCGATCCGTTCGGTTGCTGGCGAATCCCACACGTATGACCGAGTAGCCGAGCCGGGATCAATGCACAGGATGCCGACAATCATACAGTTATTGACTGAGGATGTTACTGATGGGCAGTTGTGCGCGGCAACCGACCCTCCTGCGACTGGAGTGCCTGACGCGTTGATAGGACTTCCGCTTGTTTTGCAATTACGATAAACCAAAATCACTACGCGGCCTGTCTCATTGGCCGCTGTGATGTCTGTCCACGTTTGAGTTGCGGCCTCTCCACCGTCCGAGCGCTTCCAAAATATAGCAGCCGTTTCGGAGGCTATACTTCCCGACCCTTGGTTGAGCTTAGTCCAGCCGGATGATGCTGGAACTGTGCCGTTCCAGTCAGCCGCGTCCGTTGCGCAAAAAATCGCAATCCAAATATCGTTGGCGACGGGAGTAGGATAATTGACCACCGGGCTCCTGGTGGCGGAAAAGTCAGCTGCGTCGGCTTCGACGTATGCAATAGGCGACGCTGCCGGTGCCGTGATCGATCCTGCCGCAATCCCCCACAACGGCAGTGCCCGCAGTTGAGCGAGAGGCGCCCAGCACCAGAGGCAGGCGACGAGAAATACGAGTGTTTGATGCGGTCGTTTCATGAGTGTTTGATTTTAGGAGCCGGCGGCCAGGGTCGCGGATGATCCCATGGTGGACCACCGCTGTCCGTCGGCGTAAAGGATCGTTTGCTGACCGGCTGTGCCGGTGATGGTCATTGAGATGCCATCAGCCTGTAGGGTGTCATTGCGGACGATCCGTTCGGAGCCGTTGGGGTCGGCCGTCACGACGAAAGACCCGGTGAACTTGAAGAGGATCGCCCGCCCAGAGACATTGCCCGCGGATGGCAGCTCGACCTCAGCAGTTGCGCCCACCCAATACACCAGCGTGTCGCCATCCCACCCTGCCACCAGGTCTTTCGTGGCGTTCAAATCGGGGGAGAAGTGCGTGCCAATTTGAGTCGTCCCGATGGCGTCACGCACTTCGGCGAGCGTGCTTTTCTTCGACCCGGCCCCGCTGTCTGTCTCGATCAGCGTTGCCGCCGTTGGCGAGGCATCGGCGGTCAAATTGGACAGCGAAATCCACTCGCCACCCATGATGTATTTCGTGCCGTCGTACGTCACTGTGATAAAAGCGAACTTGTTCGCCGGCACGACGAACGTCGTCCGATTGGCATCGAGACCAATTGAGAACGTGGAGGGGATGGTGAACGTGGTGTCAGCGCTGAATGCCACAGCGGTCCACCAGAATGTCGTGCCGGTCGCGGGCGCGCCTGAATAGGTCATCGTTTCCGCGGCTCCGTCTGCCGTCATGACGGTCCACGCGTTGGTCGTCACGATGACGTTGGAGACAGCCGCCGTAGGCGGGCGCACCATCGCCTCGTTCGTCGTGATCGACCCATAAACGAGGTCGGGCATCGGGCCGACGATCTCCGAGCCGGGGATGTCGCTCAGGCCGGACGCATCACCAGTATGGGCCCCGCTGATCGTGGTCGCGGAAATCGTCCCGCCGTTGGATAGATTGTATCCGGCAAGGTCGGCGTGGGCCGTGAGAGGGAATCCGCTGCCTGATCCGCCACCGCCGCTGACCCGGCTCCACGTGACCCCGTTGGACACATACACGTAAAAATCTCCCACTGTGCCCGTGAGCGTGTTCACGACGCCCGCGCCGAGGCCGGTGCCGGCGATGTAAATCTGCTCGCTGAGATTCGGATCGACTGTCACGGTGTAGGTCCCCATGAAGTGAATCCCAACCGCTTTGCCCGCCATTGACGCCACGGTAGGCAGGTCGATCTCCCCGCTGATCCCCTGGTAGATGATCAGGCTATCCACAGCGCCATTGGCGGCCAGCGGATTGGCCGTGCTGGGTGCCGTCGGGCTGCCAATGAATACCGTGGGCGCGCCGGTGTGGTTGGCGCGGGCGAGCGGGTCGGTAGCGAGTTTGCTGAGCGCGATGGCGGCGGAGGCATTGATGTCCGCGTTGAGGATGGTGCCATCGAGGATTTTGCCGGCCGTCACGGTGCCGGCATCGATGGTGTACGTCGCCCCGGTGGCGGAAACGGTGATGTCCCCTTTGTCTCCGTCGCTCACACCGGCTGCCCCGACGATGGCCTGCACCGCGGCCTGGTCGGCGGCGAGCAGCAGGGAGCGGCCGATGGCGGAGGAGTCGGCAATATCGAGCGCGAGGTGCTCGTGATCGATGGCCGCGGCATCACTCACGCCGTAGCCGGCGAGGGTGGTGGGTGCGCCGGTGAGGGTGCTCCATGCCTGGGTGCCGGTGTGGTTGGCGCGGGCGAGCGGGTCGGTGGCGAGTTTGCTGAGCGCGATGGCGGCGGAGGCATTGATGTCCGCGTTGAGGATGGTGCCATCGAGGATTTTGCCCGTCGTCACGGTGCCGGCATCGATGGTGTACGTAGCCCCAGAGGCGGAAACGGTGATGTCCCCTTTGTCTCCGTCGTTCCCGCCGGCCCCGACGATGGCCTGCACCGCGGACTGGTCGGCGGCGAGCAGCAGGGAGCGGCCGATGGCGGTGGAGTCGGCGATGTCTTGGGCGATGTGGGCATGGTTTATGGCTGCGGCATCACTCACGCCGTAGCCGGCGAGGGTGGTGGGTATGCCGGTGAGGGTGCTCCAGGCCTGGGTGCCGGTGTGGTTGGCGCGGGCGAGCGGGTCGGTAGCGAGTTTGCTGAGCGCGATGGCGGCGGCGGCATTGATGTCCGCGTTGACGATGGTGCCATCAGCGATATTGGCAGTGCCAATCTGGACGGAGGAGCCAGCGAGGTATTCCGCGAGGGAGTAGGCACCGAGGACACCGGTGCCGTTAAATCCGATGGCCTCCCACAGGTTTTCCGAGCCCTTGACATGGCGGTCGATCCGGCGATAAGGCGGGGTGGCGGCGCGCTGCTGGAGCCAGACGTTGCCCGAGTAGGTGGCATTAGCGGCATCGGGCGCGGCGGGGAGGGGCCCACAGCACAACATCAGCAGGCCGAGCAGGGTGATGGGTAGATTATTTTTCATGGGCGGGGAAAGAGCATGGGAGTGAGGCGGACCTGATAGGTGGCGGCTACGGCCCCAAGATTGATTTCGAATTTCCACGCTTGGTCTCTCGGCCAGGCGGTATTATTTTCGGTATAGCTCGCGCCGGGAACGGCGACCCACGTAGCGCCATCGGCGGACCACTCAGGCCGGAACCATGTAAAATTCCACGCCTGCGCCACCGGCCGGGCGGTGGCGATGGCGCGGCGCTGGGTCCCGGTGCCGGAGTACTGGATGGTGTAGCCGTTGGGGGTGGGGCGGGCGGTCTCGCTGTTTGGATTGGTGCCGAACATCATTTCCTCGAGGTTGGTGAGGCCATCCGCATCGGCGTCCTCAGTCATGGTGCTGATAGCGGTGCCGAGGCTCTGCGCGGTGGCGTAGGATGCCCACCAGACATCATCTAGGCCGACGACGCGGGCCTGGGCGTCGTCGGTCAGGAGTAGCTCATGGCCGGCATTGAGGCGGGTTTCCAGCTGCGTGTATAGCTCAGCACCACTGAACCGCTCATCACTCCCGATGAGCAGGCCAGCGGCGGACATGAGGGTGCGGTCACCGGAGGTCCAAGCGAAGTTTTCAAAACTGAGTCCAGCGTATCCAGACTGGCGGCGGGCGGCGAGCGTCGCTGACCCGAGGCTGGTGGGGGTGCCTCCGGAGACCAGCCAGATGGGCACCTGGCGCAGGGTGGTGGCCTTATACTGAGCGACGGTGCCGCCACTCTCAAATAACAGGATGCTGAGCCGATCCAGAGGGAATCCAGTGGCAGCGACCGCGGCCGCAATGGCGGCGGCGCATGGCACTTTTTCCTCAATCATGAGGTGGACGCGGTAGGGTTTCCAAAAGGCCAACGCTTCGGCCAGGCTTGGGATGATCTGCGCGGCCGGGTTTACCCACTCATCCAGGGTGAGTGATTGCAATTGATCCAACGACTTACTTACCACAGTGCCGGTGCCATTGGTCTTGGCATCCACGGTGGCGTCGTGGATTACGACGGGCACGCCGTCTGAGCTGAGGCGGATGTCCATTTCGATGGTGCCGACGCCCGGGGTGTACCGGGCCATGACCTGCCATGAGCCAAGGCAGTGGTCGTTCCACTGGAAGGGATTTCCGCGATGGGAACGAATATTGCCGGCGGCGGAGGCGGACACAGCGATGGCTGCGCCGCACAGTATGCTGATGATGATGCGGATCATGATTATGTTTGTTGTGTGACGGGGGCTGCATAACTGACGTTACTGCCCACCGGGGTAAAATAGAGCACTTCGTCGATGACGATAATCGTGCCTTGTCCGGCACCGGGCGGCGTCTCGGTCTCGGACACGGGGATGGAATACTGCGCGCCATCAAATGTAAGGGTCGCGACATCGTCCAGGATGGTAAATGCGACGATGCTGGCGGGGAATTCCTCCGGGTTAAATCCGCCCTCCTGCACCCTGAGCCACCCGGCCCGCACAACGTGCGGCTGGCTATCGGCGGCGGTGCCGGCAATCACGATCCACACATCATCATACCCTCCAGCATCAGCAGTGAGGACGATGTCCATCTGCGCTGCGGTGAATCCGATGGTGAGCGTCCCGCCGCCGACGGTCCCGAAGGCGGTGGCCAGGGGCGTAGCGCCGGCCTCGAGGCAGGCTTGTGGCCGCCGCCAGATCTGCGCGCGCCAGGTGGTGAGTGCATGCGCGGTGGCGGCACCGGTGATGACCAA
>Ga0105051_10008172_pt1 | contig 10679 bp, 5 predicted proteins | sample FRY02_FD_78383 | JGI IMG/M metagenome (GOLD analysis project Ga0105051, IMG submission 78383) | Freshwater microbial communities from Lake Fryxell liftoff mats and glacier meltwater in Antarctica - FRY-02 (megahit assembly) | ecosystem: Environmental > Aquatic > Freshwater > Ice > Glacier...
GTCACGTTGGCTATCGTTCTCGCTGCTGGACGTAGAGAAAGGGTTCCGCCGTATATCAGGCCACAGCGATCTAGGGGCGTTAGTCAAAGCCCTCCAGCGGAAACCTGAAGCTGAACCTGAGGCGTTGGCTTTGGAGTCGAAGACGGGATAGCCCATCCATCGCGGCTTCGCCCGAGTTCTTTCCTTTCGCCTACGGCTCAAGGAAAGAACTCGGGCGAAGAATCTTGCAAGTCCGTCCAAGAATCATTAACCTATACAATATTCAGAGATCACCATCAGTTTCAACAATAAAACGGACATCCCCTCTCTCAGGATTCGTTGTAACCAACCCACGGGTTCTCTCCAATAAATGTTAGATGATTCTTCTACAATATTCCAGGCAAGTTTAGGTTAGACCAACAACTGAAAATGCGATTTATCCTGATTCGCACTTATTCTGCGTAAGCCATTTTTAGAAATTAACGATAATCCTGAATATCGGGAAAACTTGGCTTACAACGATGCCAAAGTGACAAGCGGATCATTCCAAAATGTTGACAGCCTAAACGTTGCGGGCCCAGGAATCGCCCATCGGCAAATAAACAAGCGACCTGAATATGGCAAGCTGGATTTCCTCTAGAATGAACCACTGGGCGAAGTGACCAGCGAATCCACGTACATCCACCCGATATCATTTAGCGATTAGCCAAACTTATGGACAACGTCGAATTCCAATGCAATCACTGCCAAGCCGGCTTGCGGATTCGAATTTCCGATCAAGAAAAACTGATTCGGTGCCCAGGCTGTCAAACTTTGCAACGATTTTCTGGGCCCAAGGTTTCGTCGGATTGGCAAACCAAGCAGCCATCCAACGTCGCAGAAAACGAACGGTGGTCCGTCAAAGCCTCCAACGGCCAAGAGTTCTTAAACATCAGCCGCGCCGAATTTGAAGAGATGATTCGTTCTCAAAGGTTAGGTGACGATGCACTGTTCATCGGGGGCGGATACCACACTTGGACTCCGTTGCATAAATTATTTCAATCAGCAACCGGTAAGCAGCAAGGCGGGCCTCTGCCGCCGACATCATCATCGCCGGCCTACCACCAGCAACGCTACTTTGCTTCGCCACCGCCACTTCCACTCGAAGACCAGCTTCCCACGGGGAACGCTTGGTTAGTCTTAATCTTGGGAATCACCAGCCTCTTTACCTTTTGCTTCCCGATTTGCTCTGTGGTCGGACTGATCCTGGGCTTGCTAGACCTTGCCAAGATGGGAAATGGTAATATTTCCAATCGGCAAAGCACGACATTAACGATCGGTATTTTCATTTGCGTTGTAAGCTTGTGCCTAAGCTTCTGCTTCTTACTACGATTCCTAGTTTAACGAAGCGACAACCATTCGGCACAACAACGCGTGCCCACTAAATCAATGGCGATTGCAACCCAAAACGGTTCATCCTTTCCTTGCCTACAAGTGAATAAAAAAGATCGCAGACAAAAGCCTTGCCTGCGATCTTCAAATTTCGAACAACCCGATAGTCGGACTTCTTACCGGCTTACTTTTATTTCTTCTTTGGCATTTGATCTGCCTTGATGTCGAAAATCAAAAAGTGAATACCGGTGGCATCGTCGGTCATGAACCCACCGTTGGTGTTAAAGTAGCTTTCCAATTCAGTTAGTTCCGGCAATTCGTTCTTATCCATTGAATCGGCCAGGCGACTTAGGAAAGGCTGGTCGTCGGCACCGCTACGAATTAGCTTTCGCAAATCATCGCTTCGCAAAGCGTTCCACACTGGAGCCAATTGATTGACTGGGCGACTGAAGACAATTCCAGAAGGTTTTTGACCGTCCAACAGTTTTTCAGCTTGCTCGCGTACCATCTTGTAATCTTCCGCATCGTTCATAGAAGCGAACTTACCTTTGTGCGTCTCGATCAAGTGCTCCAACAATTCAACACTATCGGCGATCACCAATTGGTTGTCTAAGAATGTAAACGCTGGCGTTGGAAAACGGACAACGTTCTGCTGAGCTTCCTGCTGAGCTTCCCGACGAGCCCGCTCATCAGCGTCCAACCCTTCATCATCCAAGCGTTGGGCACGACGTTCACGAGACTGGTTAGCGTTTCCGATCGCTGCAACAAACCAATAATCAACGCCATCTTTCCGTTTGGCTTGGATCGCATCTTCACTTTGTTCGGCAACTTTTTCCAAAAGCGTTTCAACGGTTTCACGCATCTTCGCTTCGTCATGCACTTCGATCATGTACGCATTGCTGCTGCCATTGAATGCTTTGGATTCCGGATCCGACCAAGCCACAATGGAAACAACTCCTGTCAAGGCATCGATGATTTCGGTCTTGATATCGAGTCCGATCGCTTCACTGGCACGTTCCAAGTCACCTGAAAGGGCATCTGCACCGCGAAAAGTATCATTGATCGATTCAATACCGCCATACATTTTGGGAATGTCAATGCTGGTCACCATTGCCATAGATGCATCATCTGGGATTACGTTACTTAAATTGTAATCTCCCGCCTTCATCGAAACCGCTTTCAATAGACCCTCTCTTGGACTGGCCATCAAAATGTGAAAGTGATTCAACGATTCGAAGGTTTCGTTGCCAGGCAGAACCGCACCACCAACAGCCAGCACGCCGTCCAAACCGATAACAGGTAAGACACCTACAGCAATAGCCGCAATGGGTTCGCCACGAGTGGCCGCTTTGAAAATTTCAATCGGATCGGCAAAGAATGTCATCAGGGGCGGGTTGTCTTTATCAACCTTGCAATGCCCCATGATGGTTCGGTACTTGCGATTTTCAACGAATGGACGGGTCTGCTCTAGCGGGCTGCCCTTCAAGTTAGCAATCATTTCGGCACAAAGATCACGACTGGTACTGAAGTACAGTGTGTTACCCTGGCGGAAGTAATGTATATTGCGATCACCATTGGTGTTTAGGATTTCGATTTCAATATCGTCTTCCATCTCGGTGGTAACCTCTACACCGTCTGCTTCTGCATCACGTCGGGCAAGCCCCAACAGTTTTTCCGCAGTTTCTGATTCTGGATCAACATCCAAAATCAAAATACCTTCCATGGGTTTGCGGCGTTTGGCGACCATCGCAAAGCACATTTCTCCGGCAAACAATTCTTTAAATTGCTCCAATTCAATATCGTCTAAATTTTCTTTTGCATTCTCATCATACTCTTGCTTTAAGTTGTCATACAGATCGGTGAACATCGGCGCAATGCGCTCATCGTTCATCATCTTGCCCATGCCATTTTCTTCAAACTTGGCAAACAGTTCTGGAAACGATCGGACGCGAACATACAAAATCGTTTCCTCGGGAAGGACACGGTTGCACGCTGGACGTGCCTCCAGTTCGTCTTCCTCCTGAGCTTGAACCCAACTTGGAGTCAAAGCCAGAACGAATAACCCAGCCCAAAACAAACCGACCGCCGACAATGACGTCATTGATAATCGGTTTGTGGGCACCTGAACACAACAGGCATTCGGTTTGACCAAACTGACTAGTGGCAACTTAAAATACGATCGCATCAATGAAATCCCTTTAAAATTCGCGGCGACTTGATAAAACACCACCGCCCAAAATGTTACGGCTGGATCAGGCAACTAAGTTCCGCTGCCGTCGAACCGTCAAAATGTTTTGTAAAATCTTACCCGGCAACTCTGCCCGGGTAACGTGTGACCTGCTTAAAACCATCGCCCTCAATCACCCATAGATCAAGTGACCGACAGTGATGCCGACGGATCGTTGAATATTAAGTTCAAGCAAGAGAGTTAGCCAAACGCTTGGTCGCTTTAACTTTTGGGTAGCACCCTGGCGATTCGAATCGCCAGGAAGCGGAACCTGGCGACGCCTAACATTGGCACCAAGTATCGACGCGGCGAAAATTCGAAGCGAACCAGTTTGAAGCGGCAGAAACAAGCCCCGAAGCCTGCTTTCCCTGGTTTCTCCCCGCCTTATTCACTAAAAACCCGCGTAGTCCGCCAGAGGTTTCGAATTTCACGAACAATTTGACCCAATCACCGAAATTTGGCAAGCTTAGTCAAAGTTGAACAGATGTTGGCATTATCCTAAGAGGGGGCTTTGTGCCGAAACTTAAAGAGAATTGGATTTTGACCTTAATTTTGCTCGATCTAAGTTACAGTATCTAAAAGCGGAACCTTTTCCAGTTCGACCGGTTCAACTAGGTACGCCACCGTTCCCTCTACCACGATACTCGGAGCCCTGAGCATGCCACAAACCAATTCCATTCCTTCCGGGAATCGGTCCATTGCTAAATTGCACTATCAATTGGCCGTGGTCGCATTGCTAGCGTTGATTTCCCCGGGTCTTGCCGCTGCCCAAACCACTGGTGGGAACACAGGTGGCGGTGCTGCCGGTGGCAATACCGGTAGTGCTGCAGCCGGTGGTGCGGCAGCCGGTGCCGACCCCAACGGCGATTTTCAAGGGCAAGCATTGGACCAAAAAGCGTTTGATGACATACGTCGAGAAGTCCGCTTCGCTGGGCAAACCAACGATACAATCGTTCACCCTTTTTCCAGCACTTTAGTTTTGGAAACGAACGTCGATGCAATTGGCGGGCGAGACGGAAGCACAACGGACACTTCAGCTGCGCGAACCACCACGGGAGCCACCGGCGGTGCCAACACAAACGGCTTCCAATCACCGTTTGGCCAAATGTTCGGCAATGAATTCGGTTTTGGCGGCGCCGCCCAGCAGCAGCCAGCCGTGATTAGAAGCCGTTTGTCGTTTGCTAAAACGGAACTGATGGGAACCCCCGCAGGGCAAGGCCTTGCCATCAGCACGGGCCAAATTGGGATCGCTCGTTCATCCGCAGTGACCAACAGGATGCGTTCAATCCCTGGGTTGGGTCAACAAAATTTTCAAATTCAACTTGGGCCCGATGGCACTGCGGTTCTTGTGGGTACGGTTGAAAACGATGCCAGAAAAAGTCAAATTGAAAGACTATTAAAGTTCGAGCCCAGCATTTCAAGAATTGAAAACCGATTAACGACTTTGCAATAATCATTCTCTGCGACTCAGCCCAATCTTGATGCACCCTAACACAGATGTACTGCGTCAGATAAACCCGGGTCGAAGTTGGGCGGTGAATTACATTTTGATACTTCAACGAGCGTTGTGGACCCTAGTTCACAACGCTCGTTTTCATTACGCCAAGCTTCACTAACCACCTGCGTTTCAATCCACGCTCACCCCCAGAAGTGCTCAGCCTTTGACGGCCTGGGGGTTTCTACCAATCTTGAAAGCATCCGCACAGCAGCAGCAAAATTGCTGCGACCCAAGCGATGACAGTTCACTACAATTCACATTAACTTGCTTCAAATACGCAACTCTCTAGATGCCGAAAACACGTGGCCCAGTACGGCTCAGACCGACGGCGATGACAGCAAATCGAAGCATTAAGATTGCGGTCGGAACATGAAAGACTCGCGTCCGGCATAGACTTGTCAACAGAAAGTACTGGACGACCCTTTTACCCCGAACCTGAAACAGGATGACGGTTGATCACCTGTAAAAAAGTGCCAGGCGTCTAGGATAGACTACCACACCGATACAAACGGCAGTGCTACCGTTATTACGGTTGTCCCAAAACAGATTTGCACACGGCAGCGGACGTCTAATTGAATTACCGCTTTTCACGCTCCAAAACCAGCAGCCATCGATTACTGTTGAATCTGTTGGTTGTGCTAATTCAATGATGCAGGCGCTGGTTTCGCTCTGGCTACTCCCGGCAGTCCTGAATTCACCTTGGGACCCGAACGGCGAAATGCATCAAGGGTTGCATTCCAGTGCTTGTTCGAATAGCCATCCTCTGCAAAGCCCGTTTGCTTGGCTTCGGATGTTTCAGCCGTTGTTCCTAATGATCCGTTTGCAGCCCCAACAGCTGAGGGTGTCAACGGCATAACGGGCTGGTTGATGGCACTTTGCAAATCACTCCCTATCAAGATCTTCGCTGGCTGGGGTTGCTGAATTTGCTGTAGCGAGTTTTGAATAGAGGCTGCTCCGCTAGGAATCGAGATCGTTTTAGTCCTGAGACCGTTATGCCCTTCCACTTGTTCATCGAAGTTTTCCGATTCATAGATCACTTGCTTCGCATACTTCCCGTCCTCAAATTTCGATTTTAGTTCGCGGACGGAAGTTTCGAAGATAGGATCTTTAGGTCCCGGTAAACCAGCGTTGACCTGTTCACCCTTCACGATTCGTCCATCCCCGCTTCGAAAAATCGGCAGAATTGTGACAGCCTTTCGATAGCTGCCAACTTCGCCCCAAGGTAGCCAAAAACTGTACGAATCACCAATTTCAGACATGCTGTGATGGGTTTGAAATTCCTCTTGCCGAAAAGCGAATTTTTTTTCGGGCTGAACGTCCCCGGTCACGATTTCGTGCGATTCAGGGAAACCATAGACCGTAAGACTACCATTCACGGGAACGATTTCGTCTTTTGCATTGTAAAAATAGACTCGCCCCGCCAAGCCTCGAATCATCTTCCCATTGGCTGAATGGAAAGTACCATCCTTCCAAACGGCGACCATTCGAGTAGGTTCTTGGTAGTCGACTTTGCCGGCTTCTTTGTCCTTGGCATCCTTTTCCGATTTCTCCGCGGCCGCCACTTCGTCCGCAGACTTTGACCATGGCAAGCCACCGCCCATTTTTGTTGCCTGGCAACCCACAGTGATCGTCGTCAATGCGACTAGCAATAGAAAATGAAATCTCATACTTGCATCCTGCAAAATGGGCAAACAAAGTTACTCGATCAATCAAATCTACCTACCCAGAGGGCTGGCAGCAAAGAGCCACCGGAGAAACCTTCCGGTGGCAGGCAATGGCATTAAACTGTTGGCTGGGGCAAACGTCGCCGCATGTCATCGCCACCTCTGACTAGCCTCCATTGGCAGGCTTTTGCTTGGTGAATACATTGCGAAAGAAATTTTCTGACTTCTTGGGTTCCTCTGCCGCAGACTCTGAGTTGTCTGCAGAATTAGAACCACCGGGTTGCGTTTGCAGCGAAGTTGGAATCGTTGGCTCACCAGCGGGTGCCTGGTGAATCGTTGGCTCACCGGCGGGTGCCTGGTGAATCGATGGAGGTATCATCATCGAACCGTTCAGGTACTGGACTTCGTTTCTAAGCACTGCTGGGATACCTGCACCAACGGGGTCGATGTCCGGGTACACCGTAAAGGGTCCACTATCTTGATAGAAACTGCCTTGACCCGCATAGCCGATTGGTCCGTTAAGCTTAAGCACATCCTCCATGCACCAGTTCATGCGATCCATTTCACCTTGATTGTAAAGTGAAACATCTTCATCGCTTTGAATCAGGGTTGGTGTCAAGAAGATCAACAGTTCGGAACGGACTTCGCTTTCACTTTGGAAGCTGAATAGAGGCCCCAAACGTGGCAGGTCGCTCAAGTACGGAATGCCTCGCTTGGTGTAGGTCTTCGTCTCACGAAGCAGACCGCTCAGGACGATCGTTTGCCCCGATCGCGACAGTACCGTGGTGATCGATTCAATGATATTAATCGGAGCCTGCCGAACGGTATTTCCGTTTTGGTCGACGGCAATGGCAACACCGTTCGCTTCAGAACCAACACTGCTGTTCTCCGTATTCACCAAAAGAGTGATCATTCCATCAGGGCTAACACGCGGAACCACTTCCAAAATCACACCGACGTCCAGTAACGTGATTGCATTGTTGAAACCGCCAAAAGCGTTTTGCGAACTGCCGGTAATGTACGGAACGCGTTGTCCAACTTGGACTCGAGATTGCAGATTATCAATCGTCATCAGGTGCGGCTTGCTAAGCACTCGAACTCGCTGCTTGTCCTTTAAAGCCCTCAACAACACATTGATTGATTCATTGCCCGCTGACAAAACCAAGCCGCCGTACCCCAGCGAGCTATTGGTCCGTCCAACGTTCAAGTTGACCAACCCTTGCCCAGCAAAAGTCTCGCGACCGGCCAAACCCGTTGCGTCTAGTGAATTGCCAATGGCCGATGAATTAAAAGGATAACCAAGGCCGGTTCCCAGTCCGCGATCGAACAAGATCGAATCCTGCACGCCAAATTCCAAGCCAAACTCCTGCGTGTCGTTCAAGGTGACTTCAGCGATCATCACTTGAATGGCAACCATCGGTGGTCGACGATCCAAAGTGTGGATCAACTGCAAGATTTCGGCCATGTTTTCCGGACTGGCGGTGATGATCAAACTATTGCTAATAGGTTCAGGCGTCACAACAATCTGCTGCCGAACCACCACGTTGGGGCCTGCGGTCGCCGGGTCGTTCCCTGCTAAATCAGCCCTAGCTTGCTGCCATCCATTGACCGCAGTTGCCATTTCGTCCGCTGGCAAATTGCTAAGACGTACATTCTTTGTAATGAATCGAATTGAATTTTGTCTATCCAATACCAACAGTAAATCCTGAACAACCTGTAGATCACCGACCGATCCACTGGCCAAAATGGTGTTTGTCCTTCGTTCCAAAGCAAAACGCAAGTTCACCAAACTTTGATCACGACTACCCGACTGAAGTGGCAAACGATCGAGACCGGTCGTCGTCTGCCCACCAAATCCACCGTTTTGTTGCTGTTGTTGCCCAAACAACTCGGTCAACATTGTGAATAATTCTTCAGCATCGCCATTGACGATGGTGAACACTTTCAACTGGGTTTCGGCACTAGGCAAGCGATCTAACTGCTTGATCAGTTCCTCGACCAACGGCAAACTTTCTGGCGGTCCGGTCACAATCAAGGAATTGCTTGAGGGGTCGGACACGATTTTGATATCAAACAAAATGCCGCTCTTGACGACACCGGTTTGCTTATCGATCGTCATTAATTTTAGCCGCAGTCCAGTCGCTGCGACCGAGGGATCTTGATTGGCCTGTACTTGATTTTGCTGTTGTCCGCCGCCGAACTGGTTATTTCCGCCAATCGCTTGCACAGGAGCCACGCCTGGCACCGAACCATTGATCGCCGCTTGAATCACCTGAGCCATGTCAGCCGCAACAGAATTACGAAGGGGAATGATTCGTACTTCTTGATTGGCCATACCTTCGCCGTCAACCACATCGATTTCGCTTAGCAATTCCAACGCTTGAGCCAGTTCGGAGGTTCCGGCTTTCATGATGATTAGATTGCTGCGAGGATCTGGGATAATCAGAATAGGTTGAGCGGTTACCGAATTGTTCTGAGCTTGAAACCCGCCACCGGCTGCGCCGCCCGCAACCGAGACATTGAAAAACGATCCCAGGCGATTAGCTGCGTTAGTCGCGGCCATGTATTTGATCCGGAAGACTTGGAAGTTTCCACGAGCTTCGGTTTCAACGTCCAATTTATCGACGATACTACTAATCTCTTCCAACGCCTCCTTGCTACCTGAAATCAATACTGCATTGGGCTGCGGAATTGCCGTCACCGTCGCAGTGCCCAAGCGAGAAAGATAAACATCGTTGTAAAGCTGTTGAATCACAGGCGCCAAATTTTGACTGTTCGCATTGACCAGCGGCTTGATTTCCGACTGAGGGCGGTTGGCAATCGCTTTTTCGCCTAACTGCTGGATTATTCGCTTCAATTTTGCGACATCAGCTGCGGTGCCATTCACAATCAATGCACCGGTGGTTTCATCGATCGAGATGCTGATGCCATCCGTGGGAGAAGGCGTGCCCTCACCCTGAATCACACTGTCATCAAGTGAATCAGGGGCACCTTCTTGATTCGAAGGTGGTGGTGTTGGTTCATCTTGCCAACTTGCCAAACGAGACGCATTGGTTGCCGAAGCTGCTATCGACGCCAAACGGATCTTGTAGATCGATTGCCCCCGATCCTGAATCAACTGGCTTGACCTCACCAGAGAATTGGCCACAGCCCCGGCGGATTCCTTGGGTAACATCAACAAGTGGCGAGTGCCCAATTTGCCTTCAACCGAATCCAACCGACCCGCCACCTTGGACCAAGCAGCAACATTGGCGGGACTGCCTGTGAATTGTACATTGTTTCTGGCCCGGTCGACCACCATTGTGCACGTACCTTCGCTGGCCGAGGCTTGCAATTGCCGCGGCTGTAACGGATTGGCTGGCATGCGACCCGCTTGGCTTGGGTCCGACGTCGTGCCGGGTAGTTCGATCGTCACCAGGCTGCCCTGAACCGAACCCTTCAGCTGGTCTCCCAACGCCGCGACAAATTGTTGCGTCAATTGTTCGCCATTTAAGAAGGCCAACGATTGAACTTCAGATTGCCCGAACGTTGGTTCCACATGGCCAACGGTCTGGATCGTTCCCAGCTGCTGCCGAATTGCCGATTGGCTGGCAGCCGCAGTCCGAGATTCACCTTGGCTGTTCATTCGGAAAACCGAAGGTGTCAACGCCGTCAATCGCGCCTTCGTGGCTGGCGATTCTTGGGAAAACACCGGATTGGGTAAACACAATGCTAGAAACGCGATGAACGCTGCATGCAATCGCTTAGGTTTCGGTCCTACCACAACTGTATTCTTAAAATTCATGGCCTGGGTCTTCTTCATTGCTACGGTCCAATCGTGGAAAACTGCAAACGGTCTTCGTGCGGGCGAAACCGAGAACTGTCTGGTGTTATCGGAACGCTCGTCACAACCGGGACAACAAAAATAAAGGTTATGAGCGGAAATACTTATCTAATCCGA
>Ga0105051_10008175_pt1 | contig 10678 bp, 10 predicted proteins | sample FRY02_FD_78383 | JGI IMG/M metagenome (GOLD analysis project Ga0105051, IMG submission 78383) | Freshwater microbial communities from Lake Fryxell liftoff mats and glacier meltwater in Antarctica - FRY-02 (megahit assembly) | ecosystem: Environmental > Aquatic > Freshwater > Ice > Glacier...
AAAGGCAAGATAATCGGCAATAAAAATTGTTGTGAATCGGTTTCGTTATCGACTGCTGCACCAATTGCAGCGTAAAATGAACTGTAAAGAAAAAATCCACCAATAAAATAAATCACGAATGAAACCAATAAAGTTCCCAACGGAAGTTGCTTAAATTCTTCGATATAAAGTGGAATTTTTTCCGCAAAACTACTTGGATTAACCGCATTTAGATTTTCTGAAGTCATCGCAGTTGATGCTCCCATTTGAAGTCCTAAAAAGGAAGTAGCAATGAAAAATAACACCAACCCTAGAATAGTCCAAATCGCAAATTGTAGAATTCCGGCGAAGGAATTTCCGATGATTTTTCCCATCATTAATTGAAATGGTTTGACCGACGAAATAATAATTTCAATAATTCGATTAGTTTTTTCTTCAATGACACTTCTCATTACAAAATTGCCATAAATAATAATAAACATCATGATTAAATAGCCAAATGCTCCGCCTAAAAAGAGTTTAATTTCATTTAATCCTTTGACAGTATCCTCACCAGAGGTTTTCTTTAATATTATATCAACATCGGCTTTTGCGGCATTGATTTGCAAGGTATCTAAACCTGCTATTTGGTAATTTTCTTGTGTGATTTTTTTTGCAATTATTGCTTCAATATCCATCAGATAATCCATTGATGGACTATCATTTGAAATGTATTGAACCGCTTTTTGTAAATTTACTAAACTATCTGATTTTGGAATATAAATCAATCCTTCATACCGTTCTGAAACGAGGCTATCTTTTAAATACGCCATTGATATGGCAGATAAATCAATGTATTTAATTTCATCATTATTTTTAAATTCATTTATAAAAGAACCATCTTCATCGTGAATGGCAATTCGTTTTACATCTGACTTCATAGACGCTAAAAAGCCAACAAAAACCGCAATTCCAACAAATAAAAGCGGACTCAAAAACGTCATCACGATAAACGATTTGTTTCGAACTTTTGCGATGAATTCCCGCTGAATAATTAATTTTAATACACTCATTTTGATTCGCTTACCGTTTTAATAAAAATATCATTTGCTGTTGGAATTTTTTCCACAAAATGGGTTAAATTTCCATTTTGGGTCAAAATCGCTAAAAGTGCGTTTGAAGAACTAGTTCCAAGTGCAATTTCTAATTTCAATTCGTCATTGAGTGATTTGAAATTGGCTTGTTGCACCGAAAAATTTTGTGTTAATTGATACATCAACCCTTCTACATCATTGGTTTGAATTCCAACTTCAAAACTATTGGTACGATTGGCTTTTTTAACATCAATTAATTTTCCTTCGATTAATTTATTGGCTTTGTGAATTAAGGCGATATCATCACATAATTCCTCGACACTTTCCATTCGATGCGTCGAAAAAATGATGGTTGCACCTTGTTTTTTTAGATCTAAAATTTCATCTTTAATTAAATTAGCATTTACAGGGTCGAAACCAGAAAAAGGTTCGTCAAAAATCAACAATTTTGGTTTATGCATAACCGTGACAATAAATTGAACTTTTTGAGCCATTCCTTTGGAAAGTTCTTCAATTTTTTTGTTCCACCAACCTTGGATTTCGAATTTATCAAACCAATACATTAATTGTTTTTTAGCATCTGCTTTAGAAAGTCCTTTAAGCTGAGCTAAATACAAACATTGCTCACCTACTTTCATGGATTTATAAAGTCCGCGTTCTTCGGGCAAATAGCCAATATGCTGAATGTGTTTGGGTTGCAACTTTTCATTGTCTAACCAAACCTCGCCACTATCGGGCATTGTAATTTGATTAATGATTCGAATTAATGATGTTTTTCCAGCTCCATTTGGCCCTAATAAACCATAAATACTGCCTTTTGGAATCGATAAAGAAACATGATTTAAAGCGGTATAGTCGCCATACTGTTTGACTACGTCGCGAACTTCCAAGATGTTGTTCATACCTAATAATGCGTTTCGGTAAATATAAGGAATATGTCGGTTTTCTGCGAATTTGTTACAAAAAAAACCCACCCTTATTTGCACAAGGATGGGAAAAATTGCTATGAAAAAGAATCTACTAGTTTCCTAGTAAAGTTCAAATGTACTTATTATTTCTATATTATGAAAACATATCTTTAACTTTTTCAAAAAAAGATTTATCCGATTTTTCAGGTTGCGGCATAAAGTTTTCATCATTTAGCATATTCTCAAAAAATTCACGTTGTTCCTTGTTCAATGTTTTAGGAGTCCACACATTAATATGCACTAGCAAATCGCCATTTCCATAAGAATTTATGCTCGGAATTCCTTTTCCTTTTAAACGAAGAATCTTCCCCGATTGAATTCCGTCTTCTAATTTAATTCTGACTTTCCCGCCGATAGCTTCGATTTCTTTGGAAACTCCCAAAGCCGCTTCGGCAACACTGATATATAAATCGTAATGTAGGTTTTCACCTTCTCGTTTTAAAAATTCATGTTCAATTTCTTCAATTGCTACAATTAAATCGCCCGGAATTCCGTTTCCTGGAGCATCGTTTCCTTTGCCAGAAACTTTTAATTGCATATCGTTGACAACGCCAGCTGGAATTTTTATTGAAACGGTTTCGTCTTCTAAAATCATTCCCTGAGCATCAGCGTTCGCTGGTTTTGAACTGATTGATTGACCAGCTCCTCCACACGTTGGACAGGTCGTTGCGGTTTGCATTCTACCCAGAATCGTATTAGTTACCCGTAAAACTTGACCAGAACCATTACACGTTCCACATGTTCTATAGGAAACTCCTGGAGCTTGAATTTTTCGTTTTACTTTAACTTTTTTCTCGACACCATTGGCAACTTCTTCTAAGGTTAATTTAACTTTAATTCGTAAATTACTTCCTTTCATTCTGCGTTGACCGCCACCGCCAAAACCACCACTAAATCCGCCACCGCCACCAAAAGCACTTCCAAAAATATCGCCAAACTGATTGAAAATGTCATCCATATTCATGCCGCCAGCTCCTCCACCATATCCGCTTGCTCCATCAAAAGCCGCATGACCATACTGATCATATTTTGCTTTTTTATTTGGATTGCTTAAAACTTCATAAGCTTCAGCTGCTTTTTTGAAATTTTCTTCTGCATCCTTGTTTCCGGGATTTTTATCTGGATGGAATTCAATTGCTTTTTTTCGATAGGCTTTCTTAATTTCTTCTGCCGTAGCATTTTTAGAAAGGCCTAATATTTCGTAAAAATCTTTTTTCATAAATTATCTATTATCAAACATTTGTAATGACAAGTTTAAACTTGCCACTACTGACCAATTACAACTTTTGGAAAGCGAATAATTCGATCACCCAATTTATATCCTTTTTCCACCACATCAACAATTTTACCTTTCAAATCGGGCGTTGGTGCAGGAATTTGCGTAATGGCTTCGGCATAATCCGCATTGAAAACATCGCCAATATTAATTTCAACTTGCTCTAATCCTTTCGAAACTAGTGTTGAATTTAGCTTTTCAAATATTAATTCTACGCCTTTCAACATCACCTCATCGTCTGATTTTGCAATTTGTACTAAGGCACGATCAAAATCGTCTAAAACTGGGAGCATAGACGTTAAAACTTCTTGATTAGCTGTTTTAAATAAATCAATTCGTTCCTTTGCAGTACGCTTTTTAAAATTTTCAAATTCAGCAAAAAGACGTAAAAATTTGTCTTTCTCTTTCGTCAAATCTTCTTGTAATTGCTCTTCTTGCGTTATTTCAATTGTTGATGAATCGCTATCTTCTAAATTATTAAATTCATTTTCAACAACATCTTTGTCGCTATTTTCTGTACTATCCTGATTCATCTTTTTAAAAAATTTTTTGAACATTTATTACTACTTTTTTTGCAGTGCAAAAGTACTGCCAATTGTTTGAAAATGTCAAATTGTCAGCAGAAATTATTCGTGCGACCATTAAACTTATTTTAAATTTTAATGTTTCTTTAAGATTTTGTAATCAAAGGCTTTTCTATTTTTGTTCAAACTAAAAATAAACAATTATGAAAAAATCATTTTTAAGTCTTTTTGTATTGGCTGCATTTACGTTCGCCTCTTGTAAGGAAGAACCAAAAGAAATTACAGAACCAATTGACGCTGCAGTTGCGTCAGAAGATTCGAATTCGTTTAAGGTAGACACTGAAAAATCAATTATTGAATGGGTTGGTTCTAAGCCTACAGAAAAGCACAACGGCACAATTGCTTTAGCTAGCGGTGAAATTTTCTTGAATAACGGAAAAGTAGAAAGTGGTAATTTTATTATCGACATGGCTAGTATTACTGTTTTAGATTTAAAACCTGGCGATGGGAAAGAAGATTTAGAAGCTCATTTAAAGGGTTTACAAAAAGAAGAAGATGCGGATCATTTTTTTAATACCAAAAATTTTCCTGAGGCAAAATTTGAATTAACAAGTGTTGAAACGGTAGAAGGAAAAACAAAAATGAATGGAAATTTAACGATTAAAGGTATTTCAAAACCAGTTTCTTTTCCTGCACTTTTAACAGTAGATGGAGATATCTTAAATTTAAGCAGTGAAGCATTTGTGATTAATAGAACAAAATGGGGTGTAAACTATGCCTCGAAATCAATTTTTGGTAATTTGAAAGATAAATTCGTTAATGACGATATAGAATTAAAAGTTAACTTAACGGCTAAAAAATAAGTTTAAGCACTCGTTAAATGAAAAAACTTCTCATTTGAGAAGTTTTTTTTAGGTTAACAAATTATCTAACGCTGCAGTAACTGCTCGATATCGAAACTGAAAACCGTTTTGTTCTATTTTTTTGGAACTTACGTTTTGACTCAAAAACAGCAATTGGTGCATTTCACCTAAAATTAATTTCATCATAATTTGAGGAATATTTGGCATAAACAACGGTTTTTCAAGTGTTGTTGCTATGGCTTTTGTTAATTCTTCATTCGTTACCGGATTAGGGGCAACGGCGTTAAATATTCCTTCTTTTTGATTTTTTAATACAAAATGAAAAATATTGACTAAATCATCGATATGAATCCACGATTGTATTTGTTTACCCGAACCAAACGGCGAACCGATTCCCATTTTAATAGGTTTAATCATTTCTGCTAAAGCTCCACCTTTATTGGATAATACCAAACCAATTCTGATTTTGCTTACTTTAAGGTTCAACACTTTAAAAGCATCGACACTTTCCTCCCACTTTACGACCACATTTCCAAGAAATCCATTATCGCTTTCGGCCGTATCCTCCGTATATAAATTAGTTAAACTATCTGGATAAATTCCAATCGCTGATGCGGAAATGAGGTGCTTTATACTATTAGGATTGTTTTTTAAACACGTATACAATAACGAAGCAGAAATTATTCTACTTTCAATAATTTCTTGTTTGTATTTATCAGTCCAACGTTTAGAAACCGTTGCTCCAGCAAGATGAATAATTGCCTCGACGCCTTGTAAACAATTTGGGTCAATGTACCCATCCTCTAAATTCCAGTAAAAGCCAGTATAATTTGGTTTATTTTGAATTTTTTTTTTGGATGTGGTTAAATAGTGAATCTCCATTTCATGTTGTATTAACAGGTTTGCTAATTCACTGCCAATCATACCGGTAGCACCCGTAATCAATACTTTCATAACTTATTTTTAAACAAAGTTACAATTTAACTGCAAAACCCAATGTAAATTAGGATTAGTTTAAGGGTTAATATTAATCGTAAAAGTGATTTTTAGTGCGATTTTATTTCGCTATTTTTCTAAAAAAATAAATAGTTTTCTAATAGTGGACAATTTTTTGTAACTAATTTAGTAAACCTCTATATTTGCATCCCGAAGTTTCGGAACCTAAAAATACAAGGAATGATAAAGATTACGTTACCAGATGGTTCTGTAAAAGAATTTATAGCAGGAATTACGCCGATGGAAGTAGCCAAAAGCATCAGTGAAGGATTTGCTCGAAATGTGATTTCAGCATCTTTTAATGGCATGGCAGTTGAAACCGAAACCGCAATAACCACTGATGGTTCACTTGTTTTGTATACATGGAACGATAAAGAAGGGAAGAAAGCATTTTGGCATTCCACGTCGCACGTGATGGCTCAAGTTTTGGAAGAAATGTATTCTGGAATAAAATTGACTTTAGGGCCAGCGATTGATAATGGTTTTTATTATGATGTTGATTTTGGTGATCAAAAAATTGGGGAAGCAGATTTTAAAGCAGTTGAAGACCGAATTTTAGAGATTGCAAGAGAAAAACACGAATTTAAGATGCGTCCCGTTTCCAAAGCAGAAGCCTTAGCTATATATAAGGAGAACGAATATAAAACGGAATTAATTTCGAATTTAGAGGACGGAACGATTACGTTTTGTGACCATTCTACTTTTTATGATTTATGCCGTGGTGGACATATTCCTAACACGGGATTAATCAAAGCCATGAAAATCATGAGTGTTGCTGGTGCGTATTGGCGAGGTGACGAAAAAAATAAACAATTAACTCGTGTTTACGGTATCTCTTTTCCAAAACAAAAAGAGTTGACGGAATATTTAGAATTAGTAGAAGAAGCAAAACGTCGTGATCACCGAAAATTAGGAAAAGAACTTGAATTATTTGCTTTTTCACAACGCGTTGGTCAAGGTTTACCTTTATGGTTACCAAAAGGAGCCGCTTTACGCGATAGATTAGAGCAATTTTTGAAAAAAGCGCAGAAAAAAGCAGGTTACGAGCAAGTGATTACACCACATATTGGCCAGAAAGAATTGTATGTTACGTCTGGACATTATGCCAAATATGGAGCAGATAGTTTTCAACCAATTCACACACCAACAGAAGGCGAAGAATTTTTATTAAAACCAATGAATTGTCCGCATCACTGCGAAATATACAATACAACACCTTGGCGTTATAAAGATTTGCCGAAACGGTATGCCGAATCTGGAACTGTTTACCGTTATGAGCAAAGTGGCGAATTACATGGTTTAACGCGTGTTCGCGGATTTACGCAAGATGATGCTCATATTTTTTGTACGCCAGACCAATTGGATAGTGAATTTAAAAAAGTAATCGACTTAGTGCTTTATGTTTTTGGCTCTTTAGGTTTTGAAAACTTTACGGCACAAGTTTCTGTTCGCGATTTAGACAATCCAGATAAGTATATTGGAAGCGTTGAAAATTGGGAAAAAGCAGAACATGCAATTATCAGTGCTGCAACAGATAAAGGTTTAAACTTTATAATTGAAAGTGGTGAAGCAGCTTTTTATGGTCCAAAATTAGATTTTATGGTTAAAGATGCCTTGGGAAGACAGTGGCAATTGGGAACAATCCAAGTAGATTACAACTTACCCGAGCGTTTTGATTTAACTTATAAAGGTGCAGATAACGAATTGCACCGTCCTGTAATGATTCACCGAGCTCCATTTGGATCGATGGAACGATTTATTGCGATATTAATAGAACACACAGCAGGAAATTTCCCACTTTGGTTAATGCCTGAACAGGCTATAATCTTGTCTTTAAGCGAGAAATATGAAAATTATGCTGAAAAAGTTTTAACTTTGCTAGAAAATCACGAAATTCGCGGCCTAATTGACAACCGGAATGAGACCATTGGGCGGAAAATTAGAGATGCGGAAGTTAAAAAAATTCCGTTTATGATTATTGTTGGAGAAGAAGAAGAAAAAAACGGTACCATTTCCATTAGAAGACATGGACAAGAAGGAAAAGGCAACAGTACGATTACAGTGGAAGAATTTGCACAAATTGTAAACGAAGAAATTAGCAAAACATTAAAAACATTTGACGTTTAACTTTAAATTATAATAGCCATAGCAATTAGAAACAACCGGGGTTATCAACCCAGAGTAGAAAAAAAAGCAGCACACCGAATTAACAATTTAATTCGCGTTCCAGAAGTTCGCTTAGTCGGAGAGAATGTTGAACCAGGAGTATATAAAATTTCAGAAGCCCTGCGAATGGCCGAAGAATTTGAAGTAGACTTGGTTGAAATTTCTCCCAATGCAGAACCGCCTGTTTGTAAGCTAATGGATTACGGTAAATTTGTTTACGAACAAAAGAAACGTGACAAAATGCTCAAAGCAAAATCAACGCAAATTGTGGTTAAAGAAATTCGTTTCGGACCACAAACCGATGAGCACGATTATGAGTTTAAAAAGAAAAATGCAGAAAAATTCTTAAAAGAAGGAGCAAAATTAAAAGCATTTGTTTTCTTTAAAGGACGATCGATTATCTATAAAGAGCAAGGACAAATATTATTATTGCGTTTAGCCCAAGATTTAGAAGATTTAGGAAAAGTGGAAGCTTTACCTGTTTTAGAGGGAAAACGTATGATTATGTATTTGGCTCCGAAGAAAAAGAAGTAAGCAGTTATCAGTCTCAGTAAGCAGATTGAAAGTTTAGATGTTGAGATGCTGAAACAAGTTCAGCATGACAGTAAAATAGTAAGTAAGTTAAATCACAAATAAATTAGGGAAATTATGCCTAAAATGAAAACAAAATCTAGTGCTAAGAAGCGATTCAGAGTAACTGGTACTGGAAAAATCAAGAGAAAGCACGCTTTCAAGAGTCACATTTTGACTAAAAAATCGAAAAAGCGTAAATTAGCGTTGACTCATTCTACGTTGGTTCACAAAACAGATGAGAAAAGCATCAAACAACAATTAAGAATTATCTAATTTAGTTTACAGTGGTCAGTAGTTAGTAAGCAGTTATAGAACTGAAAACTAAAAACTGAAAACTGAACACTTTTTTTAATCCTTTAGGTTAAAAATTATTAAAATAACCTTGGAGTATGGCCTTAAGTTCCCTTGATTAAATTCGGGACGCCTGCTACAAAAAACAAGAAAATTATGCCAAGATCAGTAAATTCAGTTGCTAAAAGAGCACGAAGAAAAAAAGTATTAAAGCAAGCCAAAGGTTACTTTGGTAGACGTAAAAACGTTTGGACGGTTGCTAAAAACGCGGTTGAAAAAGCCTTAGTTTATGCATACCGTGACAGAAGACAAAACAAAAGAAACTTCCGTTCGTTATGGATCATGCGTATCAACGCTGGTGCTCGTTTGGAAGGAATGAGTTATTCACAATTTATTGGAAAAGTAAAATCAAACGGTATCGAATTGAACCGTAAAGTGCTTGCTGATTTAGCAATGAATCATCCAGAAGCTTTCAAAGCAATTTTGAATAAAGTAAAATAAACGTTTTAACAATCCGATTTCAACTTACTTATATAGAAAATCCCAATCGAAAGGTTGGGATTTTTTTTGTTTAATAACTTTTATTTTCTTGAGAAATTTCTATGATGAAAATTTTATATTGATTTGATATTAGAAAACTGTGCTTTTAGCTTTTTAAAAAATAAAATATAATAAATGAGAAAATAAAAAAACGAATTGACGCCATCAATAATCCCGAAGCTATTGAATCATACTTTAGGAATTTAAAGTACCTTTTAGAACGTCTTACTTTAAACAATCAAGATGCAGTAAAATGACGCTTCTTTTACATCATTCCTACTACTTTTAATCAAATCGTTCTTTTCGTAGCACTTCAACAGTCGTCACAAATGCGATGATACTATATTTTTCAAAATAATTTTCGCTGAGCATTTTCATAATTTGTAAAACCTTTTCATCAGAGGCTAGTGTTTCTATTCTTACATTGCGACCTTCCCAATCTGTAAAATGTTGTCCATTCAAACCTTCTCCTTCCACTTCTACTAGAGTGTAGCCTCTAATTCCGCAGTCTTTTAAATCGGCTACAAGGCGATTTTGCAGCGAATCAAGCGCTATAATAGTGATCATCTTAATAGGAACTAATTGTGTCATAAGGCATATAAGTTTTGTGCAATTGTTAAATATAACGGAAGTCCAAGTGTAACATTAAAAGGAAATGTAATGGCTAAACTTGCTGTAAGGTAAATGGTAGGATTAGCCTCTGGTATTGCAATTCGCACGGCTGCTGGTGCCGCAATATAACTTGCACTAGCACATAAGAGTCCAAAGATGGTAGCTCCACCCATTGATAAACCAGCCCAATGTCCTAAATAAATTCCAACTGTTGCGTGAATTACCGGCATTATTACACCGAATGCAAAAAGGAAAAAACCTACTTTTTTTAGGTCGTAAAGTCTGCGTCCTGCAACCAATCCAACTTCCAACAAAAATAGGCAAAGTATCCCTCTAAACAATCCATCATATAATGGTGCAACTTGTTCAAATCCTTCCTTTCCCGTAATTAATCCAATGCAAATCCCTCCCAACAATAAAATAGTTCCTTTATTGGTAAAAAGCTCGTGCACAACTTTACCCATATTGCTTTGCGTTTGTGGCATTGCTTTTTTTGCAATGTAAATCGCAACTATAATTGCAGGAATTTCCATAATTGCCAATATGGCGGGCAAATATCCCTCGTACGAAATCTTCATTAAATCGAGAAATGCAGTGCCTTCACTAAAAGTTACTGCCGATACAGAACCAAAATGGGCGGCTACAGCGGCGGCATTTAACTTATCCATTTTTCCGATTTTCACTAAAATAAAATAGGAAAGAATAGGGATAATAATACACATTGCTATCGCTGCCAGACCTGGTTTATAAAAATCAACGATGTTTACTGAGGTTAACTTGACGCCTCCTTTTATTCCTATGGCAAATAATAAATATA
>Ga0105051_10008177_pt1 | contig 10678 bp, 6 predicted proteins | sample FRY02_FD_78383 | JGI IMG/M metagenome (GOLD analysis project Ga0105051, IMG submission 78383) | Freshwater microbial communities from Lake Fryxell liftoff mats and glacier meltwater in Antarctica - FRY-02 (megahit assembly) | ecosystem: Environmental > Aquatic > Freshwater > Ice > Glacier...
AATGATCCAGTCGGCGGCACGAATCACGTCTAAGTTGTGCTCAATAATCAGCAAAGAGTGGCCAGCACCCAGCAACTTCCTGAAAGCACGCATGAGGCGCGCCACATCATCAAAGTGCAAGCCGGTGGTCGGTTCGTCAAAGAGAAACAGGCTACCTTTAACCGCGAGTTTTTGCTGGCTGATGCCGCTACGGGCGGCTTGTGCGAGGTGGCCAGCGAGTTTGAGTCGTTGGGCTTCGCCGCCAGACAAGGTGGGCACGGGTTGGCCGAGTTTGACGTATTCCAAGCCGACATCGGCGAGCGGTAAGAGTGCCATTTGGACGTCGCGCAAGCCCTTAAAGAAACCCAACGCCTCAGACACTGTCATGTTCAGCACTTGGTCAATCGAGGCGCTTTGGCCCAAGTGTTCGACTTGGACTTCCAGGATTTCAGGTCGAAACCGTTTGCCATCACAATCGGGGCAACGCAAGTAGACGTCAGACAGAAACTGCATTTCAACGTGCTCAAAACCTGTGCCGCCGCAGGTCGGGCAGCGACCATCGCCGCTGTTAAAGCTAAAGGTGCCCGTGGTGTAACTGCGCTCGCGAGCGAGCGGGGCTTGGGCAAACAGCTTACGGATGGCGTCGAATGCGCCGACATAGCTGGCTGGGTTAGAGCGAGCCGTCTTACCAATCTGTGATTGATCAATCATCACCACATCGGCGAGTTGCTCTTGCCCGAGTAAGTGACGGTATGGGCCTGGGGTTTCTGTCGGTTTGCCCAGCTGCTTGAGCATGGCGGGGTAGAGAACATTCTCAATGAGTGTCGATTTGCCCGACCCCGACACGCCTGTGATGCAAACCAGTCGGCCCAATGGGATTGAAATATCGACGTTTTTAAGGTTGTTAGCGGTAACGCCCTCTAACAGTAAGCGAGGGGTGTTGGCTGCGACTGGCAAAGGACGGGGTGACTCAACCCGTCGTCTCGATCCCATGTACTCACCGGTTAGGGTGTTGGCATGGCGTAAATCTTCAGGGGTTCCGTCGTAGACTATTTGGCCGCCACGTTCACCAGGGCCTGGGCCCATATCAATGACGCGATCGGCGGCCACCATCACCTGGGGATCATGCTCGACCACGACCAGCGTGTTGCCGGCATCACGCAATCGATGCATCACATCGACCACACGTTGCATGTCTTTGGGGTGTAAGCCGATGGATGGTTCGTCTAGGACGAATAAGGTGTTGACCAGCGATGTGCCTAAAGCAGTGGTCAGGTTGATGCGTTGCACTTCGCCGCCCGACAAGGTGCGGCTTTGACGGTCTAGAGTCAAGTAGCCCAAACCGACGTTGCAGACAAACTTCAGACGCGCACGAAGCTCGTCAAGCACCAGCGTCATCGCCCCATCCATCACCGCGTCAGGAAAGCGAAGGTCGAGGAACCACTGTTCCAAGTCACTGATGGGCAGGCACATCAGGTCATGCACGTGTCGAGCGTTTATTTTCCAGAGCAAGGCGTCGGGTTTGAGACGGGTGCTGTGACAAGTCGGGCAGGGCGTGTAGCTACGGTACTTTGACAGCAACACTCGAACGTGCATTTTGTAGGATTTGGTTTCAAGCCAAGCAAAGAAATGTTTGACGCCATACCATTGGGTTTGCCAAGCACTTCGTCCACCACGCCATAGAGGATCACCATAAAGCACCCAGTCTTGATGCTCTGGCGGCAGGTCTTTCCAAGCGGTGTTAAGCGATACGTTGGCGCGTTTTGCAAACTTTTCCAACTCGTCTTGGCATTCTTTGTAGCTCGGCGTCTGCCACGGTTTAACAGCACCTTCAGCCAGCGTTTTGCGTTCATCGGGAATCACCAAGCCGTTATCGATGCCAATTGATCTTCCAAATCCTCGACACGCTTCGCAAGCGCCGAGCGGGGAGTTAAACGAAAAACTGCTCGGCATCACGTCTTGGTAAGAAAGGTTGCAGTCAGCGCAATGCAATTTGTTGCTAAAACGCCAAATCGATTTATCCTCGCCGTCTTCACCCATCGCGTGCACTGCCAAAACGCCTTGACCCATGCGTAATGCATTGTCTAGGGCTTCAGCCACTCGCTCGGGTTCCGTGTTGCTCAAGCGAAACCGGTCTTGCACCACATCAATGGTCTTTTGATCTTTCTTGGTGCTGGCTCTAGCCTGCCCATGTATCCGGGTGTAGCCTTGTCCTTGTAAGAAACCGGCCACTTCTTCTTCAGAAAAGTTGGCTGGGATTTCGACGGCAAAAGTAATAACCAAGCGGGGATCATTTTGTTCAGCGCAGCGATGGGATAGTGCTTTTGCAATGGATTGGGGGTTGTCACGGGTGACGGGTTTGCCACAGCCGCGGCAATGCAGGATGGCCGCACGGGCAAAGAGTAACTTTAGGTGGTCGTTGACCTCGGTCATCGTGCCAACCGTGCTGCGAGAATTGCGCACTGGGTTGGTTTGGTCGATGGCGATGGCTGGCAAAATCCCTACGATGCGCTCAACCTGGGGTTTATCCATGCGATCCAAAAACTGGCGCGCGTAAGCTGAAAAAGTTTCCACGTAGCGGCGCTGGCCTTCGGCATAGAGCGTGTCAAACGCCAGCGAGCTCTTGCCAGAGCCACTCACACCAGTAATGACCGTTAATTCACCAGTCTTAAAACTGACGTCTAGATTTTTGAGGTTGTTTTGCGTTGCACCAAACAGATCAATTGTGGATTTCATGCCAGTTGCCAGTGATTCGCAAGATTTGCGGTAAATGAAGTACTATAGCGTTCTTCTGTAGGGAGATATCCATGTCTGAACGTAAACGTGTGCGCCGCAACACGCTCGAGCGCCGTTGTCTTGGTAAAGCCTTTAAGCGTCTCTTCGCGAACGCCCCTAAGGGTGTTTTTAAAATGCTTGAGAAAGTTAAGAAAGCATAGTTCTAGATTTTTCGCTGTACTCAGTACCCGAATCGTAAAAAACCGGCTGATGCCGGTTTTTTATTGGTTTAGGAATTTTGCAGTCGTGAAAAATCAAATTGTTAACTAAACTCAGTCGTATGCGTTTTAAGTCATTCTTGCTTACGTCACCTCCCCGCGGCGATCGCTAATGCTCGCGCCGGATCCTGTGGGCCGCCCGATCACGCCGCCCAAGAAGTCTCGTCTAGGGCGCTATTTGTTGCTTGCCGTTGCTGTTCACCTGTCGCTTGTGGTGACCTTTTGGGCACTTCAGCGCCTCGTGAAAACAGACAAAATCGAGCATGACTTTATTGAAGTTGAATTAATCGCTTTTTCGTCAGAATCCCCCCAAGCCGTGACTCAGCCCGTCGAGGCAACAGAGCCTGACCCAGCGCCGCCTCAACCGCCAGAACCAGAACCAATTCCAGAGCTTGTGCCGAAGCCAAAGCCTATACCTGAGCCTGAGCCTATACCTGAGCCTAAGCCTATACCGGAGCCTGAGCCTATACCTGAACCTGAGCCTATACCTGAACCTGAGCCTATACCTGTACCTGAGCCAGAGCCCGAGCCTATACCTGAGCCCGAGCCCGAACCCGAACCCGAACCCGAACCTGTTGCCGCTCCGAAGCCAGCGGCAGTCAAACCGACGGCAACAAAAGTAACGCCGCCTCGCGAATTAAGTGTCCCAACTCGGGCAACGACGCCAGCGGTCTTTGACGCGGCTTATCTGAAAAATCCGGCGCCACGTTATCCGATGAGTGCCTTTCGCGAAAAAGAAGAAGGCACCGTTGTTGTTCGAACTGAGATTTTGGCGAATGGTCAAAGTGGGCGAGTTGAAATAGAAACAAGCAGTGGTTTTGAATCGCTAGACGATGCTGCTTTGTCAACCATCAAAAAATGGCGTTTTAAACCTGCGATGGTTGACGGTCAAGCGATCAGCCAATGGGTCACCATCCCCATCACGTTCCGCCTAACGAAACGTTAGGTCGAGTTCTCAATCCTGAGCCATCTGGCGACGTGTACTTGGGTGCGCAAAAGCCCTATGCTTACTTTCATTAGAAAATTTGATGGGGAAAGCGCAATGTCACTGATGTCTGAAATCAGCGAGTACGGTGCATGGCAAATGAATGGGCAAGCTGATGCTAAAGCCGTACACCACGCCAAACGGGCTGTATTGGACTGGTTTTCTGCTTTGTATCCTGGCACTCGGATCGATCCCTGCGCGCAGTTGCTCAAAGCCCATCATTCAGAGCTTGGGTTTGGTCGATCCAGTTTGCCGGGTTGCGGCACAGTGGCGTTTGCCCCAACAGCGGCATGGATCAACGGAAGCGTGTCGCACGCGATTGAGTTTGACGACATATTTCGAGATGCGGTTTATCACCCGGGATGCCCGACGATCGCCGCTGCGTTGGCCGTGGGAGAGGATCTTCAGGTCAATGGACTGACCTTTCTGAAATCTATCATTGCGGGCTATGAAATTTCAACTCGAATCGGTGCGGCGATTCAGCCCGCGCATTATCGGTTCTTTCACACCACAGGTACCGTCGGGTGTTTTGGGGCAGCGGGCGCGGTCGCCGCTTTGGCGGCACCCGGTGACGCTTCGGTTATGGGGCATGCCCTGTCAACGTCTGCGAGCTTTGCCAGCGGATTGCAGCAAGCTTTTCGCTCGGATGCCATGACCAAGGCGTTGCATGCGGGCAATGCCGCCAGTGTTGGGGTGCGCTCTGGTTTAGGCGCGGCAAGCGGCATAACCGGTGCTAACGCGATGCTTGAAGGTGAGGTCGGTTTCGCTGCGGCCTTGGTCGGTGAAGCGGTTGATTGGAAAGTGGTGACTCAAGGATTGGGCGAGCACTACAACATCACCGACATGACACAAAAGAACCACGGTTGCTGTGGCCACACCTTTGCTGCCATCGATGCTGCCATTGTGCTGCGTAATCAGGGTGCAACCATCGACAATATTGCCGCCATTGAGGTGCAGACCTATCAGACGGCTATCAATGTTACTGGCAACCATGAACCCAAAACAGCGTTCGAGTGCAAGTTCAGCTTACCTTATGTCGTGTGCCATGCCTTTGGGCATGGTGCCGTGCGACTGGCGGCCTTTGATGAGCAAGCCATGAACGATACGCAGACTCGGGCCTTAATGAAAAAACTCACACTGACACCGGCGCATGATTTGACAGTGGCCTTCCCAAAGCAGCGAGCCGCGAAAGTGATTGTGACACTCAATGATGGTCGCGAATTGATGCACTTCGCCCCTCACCGCAAAGGTGATCCCGAGGCGCCATTGAGCGATCAAGACCTCAATGATAAGTTTCTTGAGTTGGTTTCACCGGTTATTGGTGACACGCGAGCCAAGTTTTTGATGCATCAAATCTGGTCGTTGGACCAACTGACATTGGCTGATCTCAAACTGGCGCAAGCCTAATCAATTTTGCTGGAACGGCAACAAGCCCCGGTTTACTGACAAGGAAACAAATCAATCATTATGCTTAAGACCAAGCTTGACCCAAGTTTTGCAGCGGCGCTTTTTACACCCAAAAGTGTGGCCCTAATCGGCGCCTCTGGGAACCCCAAAAAGAATACGGCGCGGCCCATGCGCTTTATGCAAAAGCATGGCTGTCAAACAACTATCTATCCCATCAACAAAACCCAATCCGAAGTTCTTGGTCAAAAAGCCTACGAATCGGTTCAGGATCTGCCTGAACCCATTGATCATGCTTTCGTCATGGTTGCCAGCGAAAACGTACTGGACCAAGTGAAAGCCTGTGCAGCCGCGGGCGCTAAAGTCGTCACCATTTATTCTGATGGGTTCGGCGAGGTGGGCGAAGAGGGCATGGTGCGTCAACAAGCTCTCGTGCAGATGGCGCGTGAGTTGGGTGTGCGTATTGTCGGTCCGAACAGCATTGGATTGGCCAACTTAGAGACGGGTTTGATTCTGTCAGTTAATGCGGTGTTTGAAGCAGAGTCTTTGATCAGTGGGCCGCTAAGCCTGGTTTCACAAAGCGGTTCCATGATGGGGTCATTGCTGGCACGTGCCGCTTCGCGAGGCTTTGGGTTTGCGAAATCAATTTCTGTGGGTAACGAGAGCGACGTCACTGTGGGCGAGGTTATCGATGTTTTGGTTGATGACCCCAAAACCAAAGTGATTTTGTTGTTCTTAGAGACCATTAGAGATGCACCCACATTGGCGCGCGCCCTAGAGCGAGCTCGAGAAGTGGGTAAACCAGTGGTGGCTTATAAGCTTGGACGATCGGCGCAAGGTGATGCACTGGCGCAATCGCACACGGGTGCCCTGGCTGGTAATGATGCGGCTGTGGACGTGTTTCTTAATGCGCATGGCGTGATGCGCGTCAATCAGCTTGAGACGTTGTTTGAAATCACGCCATTGGCGCTTCATTTTGAGAAGCCCATGAGTGAGGCCACTCGCGCGCCTCGGTTGGCTGTTATCACCACCACGGGTGGTGGTGCCGCCACGGTGGTCGACAATCTAGGCTTACATGGCATTGAGGCTGTTGCACCACCGCTTGATTTCATTGAACACATGGCCCAAAGGGGGTTGGCGATTCGGCAGACGCCCGTGATTGATTTGACGCTCGCGGCCACCAGTGATCAATACAAGGATCTGCTTGAGCAGCTGCTGCAATCCGATTGGTGTGATGGGGTGCTAAGCGTGGTTGGGTCCTCGGCTCAGTTTCACCCTGAGTTGGCAGTCAAGCCATTGGTGCAGTCAAAGCGGCCATCAAACAGGGTCCTCGCGGTGTTTTTAGCGCCCGAAGCCACTGAATCATTACGCTTGCTGCAAGAGGCTGGCATTGCAGCATTTCGCACGCCTGAATCATGTGCAGATGCACTAGCGGCATTCTTTAAGCGTGCCGGCTCGCCACCAGCGTCGCCAGACAGCGTTTCATGGCCGATGGGATTGCCGACTCAAGGCACGTTGACTGAATTTCAATCCAGCCAAGTGTTCAGTCAATTGGGTGTGCCCGTGGCAATGCATGCATTGATTGACCCACAAAATCCACAGCATTCCGTGCCTTATCCGGTTGTCTTGAAAGTGTCTTCGCCTGACATCGCGCACAAGACCGATGTGGGGGGCGTCAAAGTCAATATCGCTGATGAGTCTGCTTTGCAGCAAGCCGCCGCTGAAATCATGGCCAATGTGACCCATCACTGTCCGCAAGCACACATTGATGGCTTGCTCGTGCAAGCCATGGCACCGCGACTGTTAGAGCTGATACTTGGTTATCGCGATGATCCCTTGGTTGGTCCAACAGTATTGCTCGGGGCGGGCGGCATCACCGCAGAGCTACTGCCAGACGTGTCGCTTCGTTTGGCGCCCGTTTCAAATGCTCAAGCCTGGGAAATGATTAAAGAAGTGCAGAGCACTCAGTTGGTCAGGGGCTATAGAGGATTGCCCAAAGGTGATTGCGATGCTTTGGCACAAGCAATTGTGGCGGTATCGCGATTAGCGGTAATGACAGGCGTCAAGGTCCAAGAGGCTGAAATCAACCCGCTATTTGTACAAGCCGATGGCGTGGTGGCGGTCGACGGCCTGATTATTTTGGCCAACGATTAAGGCAGCGCAGATCGGGATTCTGAGCGCAATTTTAAGCAGCGCTCGAATCTCGCAGCGAAACGCGTTACGCTTAAGTGATGAGTCGTCAATTTCGAGAACGCGTCACAATTTGGTTACGGCATCACTGCGTTTGGCTGTTGCTGTTTGGGGTTTTGGGTTTAAGCGCGAACACGCGCGCCGATCCACCCCCAGCAACGATTCCCGCTGGCGTGTGGGTCGAGAACAATCGAGCGAATTCCTTAGCGCAAGAGGTGATCGGCATTCTGGCGGACGCCGAGGCTGAGGGTCTGAACCCAAGCGACTACGACGTCATGGCCTTGCAACAACAGCAGCGCGCGCTCGGTGAGTGGTTTGGTGCTGATCCAGCAAGTGCGCAGTCCTTCGATGCGACCCTAACCATGGCTGTGTTGCGGTATTTGAACGACGTGTCGCTCGGTCGCGTCACAGCCAAAGACGTGCATCAAAATTACGACACCCGTTCAAGCCGTGCTTTTGTCGCGGCTGAGCTTCTCAATGCTGCACTAACAGCGCCGATGCGCGGCACCACATTTGCTGGCGTGATGGCAGAAGCAGCACCTAATTTTCCACTTTATCCTGCCTTAAAACGCGCGCTGGCAAAGTACCGAAACCTGATGGCGCATCCGGCTTGGTCTGAGCCACTTGCGATGCCGATGGGCAATAAGCTAGAACGCGGTGACAGCTATTCGGACTTGGATCGGTTGCAAGCACGGTTGGTATTGCTTGGCGACATGCCCGAGCTTTTGCCTGCTAAAACCTATGATCAGCAACTGGTGCAAGCAGTCGAATCCTTCCAAGGTAGGCATGGCTTGCTTGTTGACGGACTGATTGGTCCACAAACGCTAGATGCACTTAACGTGACACCGTCGCAACGGGTGGCCCAAATCGCGCTTTCCATGGAGCGCTTGCGGTGGACGCCACTACAACAAGGTGATCGTTTGATCGTGGTGAATATTCCTGGTTTCACGCTATATGCCTATGAGTTAGATGCGCAAGGGAAGCTAAATATTCAAGTGGAAATGCGAGTTGTCATTGGCCGATCGTTAAACCATCGCACACCGATATTTGACGAAGACATGCAGTTCATTGAATTTAGTCCTTACTGGAATATTCCCATTTCAATTGCTCGATCCGAAACGATTCCTGCCATTGAGCGCAATGCTGAGTACTTGGCCAATCAGGGTATGGAATTCGTTGATCGACAAGGCAATGTCAGTCTTGCCGTAAGCGCAGAAAAACTGCGAGCGGTTCGCGATGGTCAACTTCGCATCCGTCAACGGCCCGGGCCCAACAACGCTTTGGGCGAAATCAAGTTTATTTTTCCAAACAACCAAAATATCTTCTTGCATCACACACCTGCGACCCAATTGTTTTCTCGTAGCCGCCGTGACTTCAGTCATGGCTGCATAAGAGTTGAAGATCCCATTGCTTTGGCGCAGTTTGTACTCCAAGATGAGCCACAGTGGACAATCGATCGAATTCGTGAGGCAATGACAGCGGGTACTTCTCGGACCATTAAGTTGCGCACGCCGTTACCGGTTTTGATCGGCTACAGCACGGTGATCGCCAGAGATTCAAAAGTTTATTTTTATCCCGATGTTTATGGACATGATCGAAGCTTAGATCAAGCGCTACGCGCTGCCCGCCAATTAAACTGAAAGTTCGTGCTAGCGAGCACAGGAGGTTTTAGCAAATGTCGAGTCGCTCAGTTTTTCAGTCTCGAAGATCAGTGTTGCGTTTGTCGAGTTCTTTGGCTCTCACGATGGTGGGTGCCCCCGCATTGGCGAGGTTGACCATGCCAGTGCGGCTTAAAGAGCGAGATATGCAGATGTCACACCTGCACACAGCGGAGCACATCGGCTTGATCTTTGCTGTGGATGGACAGTACATCGACCCGGCCTTGTCCAAACTGAATCATTTTTTGAGGGATCACTATTCCCAAGAGGTTGGTGTGATGGATCCCATACTGTATGACTTGTTGCATCAAATCCGTGTTGATTTGGGTGTGCGCGGATCGTATGAAGTAATCTCTAAATACAGTAACCCTCAGACCAACGAAAAGGTGCGTGCCACGCCGCCCGGTGGCGTCGCACCGCGTAGCCTGCCCCTGGACGGCAAGGCCATTGACGTCAGATTGCCTGGCGTGCCGCTGAGCGACTTAAGAGACGCTGCAAAGGCACAAAACGCAGGTGGGGTTGGATTTTATCGTAGTGATCAGTTCGTACACATTGACACGGGTCGTGTGCGTTACTGGTAAAGTCAGTCACGCTTTGGCGTCAGTTCAAACCGCACGGTTTAACCCTTACTGAGGCGGCGGTTCGGTGGTTTTGCCTTGAATTCGATCGATTAGCCAAGGTAGGCTGCGGCCAAGATCAGGCCTTTGTCCTTCCTTTGTTGACGCTCGTTCGGGGTTAAGTACACCGTCGGGTCCTGGCGCGCCCAAATTGAACGTAAAGAAGTAAGTCGGTTCAAAACCCATTCTTAGGTCGGTGATGAGGACATTACCGTCGTTCTCATGCATCTTGACAAAGCCATGGCTGAAGTCACTCAGGTCTTTGACCCCCGGATGGTTGGCATGTGTCTCAAACAGATCGGCGCCTCGATCGTGGCTGGTCCAGCTCACCACAGGCTCGGCATCCAACAAAGAGTACCAGCCCTCATGGTAGCGGTCAGGTTCTACTGCAACGATGCGCCAAAGGATAGAGTTCAGCGCCGATGGTGAGACTAACAGTGGTACGTCAGTGGCGACGCTTGGTGGTAAGGATTGGCGTGCCACGCTTTGCACATGTTGTTGCACGCCAAGACCCCACACCAGGTAAAGAGAACTGAGTATTAGGCCCAAGGCGTTCCAGCGCCAGCGATGTGAGGATCGAGAAATAAGGCAAGCGATCAGTCCGACTAAAAGAGGCAACGTATAGAGTGGGTCAATGATGAATATGCTGGCGCGCCCGAATGGGTAATTCGAAAAGGGCTGCAAAAGCTGTGTGCCATAAACCGTGAGGTAATCCACAAAGATGTGGGTCATGAGCACCAGCCAAAAGGCCAAGAGCCAACGCTTAAAAATGCCTCGGTCGCGCCCGAGCCACGTGGCTAGTCCTGCAAGCAAGGGTGTGAGTAAAGTCAAATAAGCAATGGCATGGGTTTC
>Ga0105051_10008182_pt1 | contig 10673 bp, 6 predicted proteins | sample FRY02_FD_78383 | JGI IMG/M metagenome (GOLD analysis project Ga0105051, IMG submission 78383) | Freshwater microbial communities from Lake Fryxell liftoff mats and glacier meltwater in Antarctica - FRY-02 (megahit assembly) | ecosystem: Environmental > Aquatic > Freshwater > Ice > Glacier...
AATAATGTTCCGCCAGTGCGTCGAACTCTCCTATCTTGAGAGCTGTAACGTCACCGGATTCCTGGCTGTTCACAAATTTTTCCTTCTACGTCGATGAAGATTTCTCGCTATCGGGTTTCTAAATGCAACTGGGCTGGTGCGGGGTTTTGTGACAGCGGAACTGGTGGATTCTCCTATGCTGAGAGGGCTGGCTGCCGATAACAATAGTGGACTTTTTTGGGGCGTCGGTAACCGGCGCTGAGTGTCGGCGTCGACTGTTGTAGAACCCCTCAATGTAGCGGATGATGTTGTTGTGAGCGTGTGGTTTGGTGGCGTACACGGTCCGCTTGAAATGCTCGTTTTTGAGCATCGAGAAGGACGGTTCCGCCATGCTGTTGTCCCAACACACGCCGTTACGGCCCACGCATGACCGACCCATGCCCAGGCCGGCCACCGATGCCCTAAAGTCGGTTGAAGTGTAGACACTGCCACTATCGGTGGGAAAGACGGCGTCAGGCTCGATCAGGGTCGTTGTCGCCGCATTCTTGAGGGCGTCGACGATCCATGCCTTCGAACCGCCCGTCAACGCGACCATCGTGCCGTCGATCTGCCACAGGCCTTTGGGGGCTTTGCGTTCAAAACGTTTCCCCGCCTTCGGCGCCCGGTGCTGCAACGCCACGACGAGGCCATGGCGTTGCAGCACACAATGAATCGTGGACACGCCCGGCGGTTGGGGACGCCGGCCTGCACCAGTTTCGTGTGAATGGTCCGCGCTCCCCAGGGCGGATTATCCACTCGGCGCTTCACTATCAGCGATTCGATCTCCGTCGTCGTCCGGGTCAATCTCGGCTGCAACGCAGGTACTCCTTCGGCCCATAGCCTTCGTCGGTATTTGTAAAAAGACTGCCGCGAAATGTCGTATCGGCGGCACACAGAAGCGACGCTAGTCCCGTTACATTGCGGAATCAACAGAATTTCTAGCCAGCGCTCATTCATACTCATCACTCTCATTCAAGAAAGAGTGTCAGGGATGTCCCGCACACAAACTGTCAGCGATGTGTCCGGGCCGTGCAATGAGAAGGTAGCGGGCTTGGCCCAGTTTTCTAGCCACGGCTCAAGCTCGAGAGTTTGCGAACCGATACTCACTGCTTCCCCATCATCTAGCGAAAGAAATTTTCAGCCCATAGAGCGGTGTTTAGGTACCTCCAAAGTTCAGGCGTTGCATGCCCCTGGGCGAGTTGCGCGCGAATTCCGTTTTTCGCAGCCTCAACGTTGACGACTTCTAAATGATCGAGCCCACCGAGCCAGGAAGAAATTCTCTCTGGCCCCAGCCCCACGAGCCAGGAGGATTCTGGCGTCTGAAAGCCAATTTTATCCCTCCGGTCAAGGATTCTGTCGGGGACAATTCCCCTCAATGCCCGACGCAGGACGTGTTTTGTTTCACCGCCTCGTGAGAGAAGAAACTCCTCATTGAAGCCCAAGGCAGTCTCGGCCAACGGAATGGTTAAGAATGGCACTCTGCTCTCAATCGACCACCGCATTGAGTTTCTATCACCATTCCGAAGACGGGGGCCAAGCCCTCCCTGTCTCAATTCCCATCTCAATATGGAGGCGAGCTGCCTGCCGCGCTCCCCTGATTTGGCGTCCAAGCCTCTCTCGTAAACGCTTTTCAGGTCTCCCTCGAGCCAGGAAAGGTCGATTCCACCATTCTGGCTTCCCAGCATCGAGCGAACAGAGGCAACGCGTCCCCTACCCGGGGAATACAACGAGAAGAGACCCTGGAGGGCGTTACTTTTCGATCGTCCAGGCCACGTCGACCATTTTCCGAGCAGGCTTATCGCATCGAAGAATTTCCACTCTTGAATCAACGACTTAAGCCGGCTTTCAACATATCCGAAGTAGCCGGCGAATATCTCGTCAGCTCCTTGACCATCCAAGGTAACGGTCACCCCTGATTCTCTAGCCAGACGGTACACAATGTATTGCGCATAAATGCTTGTGTCACCGAAAGGCTCTCCTTGCGTCTGAATCAGGTCAAAGAGGTCCGCTTCCAGAGTTGCAGCGTCTGACGAAACCTTGAACGACTCCGCACCAGCTGACTCATTGACCATGTCAATCCAAGATTCCTCATTATCAGGAGCGCCGGGGGACACAAAGCTAAAAGTCTTTATCGGTAGGTCAGGCTCAAGATATCGAGCCGCATGCACAATTGCCGAAGAGTCAATGCCTCCAGAGAGGGTAAACCCCAATGACACATCACTTCGAAGATGTAGCGCAACATTCTCGAGAAACTTTTCTCTAACCAGCTCGGCGGCTTCCTCAAAATCGTTGGGCCCAACAGGACTAACCCCAGGATTCCACCATCGTTGGATGTTCGGTTGCAGCCAATCTTGGGAAAGATCTAGCGAAAGCACCGTCCCTGGCTCAAGCCGATAAACGCCGTCGAAAAAAGTCTCAGCACCAGTGTCGTATGTGCCAATCATGAGAAACCGGGTCACCACTGAATTATTGGGGGCAAGGCGCCGCCCCATTACCTTTTCCATGGCTTTGGCTTCAGAGGCAAACGAGAACTCGTTGTCAGATAAAGACCAAAAAACAGGCTTAATGCCAAAACCGTCTCGGACAACTGTGACGGTTTGACCAACAACATCTACCACCGCGAACGCAAACATTCCAATGAGCCGAGGCAAAACGTCTTGCCCCCATGTAGACCAGGCCGCTAGCAATACTTCAGTGTCGGTTTCAGTTGAGAAAGAGACACCTACAGCCCTCAGTTCCCGACGGACCTCTTTGTAGTTATAAATCTCGCCATTGAAGACAATGGCAAAGCGACCATCCTGGCTGATCATCGGTTGGTGGCCCGCCTCAGAAAGATCAATGATTGACAGACGAGTTTGCCCAAAAGCAACCGACCAGCTTCCGCTAGCCAAAACCCGACACCCCCGATCGTCGGGGCCACGATGTTCGAGGACATCAAGTGACTTCTCTACATAATGCGACAGTTCACTCGCATGCCTTCTTGAAATTTTTCCCGCGAGACCACACATAAGACTTCCAGGTTATCGCTACTCATTGAGGTTCCAGCACTCCCTGGGCCGAAACCAACCCACGCGCCTCATCCTCCTGGACGAGAGCTGTTCCAGAGGACGCACGCTACACCTTCCTCTTACCGATATCTCCTTTGCCATACGGGTGACAATCCAGGACCCCGATTCGTGGGAGGTAAAGAAAGCTACAGTCTTATCGGGGTCTTGGCCCAGCAGAATATTCCACCTGAACTCAAGAGCTTCCGATCACTCCATTTCGTAAGGTAACTTTGAATCTTTCGAGCAGAAACGCTTCGTCTATGGAGCCCACCAGGGGCTTTGGTAAACCCTTTAGCTTCCGCTAGTTGCGCTACCCGTTAAAGCGGTAGTTCAGGTACAAATGGGAACGCTATACAAACTGCGGCCTTACCCCTACATCGCTGACGAATTCCATCATGTGTTTTCGAGAGAAATTAGGTGTGCAACCGTACTCAGTTTGGTTTACCTTATGAAATCCGACCACTTAGCTCGGGAGCTGAAGGGATTGAGTTAATCCGCTTAATTGTGTCGTGAAAGTCAAGCCCAATCGCATCTAAATACCACTTAATGTTCTGGTACCTGGGTTGGTTTTCATCTTTGACCAACCTGAGCGCTTCTTCCCGAGTTATGTCGCCCTCTCTGATCTGGTTACTTCTGAACGTGTCATGTTCAGTAAATCCTGCGACGCGGGCATAAATGTAGTTGTAAAAGGCTGCCGTCCCATCACCGATTCTCCATGTCGTCGATGTGTCCTCGGCTTTTTCCCACTGATAAGACTCAAGTGTGGTGTCTATCTCGTTTTCGTTCCAGCTCATGTAGTCAAAGAGGTGATAATAATCAGACTTTTTTTGGACACTCCTATAATATTCACCGCTCAGAGTGTCCCAGAGAGAGGAGTTGAAATAGCCAGGGCTCTTGAGCATGGCCCTGACCCGCCTTGATTGGTATTCCACCTGTTGCGATAGCCCGCTCGAGTAAACGCGCTTCTCGACAAAGTTGGGGGCTATCCCAAGAAAGCCTGCTTTGAAATGAGTAACTTCAAGTGGATTAATTGACCACAGGTTCAGATTGATGCCGGTTTGCTTCTTGACGGATTCAACGTACCTGAAGAAATGCTTATCACCTGCTGTCAAGATGCTCACCATGCCGAGATTAGGCGACTGGAGCCACGCTGACAGATTCTTGCGAATATTAGATCGCTTCTTCTCAATATCGGCGGCAACGACGATGTTTTCAACGCCAAGAGAAGAGCACATGCGGGATATGTTTCGCCGGCCAAGATCGGTCACCATTCCCCAGTCGTAGGTGTAGGCGATTGGCTTAAGACCAAGAACCTCGACCGCGGCGTGCAGCCCAAAGGAGCTGTCCCGCCCGCCGGAGAAGGGGAAGATACAGTCCCTACCGGTTTCACGAATGTAGGGAGCGAGGATTTCTCGGAGCTCATCGAGTGGGCGCGCGTCATTGCGGGGAGTGTAGGCATGGCAGTAGTTGCAGACGCCCGAGCTATCAAAAGTGATGAACGGCATAGTTTCGGAGAGAATGCATTTGCTGCAGCGCAGTGCATCGCTATCGGGAACTGAAAGAAGGTTCTCTTCGCCAGAAAGTTGGGGGAGCTGTGGCACCAAATTTGGACGGGTCCGAGTTAAGTTATCGACTCGGATTTCGGTTGTGATCTTTGGTATGTCAAGTGAGACTGGTTCATCTACTTGAGTGACGTTCTCACACTTAATGCTTTCAAGGGGGTACGCCTCTGAAGAGAAGTAGATGTTCCCATTCCTAAGCCCCGTATATAGGCTTCCGTTGTTGGTGAAGAGCAGCAGTTTCCCCTCGGAAGGGATAACCATCGCACAATTTACGACACCTTCACAGAGTGCCAAAACCTTGTGAGGAATGAGTTCTGTGCTCGAGTTCTGCTGGAGCTCCTTAGAGGCAATGGCAGGTAAGATCTCCGAGTCAATCTCGAGCCTTGGTTTTTCGCCGAGTGTGTCCCAAATAGTTTCCGTGTTCACCACAATGCCGTTGTGGAGTGCAATAATTCCGTCCCGGACAACCGGCTGATTGTCAAAATGGCCGTGAGTGACAAGCCTGCTGTGGCCGGCAATTAAGGACGTCTTAGGAAACTTAATCTTTTTCTTCAGCGACTCAACATCAAAGTCTGCTTTGAGTACTTCGTAGGAATCTTTGCCCTGAAAGATAAACCCTGAGGAATCTGCCCCTCTGAGTCGCGCAAAAGAAGCGAGACGCTTCACATCACTCGAAAGCCCGCTGCCCAAACCAACCCCACCAAAAATCCCACACACGTCTTGAATTGTACTCTAATGTGGGGCGGCAGCGGGGACAAATGTCCCGCACTGTTCATCATTAATCCTGGCGGCAAACCCCGACTAGGAGGCAACAACAGAACGGCTGATAAACATGTGCCCGAAAAGTTTGTTCAACGATTGACCGTCGTTCCAAACCGCAGACTTGCCGCTAGCAAAAGAGAGAACTTGGGCCGAAATCACTTCCAACTGCATGTGCCCAATGCGCCCTCACAGGCTGGCACCTCATGCCCTTGGGATTGCAGATTTCGTAGTTTCAGAAATTCTTGGATTGGGTCCCCTCTCGAATAAGCGCTGGTTCTGTGCCGAACGACCCAACAAAAAGACCGTCTAGCTATCGATTGCCATGAGGCGCACATACTCCTCAATGATTGGCGCTGTTTTCCTCACCTCGGAGAACGTTCCCTGGGCGGAGATGCTTCCGTTTTCCATAACGTATACGATGTCTGCGTGCTGAATAGTGGAGAGCCTGTGCGCGATGACGACAACCGTCGTGGAAGACCGCAGTTTTTGAATTGTCTGCGAAATACTAGCCTCTGTGGACGCATCCAGTGCGCTAGTCGCTTCGTCGAGAACAAGCAACTGTGGGTTGGGATAGATTGCTCGAGCAAGGCCCATCCGCTGCCTTTGACCCCCGGAAAGCGCATCTGCCTGTTTGCCGAGGTAGCTATGAATGCCACTTGGAAGTTTCTTTACGAAATCTGCGAGCTCTGCTTTTTCTAAGGCTCCCCACACTCTGTGCTCATCGATGGAGTCAGTTGTTTCACCAAGGGCCACATTTTCCGCTATCGTTCCGGTCACCAAGCCGGGGTTTTGGGGCACATAGGAAATTGCTCCTGGAAGCATTTCCCTGAGCACGGCCGGGTCGAGCTCCGCAACTTGGATCTGGCCACTGTCGGGAGTAAGAACTCCCAAAATCAAATCGGCCAGGGTTGTTTTCCCCGCACCAGAAGGTCCTACAAAAGCCACAAACGTCCCAGACGGAATATCTATAGAGACGTTCTCTATCGCAGTGCCCTCAGAGCCCGCGTGCGCGAAGGTGACATTCGAAACCGCGACCGGAAAGCCCTCGCCCCCCCGCTGGATATCTATCGGCGCCCGCAACCCAGCCACTCTGTCTGTTTCCTTCCGCCACTCCCGTGCTTCACCCAGGAGGGATTGGGCGAGATTTGCCTGGGGTCCGAAAGTTTTTATGTCTGCCACCGCTGTTTGAATGGGCAAGAGTGCAGTCATCATACGGAAACCACCGGCCAGGAAGACTGCAGTCGTGACAAGTCCCTCTGAGACATTTCCCCTCAGGAACTGGAAGCCGATCAAAGCGAGAACTCCAACCATCAGGGAGACCTCAACAAAAAATCGAGGGAGACCCATCAGGAACGACAGAAGAGCACCGCTTAGGGCATTTCGTCGTCTATGAAAATAAAAGTTTTCAAGGAAAAAGTGATTCTTGGAAAGGACGGAAATCTCCCTGAACGACACCGTCATGTTTTGAATGTTGTTACCCAGCGCAATAGAGCTCTCGGTGATTCTTTCCCCGATCAGGTAGAGGCGTCTATTGATTCCCAACTGAAAAATAAGAACCAGTGAAATGAAGTAGGCGCTGATGAAGAAGGCGGTCGATGTATCAACAAACAAGAAAACGATAAAAACGGACAAGAACAGAGCACCTTCGGTCACGATTGCTGACCCACTCATCAGGAGTCGACTAATTGCAATATTGGGTGATGTGTCGACAGCAAAGTTGATGTCCCCGCGAGAAAATTTCTGAAGTCGTGACAAGCTTCCGGAATAAAGAAAGGTGGCAATTTCCGCAGCAACCATTGACTCGATTCTCGCCAGAAACAGTGCGATCATCCGCAGTAAAAAAATCCCGACAAGCGACTTAGAAATGAAGAACAAGGCGATGACCACGACAATCCAGAAATACGTCCGATTGGACTCAATCTCGAGTGTGATCCCAAGAAACGTGGCGCTTGGCATCTCATTCAAGCCAGAAGCGAACATCGCGCCAAGGAGGCCAATGGCCATCAAACCCAAAATGTCGAGAAAGTTATTTGCGACCCTTGTGACGAGAAGGCCCAAAAAGATGATTTTGTGACGACGCGAGAGAAGCCTGAGGGAGCGCCAAAAGGGCTTGAACACTATTCCTGCTCTCTCGACAACCATAGAAAAGCAGCCGGTTACGCCTCATGGATTCGACCACATGCCTATTCAGTGTAGATGTTATTGAGCACCTCAATTGAACGCCGAAGCGACATATCCCGGACAGAGTTCGAGGAAGCGCTCTATGCTGAGATTCGTCAGCGGCGAATCCTGGTAGACAACAGCTACTGGGTCTTTATATGACTAGGAGGGTTCAATGCCTAGCTATCCAGGAATCCGGGACTATGTTCCGTCTCTTGCTGCGGCGGTAGTCGGAGTCTCCACTGCATTCGTGTTGTTTAGAAGGAATCCCGTAGCCTCAATCGTTTCCTACTCCGGTGGAAACTTTGACATCATCGCTGCAAGCCTGGTGGTCGGGGCACCACTTTTTTTGCTTATTGCGACAAAGAGATTTCCGTATCCTGACAAGTGGGCTCTGGCTTCCCTCCTGGGTGGGGGTTGGGCGGCGCTTTTCGTTGGGATGAATGAAGGCCTTGGATCGGCCGCTACCGTACTCTTTGTCGTTGCCGTCACATTATTTGCCGCCTTTACTTCTTTTTTTCTCCCTACTCAAGGCAAGAATTTCCTATTGTGGGGCCCTTCAGTTCTGCTATTAGTCCACCAGTTTGCGATAACTCTCTTACGAGGGCCTCTACCCGGAGGTTTTTTTGGGCAGGGGACGGGTTCTATTGCTTTCGGTCACCTGATGGCCATTGGATTTCTTGTCTCTTACCTTCTTTCGAAGAGGTCAGTTCGGTACCACAACGTTTTTTTTGCCGGCTCCGCTATGTTCACGATTGGGGTCATGCTCTCAGGGTCAAGAGGCGCGCTCCTCGGGTTGGTGTTAGCTATCGCCTTAGTTCATCTCAGGGTTTTTCTTCGAACTGGGCTCAGCGCTACCTCGCGCGAGTTGAGGAGATTCACTTATGGGGGGTTTCTCACCGTTTTTCCTTTCTTTCTGCCAAACATCTTTATGCCTGGTCGGGGGTTTGCACCCGTGATCCAAAGGAAATTGATTGAAACCTTTGAGTTATCCGAGAAGGTCGGATCTTTAGAGGTTCCCTTTTACACAGCGGGCAGATTAGAGATCTGGATAACAACATGGCAAAAGTTCGAAAATGGAATGGACGTCTTATTCGGGACGGGTCGGTCCTCGGTTGAAACCATCTTTGGCATGACCTATCCGCATAACCTTTTTCTCGAATTACTCCTGGTCGGTGGCCTATTGACGGTGGTTCCTTTTGTCCTTTTTCTGTTGGCTCTGTTTCTAAGAATGTATAACCCTGCTTTCGACAACAGATTCGAGTTCTTTTTGCTTGCGATGGTTACAGGTGTGTTCTCCATGTTTTCCGGTGACCTCGGATACAACATTGTTTTCTTCTATTTTCTGGGGCTTTCCTATGGGCAAATTCGCAAACAATCAGGCGCGCCAGTCTGGCTTGGGCTTAGCCCCCGCACCCGCGTTCCTCAGCTATTCTCTAAATGGTCCGGCTGGAAATTCTAGAAATTGGAGTACGATGAATCCGCGTAAACATGGGGCTACGTCAAAGTCAACAAGCGACCGTCAAGTCATTGTGCTGACCCATACTGAAGTTGGAAAAGACAACAGAATCGTGAAGACCATCAAGGCGATGCTGAGCTTAGATGCAATTCAGGTCTTCGCCGTGGGGGTAAAAATTCCTGAAAGCACAATTCCTGACTCGGCTCAAGGACTCCCTAATCTTCAGGTTCACAATCTCTTTGCGCCTCGGAGGGGCCGGCTTCGCAGGATGATTTCCTCGGCTCCCCTACGGAACGTGTTCAAGGTTGTGGGGCTTCTTCCTTTCCACATTCTGGCTGCTCTCATCTTCAACGTTCACATTCTCTCTGCGGCGCTCAGAGCAGCCGACCGGCACAAAGTCAGACTGGTGTACTGTAACGACGAACAGAGTCTTCTCGCGGCCTCAGTTCTCGCAGCAATCACTCGATCAAAATTGGTGTACGACGCGCATGAGCTTGAGCACGATAAGAACGGCCAATCGAAAATTGTTGGCAAGCTTACGCTTTTGTGGGAAAAGTTTTTATGGCCGTCAGTTGATCACTTCATTACCGTAAGCGAGTCAATCAGACTTCATTACCTTGAAACCCTTGGGCCGAAGCCGTCTACCGTAGTGCTCAACTCCCCTTCAGCTTCCGGCTCCCAAAATCAAACCCCTTGGATAGGCGACGTGCGGAGTGTTTTGGGTCTCGACCTGGAAGACCTCATCTTGCTCTATGCTGGACATTTCGCGGACGGACGCGGCATTCGAACCCTTCTTGACTGTGCGGAAAAACTTCCAAAAAATCACCATCTTGCGTTCCTCGGGGAAGGGGAACTTTTGCCTGAGATTGCCAGCTACTCAGAGAAGTTCAAACAAGTGCATGTCATCAATCCCGTTCCTTACGATAAATTAGTAGATTTCATCTCAACCGCCGACATCGGGCTGTGTTTGCTCGAACCAGTCTCCGCTAGCGATACTTTCGCGTTGCCAAACAAATTCTTCGATTACGCCTTCGCGGGGCTACCGATTCTCTACTCTGACTTCCCTGAGATGTCGAAAGTAGCGCATATCTACGGGCTAGGAGAGAAGTGTGAGAATTCAGTGGATTCGATCTTCCGGGGAGTTTCTAGGCTCAAAGGCACTCGAACTCCACCGGCTCTCCTAGAGCCTCTTTCATGGGAATATCAGGAAAATGTTCTCATCGGAATTCTTAACTCATTACTCGACCTCCGCTGATGACCTCGCATACTCGAGGGTGCGCAATGGAACCGACGAGCGCATAGGAGCGTTTCGTCACAAACGGCCACCCTGCTGGCGTGTCGGGCAGCTCGACCCAGTCGAACTGGGTCTCCTTCCCCGGCGGGTGCTCGATGATTGCGTTCGGTCGTTTCGTCAGGTGCATGCACCCGGTGCAGGCTGGGCGCAATTTCCGATCCCGAACCTGACGGGTCAGCGTTGGGTAGGAGCTGGTAAAGCCCAACGGTCGCAGTTCTTCGAGTATTGTCGTTCCCCAGAGGTGCCGATGTTCGGTGAGCCTCGCAGTCACAGGGGTGACAAACATCTCGAACGAGTCCGGGTCGGCGCGCTGGGGCACTCCCGGGAGGCGTTCTCTGGCCAGGTATGAGCGGATTGCCTTGCGGTCGTTA
>Ga0105051_10008196_pt1 | contig 10661 bp, 9 predicted proteins | sample FRY02_FD_78383 | JGI IMG/M metagenome (GOLD analysis project Ga0105051, IMG submission 78383) | Freshwater microbial communities from Lake Fryxell liftoff mats and glacier meltwater in Antarctica - FRY-02 (megahit assembly) | ecosystem: Environmental > Aquatic > Freshwater > Ice > Glacier...
CGGACTTGGTTGGCGTGGTGCGCGCGGCTGCCGAGCGGTTGGGGTATTCCCATATGGATATCATTTCCGGCGCGGGGCATGATGCGTGCTGGATCAACCGCTTGGCGCCAACGGTGATGATCATGTGCCCTTGTGTGGGCGGGCTCTCGCACAATGAGGCCGAGGAGATTTCGCCAGAGTGGGCAGCGGCGGGGACGGATGTGATGCTGCATGCGGTGTTGAATGTGGCGGGGGTTGTGGGGTGAGGCGGTTGGTTTACTGAACCGCTGGGGGAGGCTGCGCTGCCTCCCCCAGACCCCCACCGCAGGTATTTATGCCAAGATGAAGTCAAAGGCGTTTTTAGGGAGCAAAGTTGATGAGCACGGTGATTAAGGGCGGCACGATTGTGACCCATGACCTGACCTACAAGGCAGATGTGTTGATTGAGGGCGGGCGGATTGCGGCGATTGGGCCGGGGCTGCAAGATGATACGGTGCTCGATGCGACGGGGTGTTTTGTGATGCCCGGAGGGATTGATCCGCATACGCATCTGGAGATGCCATTCATGGGCACCTATTCTTCCGATGACTTTGAGAGCGGGACGCGGGCGGCGCTTTCGGGTGGGACGACGATGGTGATTGATTTCGCCCTGCCTAGCCCCGGGCAAGGTTTGTTGGATGCGCTGGAGATGTGGCACAACAAATCGGGGCGGGCCAATTGCGATTATTCTTACCACATGGCGGTGACATGGTGGGGTGAGAAGGTTTTTGACGATATGGCGGCGGTTGTTGATCGCGGCATCACCAGCTTCAAGCATTTCCTCGCCTACAAAGGCGCGTTGATGGTGAATGATGACGAGCTCTATAGCAGTTTTCAGCGCGTGCGCGATTTGGGTGCGATTGCGATGGTGCATGCTGAAAACGGCGATGTGGTGGCGGAACTTTCGGCCAAGCTGCTGCGCGAGGGGAATGTGGGGCCGGAGGCGCATGCCTACAGCCGCCCGCCGCAGGTGGAGGGGGAGGCGACGAACCGCGCCATCATGATTGCCGATATGGCGGGAGCACCTTTGTATGTGGTTCATACAAGTTGCGAGGACAGCCATGAGGCGATTCGGCGCGCACGCCAAGCGGGCAAGCGCGTCTGGGGGGAGCCGCTGATCCAGCATTTGGTGTTGGATGAGAGCGAGTATTTCAATGCCGATTGGGACCATGCAGCTAGGCGCGTGATGTCGCCACCGTTCCGGAACAAACAGCATCAGGACAGTTTATGGGCGGGGTTGTCAAGTGGATCATTGTCGGTTGTGGCGACGGATCATTGTGCGTTTACCACGGCGCAAAAGCGGTTTGGCTTGGGGGATTTTACCAAGATCCCCAATGGCACCGGGGGGCTGGAGGACCGGATGCCGATGCTCTGGACTTACGGTGTGACCACAGGGCGGATCACAATGAATGAATTTGTGGCGGTGACCTCGACCAATGCGGCCAAGATTTTTGGGATGTATCCCAAGAAGGGTGCTGTGGCTGTAGGATCGGACGCGGATTTGGTGGTGTGGGACCCGGCCAAGGAGAAGGTTATTGCGGCAGGAACGCAGCAATCTGCAATTGATTACAACGTGTTTGAGGGCAAGCGCGTGAAAGGGTTGCCGCGGTTCACCCTGACCCGGGGCCAAGTGGCGGTGCATGACGGCGAAATACGCTGCGAGGAAGGGCATGGCGACTTTGTTGCGCGCGAGCCGAATGGGGCGGTCAATCGCGCGCTTTCGACTTGGAAAGAATTGACGGCACCGCGCCCTGTGGTGCGGTCGGGCATTCCGGCGAGTGGGGTTTGAGGGATGCCTTATTGTGAATGCAGATGTGGCGACAGAACGGGCGGCGGGGTGTTCCTTCCCGGGCATGACCAACGGTTGCGTTCTGCGCTGGAAAAAGCGGTGGGTAGTCTTTTGGAGTTGCGTGGACTTGTTGAGAAGGAAACCGGCAGGCAGATAAAATGTGCAGCGAAAGCAGCGAAAGAATGACCAACGCGGTGATTGAGGCCAAAGGCGTTGGGTTGACGTTTCAAACCTCGGACGGGCCGGTGCAGGCGTTGACTGGGGTGGATTTGGTGGTTGAGAAGGGGGATTTTGTGTCCTTCATCGGGCCATCGGGCTGTGGCAAAACCACGTTTTTGCGTTGCTTGGCGGCGTTGGAGGTTCCAACTGAAGGCAGCTTGACCGTGAACGGGATGAGTGCGGAGGCGGCACGGCAGGCGCGGGCTTATGGTTATGTTTTTCAGGCGGCGGGGCTCTATCCTTGGCGCACGATTGGCGGGAACATTCGGTTGCCGTTGGAGATTATGGGGTTTTCACGCGCGGAACAGGCAAGCCGGGTGGAGCGGGTTTTGGAATTGGTGGACCTCAAGGGGTTCGGGCGGAAATATCCCTGGCAGTTGTCAGGCGGCATGCAGCAACGCGCCAGCATTGCGCGGGCGCTGGGCTTTGATGCGGATATATTGCTGATGGATGAGCCGTTCGGGGCGCTGGACGAAATTGTGCGCGACCATCTGAATGAGCAGTTGCTGGCGTTATGGGCGCGGACGGAAAAGACGATTTGTTTTGTGACTCATTCGATCCCGGAGGCTGTCTATCTGTCCACCAAGATCGTGGTGATGAGCCCGCGCCCGGGGCGGATTGCGGATGTGATTGAGAGCCCTTTGCCACGGGAGCGGCCTTTGGACATTCGCGACAGCCCGGAGTTTATTGCTGTGGCGCACAGGGTCCGGGATGGGCTGAGGGCGGGGCATTCCTATGAGGATTGACCTTTGCGCCAAGCGCTTGGGGGACAGTCTGTCCCCCCTTGGCCTGGCGGCCAATTCCCCCCTTGAGGATATTTTCCAACAGATGATGGGAAGGGCCAGGCAATGAGAAACCTTGCGCCTGTTTTGGTGGTTGTGGGGTGCATCATGGCGCTGTGGTATAGCGCTGCCGTCATGATGAATGCACAATGGGAGCGGGACCAGGCGGGGCGGGCCGGTGTTACGGTGAGTTGGGCACAGATTGTCCCTGCGACGATGCACCAGGAGCGTCCTGTGTTGCCCGCACCGCATCAGGTGGCGGCGGAGTTGTGGCAGTTGACCTTTGTGGAAGAGACCGAAGGGCGGCGGGGGCTGTTGCAATCGGGGAGCCTGTCGAACCGTGGGTTGCTTATCCATGCTTGGGTCACTTTATCGGCGACGATGCTGGGGTTTGCGATGGGGGCGGGGTTTGGGATTTTGTTGGCCGTAGGGATTGTCCATAACCGGGCGATGGACGCGTCGGTGATGCCTTGGGCGATTGCCAGCCAGACCATCCCGATTGTGGCGATTGCGCCGATGATCATTGTGGTTTTGAATTCGGTCGGGGTGGCGGGATTGCTGCCGAAAGCGCTGATTGCCGCCTATCTGAGCTTTTTTCCCGTGGTGGTGGGAATGGTCAAGGGATTACGCAGCCCCGATGCGATGCAGTTGGATTTGCTGCGGACCTATAATGCGACGGCGGCCCAAGGGCTTTGGCGGCTGCGGTTTCCGGCCTCTGCGCCTTATCTGTTTGCCAGCCTGAAAGTCGGGATTGCGGCGTCTTTGGTGGGCACGATTGTGGCGGAACTGCCGCTGGGCGGGGCGGGGTTGGGAACGCGGTTGCTGGCGGGATCCTACTACGGGCAGACGATACAGATTTGGGCGACGCTTGTGGTGGCAGCGGTGTTGGCCGCAGGATTGGTGGGGGTCGTCGGCGCGGTGCAGGGCCGTGTCTTGGCGCGGATGGGGATGCGGGCATGATGGCGGCCGTACGCGGGCAGGGGATTTTGGCGGTTTTGGTCTTGATCGTCGGGGTTGTGCTGTTGGCTGACTGGCGGGTGACGGTGCTACTGGCGGTTTGGCTTGGGGCTTGGCTGATCAATCATGGGCTGTCGCAGATGGGTGGTGCCTGGGCCATGCGCGTGGTGCCGGTGATCTTTGGGATGTGTTTGCTGGTGCTGTGGCAGATGGCGGTGACGCTTTTTGCCGTGTCTGCCGTGATTCTGCCGGGGCCTCTGGCGATTGCAGCCCGGTTTGGCAGCAGCCTTGACGTGCTGTGGGGCGATTTTGTGCAGACCTTTGTGAAAGGTGCGCTGTCGGGGTATTTTATCGGTTGCGGTGCCGCGATCCTGGCGGCTGTGGCTGTGGATCGGTCGGTGTTTTTGCAGCGTGGGTTGCTCCCGGTGGCGAGTTTCCTTGCGGCCTTGCCCGTGGTGGGAATTGCACCGATATTGGTAATGTGGTTCGGGTTTGACTGGCAATCCAAATCGGCGGTGGTGGTGGTGATGGTGTTTTTTCCCATGCTGGTCAATGCGGTGGAAGGGTTGCGCGCCAGCGAGCAGATGCAGCGCGACCTGATGGCGACCTATTCGGCCAGCTACTGGCAAGGGCTGTTCAAGCTGCGGCTGCCGGCGGCGATGCCGTTTATGTTCAATGGGCTTAAGATTGCGACCACGCTTGCGATGATCGGGGCGATTGTTGCTGAATTTTTCGGCAGCCCGACGCAGGGCATGGGGTTTCGGATTTCCACCGAGGTGGGGCGGCTTGGCCTTGATATGGTTTGGTCGCAGATTGCGGTGGCCGCGATGGCGGGATCGGCGTTTTACGCTGTCGTGGCCGGGATAGAAAAACGGGTGACATTTTGGCACCCTTCACAGAGAGGCCGATAAGGGGCCCAACATGGGAGACGGAAACATGAAGAAGTTAATAACAGGTTCGGTAGTGGCTGCGTTGCTGGGAACGGCAGCGCATGCGGCGGATGATGTGACCTTGCAGTTGAAATGGGTCACACAAGCGCAGTTTGGCGGCTATTTCGCAGCGCTGGAAAACGGGTTTTATGAGGAGGAGGGCCTGAACGTGACCATCAAACCCGGTGGGCCGGATGTGGCCCCGGTGCAGGTTTTGATGGGGGGCGGTGCGGATGTGATGGTGGATTGGTTGCCATCTGCCCTTGCCGCACGCGAGCAGGGCGCGCCTGTGGTCAACATCGCACAGCCCTATAAATCATCGGGAATGATGCTGACCTGCCTGAAGGAAAGCGGGATCACCAGCCCGGCGGATTTCAAAGGCAAGACGCTGGGCGTTTGGTTTTTCGGCAATGAATATCCGTTCTTGTCCTGGATGAGCACTTTGGGCATCCCGACCACCGGTGGTGCGGACGGTGTTGAGGTGCTTAAGCAAGGCTTCAACGTGGACCCGTTGCTGCAAAAGCAGGCGGCCTGCATTTCAACCATGACCTATAATGAATATTGGCAGGTGATTGACGCAGGTATCGCAGCCGATGATCTGATCACCTTCAAATATGAGGATGAGGGCGTATCGACCTTGGAGGACGGGCTTTATGTGCTGGAGGCCAATCTGGCAGACCCTGCGTTCGAGGACAAGATGGTGCGCTTTGTGCGCGCCTCGATGAAGGGTTGGAAATGGGCGGAGGAAAATTCGGACGCCGCTGCGATGATGGTTTTGGACAATGATGAAACCGGCGCGCAGACCGAAAGCCATCAAAAGCGGATGATGTCGGAAGTGGCAAAACTGACGGCAGGATCAACCGGCGCGTTGAACGTGGCCGATTATGAGCGGACGGTGGCCACCTTGCTGGCGGGTGGGTCTGATCCTGTCATCTCCAAGGTGCCGGAGGGGGCCTATACGACGGTGATCACGGACAAAGCCTTGAAATAAAGGCGGATGCCGGTTTGAAGGGGGCGTGCCGCAAGGTACGCCCTTTTTTTATGGGATTTGAGCGCGGGTCGGGCGGAATCTAGGTATTTAGGCCAAGATGAACCACAATTTTACTTAAATTGTAAATGTTGGAATTTGGTGTAAATCTGAGCTGACTCAGGGAGGTTGGCCGATGCCATTGACGGGACTTACGGGCAGCCGTGTGCGCGAGAGGCGGCTAGCGGCGGGTGTTGGCCAAGCCGATCTTGCGCGGGCGGTGGGGATATCGGCATCCTATCTGAACCTGATTGAACATAATCGGCGGCGCATCCGCGCGGCGGTTCTGGCGCAGATTGCGGCTGTTTTGGGGGTTGAGGTCGCGCGCTTGGCGGAAGGGGCGGAGGGCGGGGTTGCGCAAGAGGTGCAGGCGGCGGCTGTGGCGGCCTATGGCACCCGGCCCGAGGCGGATCGGATGGATGAGTTTCTGGGCCGTTTTCCGGGCTGGGCCGATTTGCTGGCGGCACAACACCGGCGCATCGGCCATCTGGAGCGGATGGTGGCCGCGCTGAACGACCGCATTGGCCATGATCCGCATCTGTCGCAAGCCTTGCATGAGGTGCTGTCGGCCATCAGCTCTGTCCGCTCCACCGCGGCGATTTTGGCCGAAACGGAGGATATCGAGCCGGAATGGCGCGCGCGGTTTCACGGCAATCTGCATGCCGATAGTGAGCGGTTGGCGGTGGGGGCGGAGGCGCTTGTGGCCTATCTGGACGGGTCTGAGCAAGAGGCGGATATGGGTGGGGCCGCCCCGCAGGAGGAGTTGGAGAGCTGGCTTGCCGGGCATGGCTGGCATTTTGCGGCCCTAGAGAGCGGCGGGCCAGAGGTGATGCGCGCGCAGATTGCAACGCTTGCCTCCTCTGCGGCGCGGGCGTTGGCGCGCGCTTGGGTGGCACAGGCCGCAGCCGATGCGCAGGCCTTGCCGCTGGGCCCGTTTGAGGCGGCTTTGGCGCAAACGGATGACCCCTTGCTGTTGGCGCAGCGCTTTGGCTGCGATGTGTTGCAGGTGTTTCGCCGTCTGGCCTTTCGGCCCGGATCGCCGGAAGGATTGGTGCTGTGTGATGGGGCCGGAGCCTTGTTGATGCGCAAGCCCGTGGAGGGGTTCGCCTTGCCGCGTCTTGGCACCGCCTGCCCGCTCTGGCCGCTTTATACGGCGCTTTCAAGGCCTTCTCAACCCGTGTCGGCCTTGGTGGAACTGCCAGGGCTGACCGGCCAACGCTTTGCGCTGCGGGCCTATTGCGGGGTCAGCTATCCGCTGGGGTTTGGGGGGCCACAAGTGCGCGACGGCGCCATGCTGATCGCGCAGCGCAAGTCGGGGGGGGAGGCGGCTTTGGCCGTTGGCTCCTCTTGCCGGATCTGTCCGCGCGGTGCTTGCCCGGCGCGGCGCGAGGCGTCGATCATCGCCGAAGTGCTGTAATCGGATTTTGACAGCCGCCCCGGAACCCGCGATAGTCATCACTAACCGGGGGGGGGGGGCGATGGGACGGCATGTATTGCTGATCGAGGACGAGCCGAATATCGCGGAGGCGATCCGCTTTATATTGGCGCGTGATGGCTGGCAGGTCAGCACCCATGCGGACGGGGCCGATGCGGTGGCCCGGGTGCAGGCCTTGGCACCCGATGTTTTGATTTTGGACGTGATGCTGCCGGGCAAATCGGGGTTTGAGGTGTTGGGCGAATTGCGGGCCTTGCCGGAAATGTCGGGGCTGCGGGTGTTGGTTTTGACTGCGCGTGGCCATGGGCGTGGCCCAAGCCGGGAGCGGGGGGTGGCGCAGGATGTCGGGGCCGATATGTTCATGAGCAAGCCTTTTGCCAACGCCGAAATTCTGGCAGCGGTGCGCCTTCTGGGGGCACCATGAAGCGCCCGCTTTTTGTGCCGCACCAAACCTACAAGCAACGCCGCTTGCGTGATGCGGCGCGGCTTTTGCCAGTTCTGGCGGTGTTTTTGATCGGGCTGCCGATGCTTTGGGGCGAGGAGGGAAGCGATCAGCGACAAACCGGGGCGGATGCGATCTATCTGTTCGCGGTCTGGTTCGGGCTGATCGTGATCGCCGCCATTCTGGCCCGCCGCTTGACGAAGGGGGATGTGCAGCCCCCGGAAAGCAAGCGCTGATATGCCCTTCAACCTGCTGGTTTTTGCCTCGCTTGCCTACGTGACCTTCCTGTTCTGCGTGGCCTTTCTGGTGGAGCGCCGGGCGGCTGCCGGGGCTGCGGGGTGGTTGCGATCACCGGTCATCTATACTTTGTCGTTGTCGGTCTATTGCACGGCTTGGACGTTTTACGGTGCTGTCGGCTATGCCGCGCGGTCGGGGCTGGAATTTTTGACGATTTATCTGGGGCCGACGATTATTTTTGTGGGCTGGTGGTGGGTGCTGCGCAAATTGGTGCGTATAGGGCGGCAGCACCGCGTCACCTCCATCGCTGATCTGATTTCCAGCCGTTTCGGCAAGTCGAACTTGCTAGGCGTGGTGGTGACGGTGATTTGCGTGACCGCAGCCACACCCTATATTGCGCTACAATTGCAATCGGTTACGCTTTCTTTTGGGGTGTTTGCATCGGCCACCGCGGATGGTTGGGCGAAACCGGACGGCGATGTTACTTCGATCTGGGTGGCGGGCGGGCTGGCGCTGTTCACCATCCTGTTCGGCACCCGCAATCTGGACGCGAATGAGCAGCACACCGGCGTTGTGACCGCGATTGCGGTGGAGGCGGTGGTCAAGCTGGTGGCGCTGGTGGCGGTGGGGTGTTTTGTGGTTTGGGGATTGGCGGACGGGCCGCGCGATATTCTGGCGCGGATCGAGGCAAGCCCGATGGCACAGTGGGAAATGCAGCCCTCGCGCTGGAGCGGGCTGATTTTTCTCTCAGCCGCTGCGGTGCTTTGCCTGCCCCGCATGTTTCAGGTGCTGGTGGTGGAAAACATTGATGAGCGGCATCTGGCAACCGCAAGCTGGGCCTTTCCGCTTTATGTGCTGCTGATGAGCTTGTTTGTGTTTCCCATCGCCGTGGTGGGGCTGGAGGTGATGCCCGCAGGCGCAAACCCCGATCTGTTCGTGCTGACGCTGCCTTTGAGTCAAGGACAGGGCGGGCTGGCTATGCTGGCGTTTCTGGGTGGGTTTTCCAGCGCCACATCCATGGTGATCGTGGCGGCGATTGCACTGGCGACGATGGTATCGAACCATATCGTGATGCCGTTCTGGCTGTCGCTGCGGCCGTCGCGGGCGGTGGCGGGGGATGTGCGGCGCTTGGTATTGCTGTCGCGGCGCGTGTCTATTCTGGTCATTCTGGCGCTTGGCTACGCTTACTATCGCGGGTCGGGCGGGTCTGCGGCCTTGGCCGCGATCGGGTTGATATCCTTCGTGGGAGTGGCGCAGATTTTGCCTGCGATGCTGGGGGGCATCTATTGGCGGGGTGCGACCAAGGTGGGCGCGTTTTGGGGGCTGACGCTTGGCTTTGCGGTTTGGGCCTATACTCTGTTCTTGCCCTCCTTTGGCGCGGACGCAGTCCTGTCGGCAGAAGTGATGGCACAAGGCCCTTTCGGCATTGGCTTGCTGCGCCCGCAAGCATTGTTCGGGGTGGCGGGGATGGACCCGCTTATCCATGCGCTGTTCTGGTCTATGGCGCTGAACACATTGGCCTTTTGTGCAGGCTCGTTGCTGACATTTCCCGGCCCGGTGGAACGGGTGCAAGGCGCTGCCTTTGTGAATGTATTTGAGGCGGATAGTGGCCCTGCCCGCAGTTGGGTTGCACAGGACGGTGCGGGGGCCGAGGATTTGCTGGTGGTGGCCCAAAGGATTTTGGGCGACGAGGAAGCGCTTGCGTTTTTTGAGGCGCAGGCAACGGCACAGGGGCGTGCCGGATATTTGCCGGACCCGACGCCCAGTTTCATCGACCAGTTGGAACGCCGCTTGGCAGGATCGGTCGGGGCGGCAACGGCGCATGCCATGATTGCCCAGATCGTTGGGCGCGCAACGGTGTCGGTGGAGGATTTGATGGCGGTGGCCAATGAGGCAGCCCAGATCCTTGAATACTCCTCGAAGCTGGAGGAGCAGCAAGAGGAGTTGACCCGCACTGCCCGGCAATTGCGCGATGCCAATGACAAGCTGACCACGCTGTCGGTGCAAAAGGACGCCTTCCTCCGCCAGATCAGCCATGAGCTGCGCACACCCATGACATCGATTCGGGCGTTTTCCGAGATATTGACCGAGGGCGATTTGCCCGGAGCGCTGGTAACGCAATATGGCGGCGTGATTCACGAAGAAACCAAACGGCTGACCCGGCTACTGGATGATTTGCTGGATTTGAGCGTGCTGGAAAGCGGCACGGTGCAGCTGAACCTCGAGTTGAGCAATTTGCGCGCCATGATTGACCGCGCCTTGGCATCGGCCAGCCATACCCGGCCCGAGCGCGTGTTCACCCTCGACCGCGATCTGCCAAAAGAGGATGTGTTTTTACACACGGACGGCGACAGGCTGACGCAGGTGTTCATCAACCTGATTTCAAACGCGCGCAAATATTGTGACGCCGCCAACCCGGAGTTGCGCATTTCGGTGCGCCGCAAGGGCGGGCGGGTGACGGTGGATTTCATCGACAACGGATCAGGTATTCCCAAGGACAAACAAGCGCTTATCTTTGAGAAATTCGCGCGGCTGACTGATCAGACCAAGGCGGGGGGGGCCGGGCTTGGCCTTGCGATTTGCCGCGAGGTGATGGCAAATCTGGGCGGCACAATTGGCTATCTGCCCGGACAGCGGGGTGCGGCGTTTAGGGTTACATTGCCGCTGCGCCTGGCGAAACTGCCGAAATAGGCCGCGCAGCCCCTCTAGGGCCTGTTGAGATTCATCTTGAGTTGATGACGGCGGCTGTAACGTAAATCATCGCGGTGAAGGAAGTATCGGTCTTGTCGCTTCTCATCGCGATTCTCTTGAACTCCTTGAGTTTAC
>Ga0105051_10008201_pt1 | contig 10659 bp, 9 predicted proteins | sample FRY02_FD_78383 | JGI IMG/M metagenome (GOLD analysis project Ga0105051, IMG submission 78383) | Freshwater microbial communities from Lake Fryxell liftoff mats and glacier meltwater in Antarctica - FRY-02 (megahit assembly) | ecosystem: Environmental > Aquatic > Freshwater > Ice > Glacier...
CGGTTTCGGTTATTGTAACAATTAACGAATTAGAAAAATTTGTTTATATTAAAGTTATAGATAATGGAATAGGAATGAACCAAAAAGATATTCCCAAAGCCCTATCAGTATTTGGGCAAATTGACAGCGAATTAAGTAAAAAACACGAAGGAACTGGCCTTGGTTTGCCTCTAACGAAAAAATTAGTAGAACTTATGGAAGGGCAATTTGATCTTAAAAGTGCCATTGGACTTGGTACCACAATAACCCTAACTTTTAATTACGACAATAGTTTGTAGAAATTACGGATTCTGATAGATAGTTCAAGCGCTTTCTAGGTTATGTTCTGCGAACATTTCTGGATAGAATATTATTATCAAATGTAATAACAGAATTAGACTGCCAAAAATTAAGCCAACTATATTCCAAAATGAAAGTTTGTCGTTAACTTTAAAATCTGGATTTACATGCTTGTTAACGTTTAATGCAACTTTATTAAACAGCGCTAATGGTAAAAGATCAAGGAAGAACCAGTATTGATCTCGAATGCTAGGGAAAAACTGAAGTAGTGCTATTATGATATAGAAAGTTGCTAAAAAACCAGGAGATAAATTTGTTGGTAGATTGTTGTTTATGGAATCTTTCTTAATATATTTAAAACAACTATAAACAAAAAATATAGAAAATAATGCCCTCCAGAATGGTGATATATCATCACCTGTAGTATTTTTTATAAATCTCCAGTTTTTATAGAACCAGTAAAATTTATATAATCCAAAAGTTCCTATAGACATTAGAATTAGTTTTTTAGTTGAAGGAGTGAAAAAATATTGTTCTATGTTTTCTTTTTTCATATAAATATTTTCATATAAATAATGTGGTATTAAGGAATTATGTCTTAAGTTTAAGGAAACTAATTTGTTTAATATCATTATTGTTTCTTAAAATCAAAGCTTTTCTTGAAAGAAAATTATGGATTAGTTTGAGTTTTCTAGTATTATGTTTAACAAAATTAAACATTTTAAAATTGAAATTTCATGCGGATAAAATTTTTTGCCATCCTATTAGTTTTTTGTAGCTCAGTTTCTGTATTTGCAAGTAGTAATATCGATGATGATAGTAAAATAGAAACTTTAACCAAGGAAGTTCAAGCTTTGCTTAATAGGATTGAATTATTGGAACATGATTTATCTAATATTAAAAATCGTATTGAATCTATTAATATAAGTTCTGTTGGATCTCCTAACTTAGTGCAAAACGACCCAATCATTACTAAACCTGATGGTTCTATGATAGGAAACATTGATGTATTTGATGAGGCCACAAATAAAGAGGTGAGTGATCCTTATAAAGATGATATTTCTAAAACTCAAGCTCATGGTGATGTGTCGCAAGATAAACAATTATATGATTTATCTCTTGCATCATTAAAGGATAATAAATTAAAAGAAGCAGAAGGGGAATTTAGCTCTTTTTTACAAAAATATCCTAATAGTAAATTGCGCAGTAATGCTTATTTTTGGTATGGTGAGGTTTTTTTTAAGGAGAAAATTTTTGATAAGGCTTCTATAAATTACTTAAAAGGTTACAAGCAATCTCCCAAAGGTCCAAAAGCTGCAGATTCTTTACTCAAATTAGCTCTATCTCTTGGTGAATTAAATAAAAAGAAGGATGCTTGTGCTATGCTCAGTAAGCTTGAAGCAGAATTTCCAAGTAGAGCTGCATCCTCAGTTAAGAGAGCTAAAGATGCGAAGATTAAGTTTGGCTGTTCTAGATAGAGTATGTGCTCTATGTCACCTAAGCTGCAAACGTGAGTAAGCATGGAGTCTTACCAAAATAGAGAGATTTGCTAATGATATTTCATGTCTTGTAAACGGCCCTGAGATGATATTATACTAGCTAATCCAAAATTAAATTTAACAATATGGTATAAATAAATGACGGATATTTTAGAAGAAATTTTGCATGAACAGAGTGATGCAAAAAAATTACGATATTTCAAACGACTTTTGCCCATTGTAATATTACTGACCATAATAGTTGTTATTTGTATGTTAGTTAATAATTGGTACTCTAATAAAGAAGCTGAATATAATAGGAGGATGGGTGATATTTTAGTAAAATCTATCTCTTTAAATAATAATGAAGTAGATCTAACGCTAAAATCTTTACAAGACCTCAAAGCATCTCATAGTAAAATAAGTGAGTTAGCATTGTTAAAAGAAGTTGGAATAAAAATTACCAATAAAGATAAGGATGGAGCTAAAACTTTACTAGAAAAAATTATTAATAATAAACATGATTACGGCGTAACTTCTTCCTACGCTCGTTTATGTTGGCTGAGTTTAGCCATTGATGAGCCTAAATTATCTAATATAGAAAATGAAAAATTCAAAAAATATTTAGATCATTTTAGCGATGAAAATAAAGAATTTTATGGAACCGCAAATATTCTAAAAGCTTTCTGGTATATAAAAAATAGTCAAGTAGACTTGGCTAAAGATCTTTTAAAGAAGATAATTTCACTTCCTAAAGCTACAAAAATAGTAAAAGAACAAGCTAAAGCTTTGCTTTCAAATTTAGAGCGTCAAGATTAGATATTTATTAATGGCATAAAAATTGCTTATATCAAATTCATAAATACATAATTAACAATGAGGTAAAATATGAGTAAAGACAATAGTGCTGATAAAACGTCAATTAAAACCAAAATACTAACTAGCTTTTTTAATAGTGCAATTGCAAAGATGAAATCATATGGTGGTAGCATGCAGTATTCAGAAGAGGAAATAAAAAAATTTGCAGATATAATTAAAGGCTCTATCCAGCGAAAGGTTGGAGTTGAACAAATTAAGGATGAATTGTCTAACCTCGCATGCATATTCGAAAGTAAGTCATCAGGCGAATTTATTAAGACAATGGATGGTTTTTTGGACAGTCAAAGCTATGAAGTTGTTTTATCAGCTATTGGTGAGTCAAGTGATCAATCATGATCACTTTAAGAGAAGTAAGAAGCCCAGAAGATATATAGAATATATTTCTATAAAAGTTCTGGATTCTTTGCCCTAATGGAGATGATAAGGTGTTCTCCGTTCCTTAAATTGACCCAGTCCTAGCTAGCAATGGACATTAGACCTCTTTCTAAATTCCTCTTCATAAGTGCATTTGGAAAGAGATCTATTATTTATAATAATGGGTTTCACAGAGCCTAATCTTTTTGTCTGGTAAGGAATTTAATCTCAGATTCAATTTGTGATGAAGCTAATACTATATCTCTTAGTTTATAACCTTTTTTCTCTAAATCATATTCCCGCATATCAGTGGCAAATATGCCAAATACAATCATACTTATAGTTTGAAATAAAGGTGTCATATCATAAATGATATTGTTGTTTTGCAAAGTTACCACTGTAACATAAACTATTGTAATGACTAATAGCAGTCTCCACATTTTATGGTATATAGCCCACAAAACACCAAAAATTGCTGCTGTTAATGAAAAACAATTCTGGACTGAGATGAAAGGATTGCCTTCTTTTTCTGGATTTACGTATATTGAGTATATATTCATAAGTAAAAACTTGCAATTTATCTAGTAAAAGATTATTTGGTATATATTAGTTAAACGCTAAAATAAAATCAATCTATAAAAATTTATATTATGTCAGATCATTCATCAAAAACAGAACTACATGGAACTACTATCCTTTGTTTAAAAAAAGGGGAAGATGTTGTGATTGCAGCTGATGGTCAAGTTTCGCATGGAAATACTATTTTAAAATCTACTGCAAAGAAACTTAGAACCATGTCAAATAGCAGTATAATTGCAGGCTTTGCGGGTTCAACAGCAGATGCCTTAACTTTATTTGAAAAACTTGAAGCAAAGCTAGAAAAATATTCCAATCATTTGCTTAGAAGCGCTGTAGAGCTTGCAAAAGACTGGCGGAGTGATAAATATTTAAGGCGACTAGAGGCTATGTTAATTGTAGCGGATAGGAAAAACATCTTAATAATCACGGGTAACGGAGATGTAGTCGAACCTGAAGGTAATGCAGCTGCTATTGGTTCAGGTGGGCTATACGCACTTTCTGCAGCTCGGGCTTTATTGTCTCTAGAAGAAATTAATCTCTCTGCTGAAGCAATTGCTCATAAGTCAATGAATATTGCTGCTGATATTTGTGTATTTTCTAACCATAATATTATTATAGAGAAAGTTGTATGAAGAACAAAATTAAAGAAGACTCAATGGGGTTAACCCCTATTCAAATAGTAGCTGAACTTGATAGATTCATAGTAGGTCAACATAAAGCAAAGAAAGCAGTATCAATAGCACTTAGGAATCGTTGTCGTCGCAGAATGGTTAAAGATCCAATGCGTCAAGAGATAGTGCCTAAAAACATCTTAATGATTGGTCCTACTGGTGTTGGAAAAACAGAAATAGCTAGAAGACTTGCAAAACTTGCTGGTTCTCCTTTTATTAAAGTGGAGGCAACGAAATTTACTGAAGTAGGTTATGTCGGAAGGGATGTAGAATCAATAATACGTGATTTAGTCGAAATTGCAGTAAACGCCCAAAGAATAAATGCAAAGAAAGAAGTAAAAGATGCTGCTAATTTAAAAGCGTTAGATAGGGTATTAGATGTTTTAGTTGGTAAGTCTGCATCACTTGAAACTAGAGAGAAATTTAAAACAAGGCTTGAAAATCAGGAACTTGATAATACAGAGATCGAAATAAGTGTTGCTGAGACCTCTCCTGGAGTTGGTCATAATAGTTTTGAAATACCAGGAATGCCTGGAGCCTCAATGGGTGTGTTAAATATTAGTGATATGATAGGTAAAGCGCTTGGAAGCAGTAAAACGAAAATGAAAAAGATGAAGGTCAAAGAAGCTATTGAAATTATTTCATTAGAAGAATCAGAAAAATTAATTGATCAAGAAAAGATTACTCAAATAGCCTTAAATTTAGTTGAGAATGATGGTATAGTATTCCTTGATGAGATTGATAAAATTACCTCAAGAACTGAAGGGAAGGGTGGAGAAGTTAGTAGAGAAGGGGTTCAACGGGATCTACTGCCATTAATAGAAGGTACAAGTGTTACTACTAAATACGGTTCTGTAACGACTGATCATATTTTATTCATAGCATCAGGAGCTTTCCATTTATCAAAACCATCTGATTTATTACCAGAACTTCAAGGAAGGTTGCCTATCAGAGTTGAACTTAGTCCTTTAACCAAAAGTGACATGATTAAAATATTGGTGGAACCAGAGTCAAGCTTAATAAAGCAATATATAGCTCTAATTGCAACAGAAGGTGTAAGCTTAAAGTTTACAGATGAAGCAATTGATAAGATTGCAGATTATGCAACTAATGTTAATACTGAGATCGAGGACATTGGGGCAAGGAGATTACATACAATTTTAGAAAATTTATTAGAAGATATTAGCTATAATGCCAGCAATATGACTGAGCGTAATATCGTTATTGATGAGCAATTTGTTGATAAACAATTAGCAAGCTTAGTTAGAAACCTCGATCTAGCAAAATTTATTTTATAGCAAACATATTTTTATATGATAACACATGTTACAAGTTTAACCTTTAGCGGTATTGAGATAACAGATGTTGATGTGCAAGTGCAGATTACCCAAGGTATTCCTGCCTTTGTAATTGTAGGTCTCGCTGATAAGACAATTGCTGAATCTAGAGAAAGAGTTAAAGCTGCACTTTCTTCAATTGGGCTTGCATTACCTGCAAAGAAAATTTTAATTAACTTAGCACCTGCTGATCTTGTGAAAGAAGGTAGTCATTTTGATTTGGCAATCGCTGCTGCTATACTTGCAAACATGGGAGTTTTACCTTCTGAAGAATTGCAGGAATACCTAATAATGGGAGAACTATCCTTAGATGGCTCTATTCTACCCGTTATAGGTGCGTTACCAGCCGCTATTGGGGCTTTAGCAAGGAATAAAGGTATTATTTGTTCTAAGCGTAACGGTAAGGAAGTTGTATGGTCTGGAAATGATAGGATTTTAGCCGCCAATAATTTAATTGAATTGGTGAATCACTTCAAAGGAACACAGATTTTAAATTTACCTGAATTAGAAATTGATAAAGAGCCAATTAATTATCCTGACCTTAAAGATATAAAAGGGCAAGCAATAGCCAAACGTGTATTGGCTATTGCAGCTAGCGGTGGTCATAATTTATTAATGTTTGGTCCACCAGGAACTGGTAAATCTATGCTTGCTCAATGTATTCCTGGTATATTACCAAAAATGAGTGCACAGGAGATACTGGAATGTAGTACAATTGCTTCTATCGCTGGTAAAATAGAAGGTGGAAAACTCACTAGAACTCGCCCATTTAGATCTCCCCATCATTTCTTGTTCAATGGCTGCTATGGTTGGGGGAGGTGTGGGTAAAAAAGTTAAACCTGGAGAGATTTCACTTGCTCATAATGGTGTGTTATTTTTAGATGAACTTCCTGAGTTTCCACAAAATGTTGTTGAATCATTAAGACAGCCAATTGAAACTGGAGAAGTGCTTATATCCAGAGCAAATTCACATATAAAATTTCCAGCTAATTTTCAACTAATAGCCGCTATGAATCCATGTAAATGCGGATATTTGGGTGATCCTTATAAAGCATGTGCAAGGGCTCCAAAATGCGGTAGTGACTATCAAATGAAGATCTCTGGACCAATAATTGATAGATTTGACTTACATATAGAAGTTGCTGGTTCTAATTTATATAATTCTGACGAAGAAAAAGAAGATATAAGTGGAAGCACTGCTAATATTGCTATGATGGTTGAGAATGCTAGGAATATACAGCAAATGAGATATGATGGATATGATATTAGAACAAATAATCGCTTAGATGGACAGCTGCTTATAGAATATGCAATGCCTGTAGATAATAGTAGAGAGTTACTTAATGAAGCAGCTACTAAGTTCAGATTATCAATGCGTGCATATAATAGAGTTTTAAGAGTAGCAAGAACGATTGCTGATCTTGAGGAATCAAAGAATGTTTATAGAATTCATATAGCAGAAGCTCTAAGTTATAGAAAAATGGATTTTAGATAATATGCTAGCGAAATTATTTAATACTACATTAGTAAAGACTTACCTTATATTTCAGCTAATTACTCGTATAAGTTTAAGTATATATTCATTATGGCATCATCAAGTATCTATAGAAGAATTGCCCGTTGTTTTCCTGGCTGGGCTTCTTAATGACCTCATATCTTTATGTTACTTTGTACCAATAATATCAATTTTAACACTTATATTACATAAATTTTTGGTTAGATATGAAATTCCATATTTAACGATTCGGTTTTTATCTTATTTTCTGCTTATTCTTATACTACTAATTAATTCAATATCGGAATTTATTTTTTGGGATGAATTTGGCACTAGATTTAACTTTATTGCTGTTGATTATTTGATCTATACAAATGAAATAATTGGTACACTGAAAGAATCACTGCCATTTCAAGAAATAATAATTGGGTTATTTGTTTGTTCTGCAATAATTACTTTTGTTTCTAGGAAAAATCTATTAAGACAATCAGAAAATTTAAAAATAAAAAATCATTTTATATATATATCTACTTTATTCATTCTAAGTCTTATAATTTTTAATTTTAGTAATGGTAAAAGGATCAATTTTAGTTCCAATAGATATGGGCAAGACCTTGGAAAAAATGGATTTTTTGAGTTTTTTTCAGCTTTTTATAATAATACTTTAGATTATAATAAACTCTATTCGGTTATTGATAGAAATAACGCTTTGCAAATAGTTCGTAATAGCATAAAGCAGGATAATCAAAAATTTTTAAATGAAGATTCGATTGATAGACTAATTACTCCATCGCAACGTGCTAAAAAATATAATGTAATGTTGCTTACCGTTGAGAGCTTAAGTGCAGAATTTATGGGTAAATTCGGTAATACGCAAAATATTACACCATATCTAGATAAGCTTAGTGAAGATAGTATATTTTTTACAAATTTCTACGCAGTGGGGACTAGAACCGTTAGGGGCCTAGAAGCAATTACTTTATCTGTGCCACCAACCCCAGGTTCTTCTATTATCCGTAGGCCTAATAACCAATCCTTATTTAATATAGGAAGTGTCTTCAAAAAAGAAGGATATGATGTTAATTTTATTTTTGGTGGATATAGTTATTTTGATAATTTACAAAATTATTTTAGCAATAATTTGTATAACGTGATTGATAGAGGTAATTTAAAATCCAATGAAATAAGTTTCGCAAATATTTGGGGGGTAGCAGATGAGGACATTTTGCTTAAATCAATTGAGGCTGCCAATCAAAGTTATAAGGAAGGTAGAAATTTCTTCTCATTAATTATGACTACTTCTAATCATCGCCCATATACATTTCCCAGTAATAGGATTGATCTACCGTCAGGTGGTGGCCGAAACGCAGCAGTAAAATATACAGACTATGCTATTGGCAAATTTATAGAGGAAGCAAGAAAACAACCATGGTTTGATAATACTATTTTTGTAATTAGCGCTGACCATTGTTCTTCAAGTGCTGGAAAGACTGATTTACCAGTGCATAAATATCATATACCTTTAATAATATATGCACCAAAAATATTTAAAGGAGAGAAAATAGAGAAGTTAGCTAGTCAAATAGATATAGCGCCGACCATTTTGGGATTATTAAATTTTGAATATAAAAGTAAATTTTTTGGTCAAGATATATTAAAATTATCAGAAGAACGCGCTTTTATTGGGACGTACCAATTGCTAGGTTTTATAAAAGAAGGACACCTGGTTATTTTAAGACCTAATGCAGACCCAAAAACCTATAAGTTGGTTAAGGGAGAGAAGGAAGAGGTCGAAAATATACCTCATTTAATTGAGGAAGCTATAAGTTTCTACCAAACGGGGTATAATGATTATATAGAAAATAAAATGCAAGATTTTCAGTAAAGTTAAGAGTTATTCCGTTTAGAGTCTTTGGAAGTAAACCGTCATTGCTGGGCTTGGCCTTTATGCCAAATTCAGCAATGAAGCAAACACTTACTTCGGATAATTACCTGCTTCTTTTTCTAATTTTTCAAAATGTAGTAGTCCAAATGTATAACCTATCATGACAGGCACTAAGATTACCAATAGCCCATAATAACCAAAATATTTTGTTAAATATACAAGTCCAAAAGAAGTTAATACATACATTGATGCTCTAGATAGGGCATACATGAAACTAGTATAGGTGAAACGTTTAAAAACAGGAAAGTTTTTGTAGAAGATTGGACTGGCTGTTAAAACTCCAACGCCAAAAATAACGATGTAGAATTGAATTATTAATATGACAAATTTACTATTGGTATTTTCCAATAAGTACGGGCTGATTAAAATGAAAGGAAAATATATGATTAATTTTGCTTTAAGAATTTTTAATGGGTATATTTTATAGCTGAGCAATACTAATACTATAGTGAACACAACGTCAACCATATTGATAATGAAATTATGATGTATTATCTCAGTCGCACTATAACCGAATTTGTCCTTTAATATGTTCCCGCAAAAAACATAGATAAGATAAAAAGATATTGGCGCTGGGGATTCTAAGAAAAAATATGATAAAGATGTTTTCCAATCTACTTTTTCTTTCTTTAAACTCTCTACTCTATTATAAACTAACTCCAATAATGCAACCGAGCTTAATTTTTTATCATGTCTCACTCTTGTGACGCCATCAACTACTTCAGCTATATCTTTGCCAAATTCTAGTTCTACCATTTCTTTGGTAAAATCAGAATCTTCAACAACATCGTGAAGTATAGCAGAAACAATAGTGTTAGTTGAAATTCTATAGCCGGTGTTAGAATATTGTATAATTAAGCGAGCTACTTCAATAGGATGGGTGTAATATGGCTCACCAGACTTCCTATTTTGATCAGCATGATAGATTTTTGCGCATTCAATAGCTTTTTTTACTATATCGATTTCTATTTTTGAAGAGCTATTTTTGTTAAATTCATGAAGTTCAGCGATTAATTTGATCTCATAACTCTTTGGATCTAAAGTTTTTTTATCACTTAATCCCAAGTAAGATAATTGCACTGGTTGCCCGTTAAGAACCTGATGGCAAAGGAGGGTCAATTGTTTTTCAACTTTGTATATTCCCAGGTAAATAGCTACACTTATAAAGCTTGTTAATGTTTCATTTGCTATCTTGCGTTGTTTTTCAATAGACTGGAAACTTATTGTTTGCATATTATGGAACCTATCAAAAAGCTTGACTATAAAAGAATCAGTCATATTCTTTTTATCATTAGCTATTTTTTCAATGAGTTTTTGATATTTACATTTAGCATCAACAAATTCAGGTGTTTCTCTAAGTCTCATTCGCCCAACAACGCCAACAAGAGCAATTACTGCTCCAATTAGGAAGGCATTACGCCAATTAAATTGGCTATTAGTAACCAAAGATGCAACAGCTAGTGCTGCCATAGCCCCAAAACCAAGAGAAATAGTGAGAAATCCAACAACAGGAAATACAAGAGGCCTTTCTATAGTTTCAGTTAAATAAAGCTCTGCCCCTATTATCTCACCCATAGAAGACATGCCTTGCATCATGCGGCAAAGTGTCATTAACCAAGAAGCACTAATACCAATTTGTGCA
>Ga0105051_10008209_pt1 | contig 10653 bp, 7 predicted proteins | sample FRY02_FD_78383 | JGI IMG/M metagenome (GOLD analysis project Ga0105051, IMG submission 78383) | Freshwater microbial communities from Lake Fryxell liftoff mats and glacier meltwater in Antarctica - FRY-02 (megahit assembly) | ecosystem: Environmental > Aquatic > Freshwater > Ice > Glacier...
ATGTTTGTGTGCAAGGAATATAAAGCAAGGTATTTATGTGTGTATATGTGTACGTGTGTATACATGTATGTATGCAAGGAATATAAAGGAAGGTATATACGAGTGTATATACGTACGTGTGTATATATTTATGTATGCAAGGAATATATTAAAAGGTATTTATGTGTGTATGTGTGTATGTGTGTATGTATGTACGTGTGTATATGTGTATGTGCGTATATATGTATGCGTGTATATATGTATGTGTGCATGGAATGCATATAAATATAATTGAATGTTTGTATGTCTGTATATATGTACGTGCGTATGTATTTATGAATGCAAGGAATAGGAAGGAAGGTATGTATGTGTGTATATACGTATATGTGTATAAATGTATTTGTGTATTCATATATGTTTGCCTGGAATGTACACATATAAAAGAATGTATGTATGTGTGTATATATGTACATGTAAATTTATTTATTTATGTACGCAAGGAATATAAAGGAAGGTATGTATGTGTGTATATGTGTACGTGTGTATATTTTTATGTATGCAAGGAATAAACAAAAAGGTATTTATGTGTGTATATATGTATGTATATATGTATATATATGTGTATATGTATGTATATGTGCATATGTGTATGTGTGTATATATGTATGTGTGTATATATGTATGTATACATGGAATGTACACATACAACGGAATGTATGTATGTGTGTATATATATACGCGTGTATACATTTATGTATGCAAGGAATAGAAAGGAAGGTATGTATGTGTGTATATACGTATATGAGTATATATGTATATGTGTATATATGTATGTGTTCATAAGTATGTGTGTAAATATGTATGTATACATCTAATGTACACACATAATGGAATATGTGTATGTGTGTATGAGTTATGGAGGACTGTTAAAAAACGCCACCATTAAGAATCTTAGGATGAAAATCTGATGTACGCCTAGATATATGATTACTATACCTCTATGTACGCATAGATATATTGGCTTAAGAAACTCAGGCTGGGCTGAAATATCTGTTTTCTTGATGGTCATCCATGACTGTATATGTACGTGTGTATATATGTATGTATGCAAGGAATACAAAGGATGGTGTGCATGTGTGTATATATGCACGTGTGTATATATGTATGTATGCAGTGCATGTATACATACACACTCGACACACACACATATAAACACACATAAATACACACAAACATACACACGCCCACAAAACACACAAAATCGAATGCATATACACTTACATCCATCATTCACGCGTACACACACATCACACACACACACACACACACACACACACACACACAAACCACACACACACCCACACACACACGTACACGAGAGAGGCCACCAAGAACGGCACGTTCTCACAGTATAATATCTATTAAACTGTCAACGCGTCTGCTTTCGTCAAATGCCCTTCGGCGGGCGGGTCCACAGTGAATGCCTAAATGATAGGTCTCTTTTGCAAAAGAGCCCTATCAAAGAGGCAATATTCTTCGTCATTCGTCACTCGTCTTACTTCATCTAGTAGGACCCTTAAAATGATTGGTCTCTTTTGCCAAAAAGCCCTAGAAAAGAGACGATATTCTACATCAATCGTCGCTCGTCTTACTTCGACTACTAGGCTCCTCAAAATGACAGGTCTCTTTTGCAAAAGAGTCCTATAAAAGAGACGATATTCTACATCAATCGTCGCTCGTCTTCCTTCGACTACTAGGCTCCTCAAAATTACAGGTCTCTTTTTCAAAAGAGTCCAATAAAAGAAACCAAATTCTACGTCAAGCGTCGTAAGTCTTCCTTCGACTACTATGCTAATCATCATAATCGTCATCTGTCAATCGTTATTGATTTTCATATGGGTTGGCTTCGATTAGTAGGCTCCTTAAAATCATAGGTCTCTTTTGCAGAATATCGTCTCTTTTATAGGGCTCTTTTGCAAAAGAGACCTATAATTGTAAGGAGCCTACTAATCGAAGCCTCCCCATGTTAGCGATAATCAAACCCGAAACAGTTAAACCCCTGAAATTTTGGGTGGTTTTCAGTTGGTTTACTGTTTCGGGGTTTATAAGAAAGACAGAATCATCATAATCGTCCTCCGTCAATCGTCATTCAGAATCCCGCCCAAGAATTGAGTAATTGCACTGTGGCCCTAAACACGCGTGTATTAAAATGTAAATATCATTTTTCACAAAAACCAAATGGGTTCAATGATAAGATTCACTGGTACAGTATTTTACTCACTTTTATATTCAAATTCACGGAAACGCTTTTATGGACTATAATATATGTACTCAGTAATCTCAGTAATTGTCGATTCACTACCTGGCAATACTAAAAATCGGGAATCGACCCGTTCGTTGGCGGCCAGATGCGATTAGTCAATCCTTGGGCGGCGTCATAATCGGCATTCGTCAACAGTCAATCGTCTGACTGTTTCGGGTCATAATAATATTATGGGGTGGCTTCGGTTAGTAGGATCGATAAAATGATAGGTATCTTTTGCAGAATATTGTCTCTTTTATAGGGTTCTTTTGCAAAAGAGGCCTAAAATTTTATCGATGCTACTAACCAACGCCACCCCATAATCGTTATTCGTCAAACGTCCTTCGGCAGGCGAGTCCACATTTAATGCCTTTGTCATTCGTCACTCGTCTTCCTTCGACTAGTGAGCTCCTTAAAATGACAGGTCTCTTTTGCAAAAGAGCCCTGTAGAAGAGTCGATATTCTACGTCAATCGTCACTCGTCTTCAGAATCATCATAACCGTCATTCGTAAAGAGTCAATCGTCTGACTGTTTCGGATCTCATAATGATACTATGGGGTGGCTATGATTAGTTGGCTCCCTACAAACTTTGGTGTCGTTTGCAAAAGAGCCCTATAAAACAGAATTAACCCTGCAAAAGAGACCTATATAAGGAGCCTACGAATCATAGCCACCCCAAGTCCTTTTTTAATCGTCATTCATCTTCATAATCATATGATGATCATCGTCATGTTCATAATAATCATAACCGTAATATGTACACTGATGATCATCGTCATCCGTCATCTTCAAAATCATCACAATCGTAATTTGTAGAAAAGTGTAGGGGGGCTTTACTTGTTCTACTGTTTCGGGGTTTCAAACTCGTACAACTTACATAACACAATCGTGTTTCGATTTCATTAAAAACTCCAAAACAGTAAAACGCTCATCGTGCACGCGCCATCGTCAAGTGTCTTTCCTCTTTATTATAAACCTCGAAAGCGTAAAACCCCTGAAATTTCGCACGTCCATATGTATCTATGATGCTAATTTTAAAACGATTATATCTATATGTACATCATGAAACTTATTATAAAACCTGTCAGGTTTTATAATATATGACAAAACCCGAAAGGGATATTTCCCTGAAATTGTGCGCGCGCCCGGGGAAAAAGCACAAGCACAAAACCCGAAAGGGTAATTTCCCTGACATTATGCGCGCGCCCGGGAAAAAAGCACAAGCACACAATCCCAAGAGTGCCTGTGTGTGACTATGTTATAAGGTGATATTGGTGACACATTGAGTAGAGACTATTTTTTCTCACAATCTAATACTATGGGGTGCCTACAATTAGTAGGCTCCTTGAAATTACAGGTCTCCTTTGCAGAATATAGTCTTTTTTGTAGGGCTCTTTTGCAAAAGAGACCTATAAATTCCAAGAGCCTACTGGTCGAAGCTACCCCATATATGAACTTGCGCGCATCCATATGTATACATGATATGTATTATCAATATATATATATATATATATATTATGAAGACGCAGTTCTTTTCGGAAAAGCACAACCACACAATTTCAAGAGTACCTGTGTGTGACTACTGCATAGAGTTACTTTGGTGACAAATGAGTTGAGAGTTTTTTTTTTTGTGTGTGACTGTATTGAGTGACTTTGATGACGAACTGAGCTGGGAATGATTTTGTTTTTTGTGTGTGTGTGACTACTTTATAAGAGTGACTTTGGTGACGAACTGAACTGAGATGGGGGAGGAAGACAAGTAGACTGATTTTGATTGCGGGGTTGACTAGTTCATAAGGGAGCAATTTGTACCGGAACTGCTCCCTTATTTTGAAATTTCCATCTCCTTATTCGAGGGGCCACGAACATTAGTACGAAAAATCGGAAGTCAGTTTTAGTCTATTGTGCGTGACTACTGTATAAAGTGACTTTCGTGACGAACCGAGCTCAGATGAGGTTTTTGTGTGTGTGTGTATATAAGTATACTCTATACAGTGACTTTCGTGACGAACTGAGCCGAGATGGGCGGAAAACAATTTACGTGCGTGACTGAAGTTGTGTGCGACTTCCCTAAAGAGTGACTTTTATCACGCACTGAGCTACGATGAGATTTTTTGTTTTTGTGTGTATGTAACTACTGTATACAGTGACTTTTGTGACGAATTGAACTGAAATGGGGGAAAAACGATTTATTTGCGTGACTGAATTTTTGCGCGCTTACTCTAGAGAGGGACTTTCGTGACGAACTGAGCTGAGATTAGACTTTTCTTTTTTGTGTGTGTGATTACTGTATAGAGTGGCTTTGGTGATGAGTTGAACTGAGTTTAGAGAGACAATGAGTGAAGATACATCTCTATTCTTTAGGATGACTATGGATAGAGTTTGGAATGAAAGTTACATCTCTCTCCATTGTCCATAAAAAGTCTCTGCAGAATGACTTTTACAGTAACAATAAATTGAGATACATCCCTATTCTTTAGGATGACTATGGATAGAGATTAGAATGAGAGACGCATCTCTCCTTTCATTGTCTCTATCCATTGTCATATAAGAAGTCTCTTTAGAATGACTTTCACAGTGACGATGAGTAAAGACAATGAGTAGAGATACATCTCTATTCTGTAGGATGACTATGGGTACAGTTTGGAATGGAAGTTAAATCTCTCTCCATTGTCTCTATCCATTGTCATCAAAAGTCTCTTTAGAACGCCTTTAACAGTGACAATGCATTGAGATGCGTTGACTTTGTAGGGTGACTATGGATAGAGATTAGTATGAGAGTAATCTAAGGGTGACTATGGATAGAATGAGAGTAATCTAAGGGTGACTATGGATACTGATCAGGGTGACTGTGGATAGAGATTAGAATGAGAGTTTTAAACGCCTTTTACAGTGACAATGCATTGAGATACGTTGACTTTTTAGGGTTACTATGGATAGACATTAGAATGAGAGATGAATCTATATCCATTGTCACTATCCATTTTCATCAAAAGTCTCTTTAGAATGATTTTTACAGTAACAATAAATAGAGATAAGTTGACTTTTTAGAATGAGAGATGTATCTGTATTCATTGTCTCAATCCATTGTCATAAAAAGTCTCTGTGGAATGACTCATTGTCTTTGTATGACAATGGATAGAGATAATGGATACAGATGCATCTCTCTCTATCCATTGTCATACAAAAAGTCATTCCACATGTGGAATGTCTCTATCCATTTTCATACAAAGTCTCTGGAATGCGGAATGACGTTTACAGCGACAATGAATAGAGATGCATTCACTTCTGAATATGAGAATAGATAGAGATTAATTGACTCCTTAGAATGAAAATGAATAGAGATACATTGACTTTTGAGAATCAGAGATGCATCTCTCTCCATTGTCTTTATTTATTGTCATACAAAGTCTCATTAGAATGATTTTTACGGTGACAATGAATAGAGATGCATTGACTTTTTAGATTGAGAGATGCATCTGTATTCATTGTCTGTATCCATTGTCATAAAAAGTCTCTTTAGAATACTTTTACAGCGACACTGAATAAGGATGCATTCACTTTTTCTAATGACAATGGATAGAGATATGTTGACTTTTTTCAATGACATTATATAGAGATACATTGACTTTTACAATGTTTGATTGATGTCGCTCGTATTACTTCGTAAAAAAAAAGACTCTGCAACACACTGCAACGCACTGCAACACATAGTCTAGTAGCTTTGCTGGAAGCTCTATGTTCTGCAATGTATAGAGATACATTGACTTTTTACAATGACAATGATTAGCGACAGTTGCGTTGCAGCCATTCAGCAGAGGTGCTTGGTCGTAGTCATTTATATAGTGGTATGTGAAGTCTCATCCCCCAAAAAAAACAATGTTGTTCAACAATTTCAGACTCAATGACAATAAATAGCGACAGTTGCGTTGCAGCAATGCTGCAGAAGTGCTTGGCCGTAGTCATTGTATATAGTGGTATGTACACTTTCATCAGTGCAACGCGCTGCAGCACACTGCAATACACTGCAAAACACTGCAACACACTGCAACACGCTGCAACACGCTGCAACACGCTGCAACACACTGCAAATCGTCACACCTAGATGCCATGCAGCCAACACTGCAAGTCACTACAAGAGTCTTGCAGTTACGTCTTGCAGTTGCAGTATGTTGCAGTATGTGAACATACTGCAACATAATGCAACACACAGCAACACACTCCCTTCATCCGAACAGAGTACATCAAAATTTGTCACAACCAAAAACAATGAGAAAACGCGTCGCCTTTGAAAGGAGTACATCCGAAATTGACATAGACTCCGAAACAAAGACACAATTTTTGACTCTGGCCATTTTCATGGGCAATCATCATCCAATGGAGTACATGAACACATCAAAACGTATGTTGCATTTGAATGAGTCGTGTCACATATGACTGAGTCATGTCATACTTAAAATATGGTCATGTCACATATGATTGAGCAATTTCACATATGAATGAGTCATGACACATATGAATGAGTCATGTCACAAATGAATGAGTCATGTCACATATGACTGAGCCATGTCACATATTACTGAGTCATGTCACATATGACTGAGTCATGTCACATATAAATGAGTCATGTCACAAATGACTGAGTCATGTCACATATGCCTTATACAACAAGGCATGTCCTATTTCGACGTGCACTGCATTCATATGCATGCACTCATATTTCCAATGTGCACTTCGACTCCCAATTTGCACTTCAACGCCCAAGTCCTTCATCTGTGACTTGACTCACTCATATGTGATGGTCACCTGTGACATGACTCATTCATATGTAATCGTCACTTATTGATTGAGCATACAAATGAGTTTTGCACTTCGACGCCCAAGTCATTCATGTGTGACATGACTCATTCATATGTGACACGACAGATTCATATGTGACATGACTGTTCATACGTGACATATTCATACGTGACATGACTGATGCATACGTGACATGACTCATTCATGCGTGACGTCTGTGACATGACGCATTTATATGTGATTGTCATCTGCACTTCGACGCCCAAGACGTTCGTCTGTGACATGACTCATTCATATGTGACACGACAGATTCATATGTGACATGAATGATTCATACGTGACATATTCATATGTGACATGACTGATGCATACGTGACATGACCCATTCATGCATGACGTCTGTGACATGACGCATTTATATGTGATTGTCATCTGCACTTCGACGCCCAAGGCATTTGTCTGTGACACGACTCATTCATATGTGACACGACATATTCATATGTGACATGACTGATTCATATGTGACACGAGATTATACAAAAAGACATGTCCTGTGTCGATGATCACTGAATACAAATGTATGCAAGTATATTGCCGTGCACTTCGACGCCCAAGGTATTCGTCTGTGACATGGCTCATTCATATGTGACATGACTCATCCATATGTGAAGTGACATATTCATATGTGAATGACTGATTCATACGTGACATATGTGACACGACTCATTCATATGTGTCGCAACTCCGAGTCTCATTGGTTAATGTTGCGTTTATTATGTGGCACGACTCATTCGTATGTGACATGACTCACTGCTAAGTGAATGATAATGTGGCTTGACGCATGAACATCATCAGTAATAAGGGAGTGCACCGTCAAGTTGAAATGACTGATGATCATTTGTGACATGACTCATTCTTGTGTGACATGACTCATCCATATGTGACATGACTCACTGCTAAGTGATTGGTAATGTGGCCTGACGGATGAACATCATCAGTAATAAGGGAGTGCACCGTCAATCTGAAATGACTGATGATCATTTGAAAGTGCATGACTGATAACCACGTGAAATTCCACAGAGTCATTTAAAAGTCATTCATAATTGAAATTTCACATGATCATCAGTCAGTGCATGCAAATGTGGCATGACTGATCATCGTCATCAGTCATACGTGAATGCGCCGTCAATTTCGCACTGCAACACGCTGCAACACACTGCTACACACTGCATTACACTGTATCACACGTGGATGCGCCGTCAATTTGAAATGACCATGAGTCATTTCAATTTCACATGATCCTGATGCTCACGTGTAAAATTGCGGGACTGATGCTCACGAGGGGACGTAGTTTCAGTGTGTTTTAGCGTGAGATGGTTGTAGTGTGTTGGAATGCGTTGCAGTGTGTGGGCTGCAGTGGGTTGCAGTGTGTTACTGTGCGCTGCAGTGTTTGCAGCGCGTTGCAGTGCGTTGCAGTGTATGTTTGCAGTGCAATGAAGATTTTACAGCCCGAGAGGGCGCAGGTGTGCGCGTTGTAGTGTTTTGCTATGCGTTGCAGTATGTTGCAGTGTGTGTTGCAATGTGTGTTGCAATGTGTGCTGGTGATGAGGAGTTTACTACCTGAGTTGGCGCAGGTGTGTGTGTTGCAGTGCATTGCAGTGTGTTGCAGGGCAGTACAGTGTGTTGCAGTTTGTGTTGCAGTGTGAGCTAGTGATGAGGAGTTGACTACCTGAGGGCGCGCATGTGTGCATGATGCAGTGTGTTGCAGAGTGAAGCAGGGCGTTGCAGTGTGTTGCAGCATGTGTTGCAGTGTGTTGCAGAGCGTTGCAGTGTGTTGCAGCGTGTGTTGCAGTGTGTGCTAGTGGTGAAGAGTTTACTGCCTGAGTGGGCGCAGGTGTGTGTGATGTAGTGTGTTGCAGAGTGTGACAGGGCGTTGCAGTGTGCTGCAGCGTGTGTTGCTGTGTGTTGCAGAGCGTTGCAGTGTGTTGCAGCGTGTGTTGCAGTGTGTGCTGGTAATGAGGAGTTGGATACCTGAGGGGGCGCAGCTGTGTGTGTTGCAGTTATGTGCTGTGTGTTGGAGTGCGTTGTAGTGTGTGTTGCAGTGTGTGCTAGTGATGAAGAGTTATCTATCTGAGGGGTCACCTGTGCATGTGTTGCAGTGTGTTTCAGTGTGTTGTAATGTGCTGTAGTGTGCTGCAGGGCGTTGCAGTGTGTTGCAGCGTGTGTTGTAGTGTGTTGTGGGGCAGTGCAGTGCGTTGCAGCGTGCGTTGCAGTGTGTGCTAGTGATGAGGAGCTAATGAGGAGCTAACTGTCTGAGGGGTCGCCGGTGTGCGTGTTGCAGTGTGTTGCAGAGTGTTGCGTGTGTTGCAGTGGATTGCACATGACTCATTCATGCGTGTAACATGACTCATCTATATGCGTGACATGACTGATACGGGCCTGAGCGCCACAAAATTTCCGTTGCAACACATCACTGAGGCGCTCGACGCTGGAATGAATTGGGAAGTGATTTGAACATGCAGTTTGCTGCAGCGTGTGTTGCACTGTGTTGCAGAGCGTTACAGTGTGTTGCAGCGTGTGTTGCAGTGTGTTGAGCTGGAAAGAATTGGGAAGTGATTTAAATTTGGGCTTGAGGGTAATCGGCGGATTCACCTTTGGTCCTACGCCCGGTGCGTATGTTGCAGTGTGTTGCAGTGTGTTGCAGGGCGTCGCAGTGTGTTGCAGGGCGTTGCAGTGTGTTGCAGCGTCCTAAGCCGGGTGCGATTGATAAAGGTTAGTCTTGTTTTAGTTAACTTCAATCCAATAAACGATACATACACATTTGATTGGATCTGAGTTTCCGAATTCGAGAGCTTCAAATCATTTTTTTTTGGACGACTTGTTTACATGCGTGACATGACTGATACGTGCCTGAGCCCCACACAATTTCTGTTGGAACAAATTTGAATGAATCCAGAGTTTTCGACTTTGAGAGGTTCCAAACAAATATGTTTTTTTATGACTCATTTATATGCGTGACATGACTCATATGTGCCTGAGCGCCACAAAACTTCCGTTGGAACACATCTGATTGAATCCAGTTTTCGAAAATTCGACCAATCACATTTTTTTGGAAACCCAAAAACAAAAAGGATGAGATTTAGACCGTGCACAACTTCGTTGGAAGACATCTGATCGAATCGAGTTCGACCAATCACATTGTTTTTGGAAACTCAAAAAAAAAGAACCACGAGAACCCAACTGCGCACAACTTCCGTTGGAAGACTTCTGATTGAATCGAGTTTACGATTTGAGGGTTCGACCAATCACATTTTTACGGAACTCAAAAAACCAAAAAGATGAGATGTAGACCGTGCACAATTTCTGTTGGAGGACATCTTCATCCAAAAACTGTTATTGAGATGTGGATTACTTGCCTGGACCCGGTTTCGGCTAATTCTGAGAAATATATTGGCTCTCAGTGGGCTGTAAGGGTGGGGCAGAGATTGCAGTCGAGATTCGGGAAAAGCGGAGCAGCCCGAAAGTTGGGTCTGGTACAAATCATCGTAGAAGCTTCGGCAATTAGGGGGGG
>Ga0105051_10008214_pt1 | contig 10649 bp, 7 predicted proteins | sample FRY02_FD_78383 | JGI IMG/M metagenome (GOLD analysis project Ga0105051, IMG submission 78383) | Freshwater microbial communities from Lake Fryxell liftoff mats and glacier meltwater in Antarctica - FRY-02 (megahit assembly) | ecosystem: Environmental > Aquatic > Freshwater > Ice > Glacier...
AAAGTTGATTCACCTGAAGAAATATTGTCAGATGCCCCTACTCTTGTAAAAACTTTGTCTACCAATCCTAATTTCGCAGAGGTTGCTGGCACAAAAGACCCCATTTGAGCCATTAAACAAATCAAAGCTGTTTGACGGAGAATGGCACTTTTACCCGACATGTTCGGCCCTGTTATCATGATAATTTGTTGAGAGTTACTATCGAGAAAAACATCGTTTGAGATATATTCTTCTCCAACTTTCAATTGCTTTTCAATTACAGGATGCCTCCCTCCCTTAACATCAATTACAAACGAATCGTTCACTTCTGGTTTCACATAATTATTTTGTTGTGCCACTTGTGCAAATGACACCAAGCAATCCAACTGAGAAATCAATACCGCATTATTTTGAATAAGCTGAATATATTTAGCCATTGACACCACCAATTCTTGGAACAAACGAGATTCAATAGCATAAATCTTCTCTTCGGCACCTAAAATTTTCGTTTCGTATTCTTTTAATTCTGGTGTAATATATCTTTCTGCATTCACTAACGTTTGCTTTCGAATCCACTCTACCGGAACTTTATCTTTGTGAGTATTGGTTACTTCTAAATAATAACCGTAAACATTATTGTAGGAAATCTTCAAACTTGGAATGCCCGTTTTTTCGACTTCCCGCTTTTGCATATCGTCTAGATATCCTTTTCCTAAAGAAGAAATTCCTCTCAATTCATCTAAATCAGCATTGAAACCAGCAGCAATTACATATCCTTTTCCAACTTGAACAGCTGGTTCCTCCGTCAATGTTGTTGATATTGAATTAATTAATTCAGTACATGGATTTAAATTGTCAGAAAGATATTTCAAAGAAGCTACTTTTTTAACTTCCGTTAATGCTTCACGAATTGGTTGGATTTGTTGAATTGTCCTGTTCAATTGAATGACTTCTCTCGGATTTACTCTTCCAACTGCAACTTTAGAGATCAATCGTTCTAAATCTCCGATATCACTTAAGCATTCACTTATTTTATAAGCAACTTCCTCATTGTCTTTTAGATAGGAAACAGCTTCCAAACGGTCTTTAATCGGTTTTTCATCTTTCAACGGTAAAACCATCCATCTTTTCAGCATTCTGCCTCCCATCGGAGTTCTCGTTTTATCTACAATCTGAATCAAGGTCGTAGCGTTTTCATGAGGCGAAGTGATCAATTCTAAATTTCGAATTGTAAATCGATCCAACCAAACATATTTTTCTTCCTCGATTCTAGAAATTGTTGTGATATGTCCTAATTGACTATGTTCCGTTTCAGATAAATAATGTAGAATTGCACCTGCAGCAACAACTCCTAAATTGACATTATCAATTCCAAATCCTTTCAATGATTTCGTTTCAAAATGCTTATTTAGAGACTCATCAGCATAATCTTTAGTGAAAATCCAATCGTCTAATTTGAACGTATAATAATTATTACCGTGAGATTCTGTAAAATCTTTACTTCTGTTTTTTTGAAATAGAATTTCTTTTGGCTCAAAACCCTGAATCAACTTATCGATGTATTCCGTTGTACCTTGGGCAATTAAAAATTCTCCTGTCGAAACATCTAAAAAAGAAATTCCGTGCTCTTTTTTATCAAAATGAATAGCACATAAGAAATTATTCTTCTTTTGATCCAACACTTGATCATTGAATGAAACTCCTGGCGTAACCAACTCTGTAACACCTCTTTTAACAATCGATTTCGTTAATTTAGGATCTTCCAATTGGTCACAAATAGCAACACGTTGCCCTGCCCGAACCAATTTAGGCAAATAGGTGTCTACCGAATGGTGAGGAAAACCAGCCAATTCAATAAAAGCTGCTGCTCCATTTTTACGTTTCGTGAGCGTTATACCTAAGATTTTAGAAGCCTTAATTGCATCTTCACCAAAAGTTTCATAAAAATCTCCAACACGAAAAAGCAACATCGCATCCGGATGCTTTGCCTTTATTTGATTGTATTGCTTCATCAAAGGAGTTTCAACTACTCCATTTACTAAGGTTTCCTTTTCCTTGGCCAAACTATCGGATATTAAATTTCGAAGTGTAAATGTAGAGTCAAGCGATGAAATGACAAAAAAATATCAATAAATATTATTAACAATCTGATACTTTGGGGAATTAGACTTCAGGAAATTAAACTTTAAAATTCATAATCAAAAATGGACAAAAACCACCTCGTGTTCAATTTTTAACTAAAAACTGAACATGAAGAGTAGCGCTCAATTTAACAGCAGCATTCCTTACAACAATCTTCCAGAGCTTCCAATTGATGAAGATTTAATTGATAAAGAGGTTTTAATGAAATGGGGAATAGCTTCGAAATCATTAGCAGAATTGAATAAAAATATTTTGCGAACACCTAATCCAACAATGCTTATAAATAGAACAAATGCAAACTAAGTCTTTAAGCCCAAAACCTTATATCCTATCTATTAATACAAGAAATAAACAAATCCTCTCGATTCATCTGATACTGACTGATAAATCAAAACGACGATTATCACCACTGATACTGCTTGTAAATACATTGGTAGATTAGCGAAAAAATCCTCGTAAAATGCTTTAATTCGTTTTGGTAACCAATGAATAACAAAACCTAAAAGCATAATGATAAATACTACTTGATAGGTGGAGATTACTTTTAAGAACGTAGGAATATCAAATCCAAATCCATTCCAAATATGGTTTAAAAATTTAAAAGGAGCTTTTTCTTCTTGCATAATGAACCAAATTCTGGTAAACGTGATGAAATTGAAGGTGATGAAAATTTTCCAGAAATGAGTCAGTTTTGAATTACTGTTTTCGTAAGGACTCACCTTTTTCCAGTAATTGTATAAAATTAAGGCCAAACCATTCATCGTTCCCCATATCACAAAATTTACGCTTGCTCCGTGCCACAAACCACCTACGACCATCGTGATTAATAAATTCAAATCTCGATGAACGTATTTATTGATATTCGGATAAAAAATAACTCCTAAAATATAAAAAGCTGTAACACCTATATATATGAAAATCAACTCATACCATTGTGTAATAAAAATTAGAAAAGTGAAAATAACTAAAGTACTAATATAGGTTCCCCACCCACCTGATTTATTTCCACCCAAAGGAATATATAAATAGTTCCGCAGCCAAGCCCCTAATGAACGATGCCATCTTCTCCAGAAATCAGCCACATTAATAGCTTTGTAAGGAGAATCGAAATTTTTAAACAACTTGAATCCCATCAATCTTGAAACTCCTGTTGCAATATCAGTATAGCCTGAGAAATCACCGTAAATCTGCAATGAATATGCCCACATTGCTAAAATTCCAACAAATCCAGGATAAGCTTCAGGGGTATCCACCACCTTATCAACAAAATGTGTAGCGATATAATCAGCAATTACTAACTTCTTAATCAACCCTTTAACTATCTGAATGACAGACCAACTAAAGTCATCTTTAGTTAAAGAATAGGGTTTGTTAATTTGAGGAATAAAATCTTTTGCTCGTGCAATTGGCCCTAAAAGTATGTGTGGAAAAAAGGTGATGAAAAATGAATATTCGAAGAAATTTTTAACAGGTTCAATCTCTTTTCTATAGATATCTACCACATAACTAATGCTTTGAAATGTAAAAAATGAAACCCCTGCCGGAACAATAATTTTATCGACTAAAGAGCCTTTTCCAGAAAACCCACTTGTCCATTGGGCAAAATAATTTAATGATTTATAATCTGTATGAAACATTGCATTGAATGATTCCGTGAAAAAGAAAGCATATTTAAAATAGGCAAGAATTAGAATATTAATCACAACCGCACAAATCATAATCGACTTCTTAGAAAGCGTCGTTTTTGCTTTAAAAATCCAATTGGCAGAGAAATAATTTAATAGTATTGAAAATGAAAGAATTAAAACCGAAGCTCCAGAAGTTTTAAAATAGAAAAACAATCCAATTGCTGTAAAGAATACAGTTTTTAACAAGGTTTTTTTGTGAAGAACAGACAAAACAGCCATCACCAAAAGAAAGAACATCCAAAAGTCGAGCTGGGTGAAACTTATCCCAAAACCATCTCCATTTTCAAAAGAAAATAATTGTTCTAACATGTTTATTTTTCGCTTTTAATTCTTCAATTTTAACTTACTATTATCCATTTGCTCTAACCATTTCATGAACGCATCGAAATACATATCCCCTTTCAAATGGTATCCAATTGATGTAAAATGCACTTTATCTTCTTTCATTAACCCTGCATCTTGCCACGTTTTTGAAGAACCTAATTCTCCCATAATACCGTATAAATCCCATACTGGGCATTCATATTTAATTGCTAATTCAATGATAACTTCTCGTTGTCGAGCAATATTTTTATTCAAGTTTTTTTTATGATAATAAGAATCATTTGGAACCGTTAATAAAATGCCACAATTGGGATTTGCTTTTAAAACATGTTGAATCATCTTCTCTAAGTTCGATTTATAAAGCTGGGGATCAAAACTGTCATAAGGCATATTCGCATCATTTGTACCAACCGAAAAAGCAAAAAAGTCTGGCTCAGATTGTTTCAGTTGCTCCTCGAAATTTCCGCATTCTAAATACGTAAACAAAGCCGCACCATTTAATCCAATTGAAGTGTAAGATACTCCAGGCTGTTGATTTGTTAATTGAATACCTGAAATTTTTAATTCAAAAGTAGATTCAATAGTTTTGGTCAGTTGAAGATCAAACGAATCTACACAATCGGTAAAGAAAATATCTGTATAGCCAATTTCTTCATTCCTTCTTTCATCCTTGACACACGTTTGAAGTGTTCCAAAATCTAACTTATAAGGTAATTTACCTTTGTTATGAAAAATACGAATTTTAGAAAAACCAGGTTTCACTTTCGTTTTATCATGTCTAAAATGCAGCTCAATTATAGAATCTGAACACGTTACAATTGCTCCTAATAATCCATAGTCTAATTCACAAACATCGTGGGCAACACTTCGATATGATTTCCAAGAATTTGAAGATGAAAACTCATAATTACCCGGATTGTTGGACTTTGCTAAATCAAACGGAAATAAAAACCCCCTTTCACCAGGAACTCCTTCCCAAGTAGTTTGCAATTTTTCACGAATATCATGCGTATAAATATCAGCTTGAACATGAGACCCTCCGATGTGATAGAAATTTAATTTTCGATCTTTTTCATGCACCATCTTTCGCATATTACGGTACAAATTTTCCCAATTAGCACTTAAAGGTGTGAAAAATTGGAAGTTGTTTTTTTCAAAATGAATGAACGGATATTTTGATTTTAAAGATGTATCTAAACTATAAAAATCAGAAAATTGATAGTGATTAAGTGTGTCTTTTTTAAGCGAAAGTGTTTGTGCAATTGTAGCGCACGAAAACAACATGAAAAAACCTACTACAAAAGTAAATAATCTCACAATCAATCTTTTTCCCTTAAAAACAGTTAAAAATCTCATCATTTATTGTTGTTTCCATTTTGCAAATTCGGCTTCAAAAGCATCGTAAAATAACTGTGATGCAATACTTGCTCCTCGATTACTAAAATGTATATAATCTTTTGCAGCTAAACCACTTTCTACCCACGAAGGCATAGAATTCAGCCCTCCCATAGCAGAAAATAAATCCCAATATCCAGCTCCTTCTTTTCCTGCAACTTTTCGCATTTGTTCTACACAATAAGGAAGAAGGTTATACGTCTCATAGATTCCGCCACTAAATTTCGACATATCACTCGGTCCAATTACGATAATTGAAGTTGATGGACGCAAACGTTTCACAGTGCGAATCTGTGATTGAAAATGAGCTGCATATCTTCTCACGGACGCGCTATCCTTAAAATAAGGAACTGAATTTCCACCAAATTGCAATAAAATTAGCTCACTGTTCAAATCGTCGAACATCCTACCGACAACATTCTGATCTAAATATCCAAAAAATGTACCGCTACATCCTCTCATTCCAATATTATCTACTTGAATGCCATAATCACCTTCCAACGAAAACCCACAAATTGTAGGACTTAAAGCGCTTGAAAAAACATATTTTAATTTTCCTGCACTCGCTGAAAAATTCAAGGGTAAAACATGATATTTCCCGTCTTTCACCAAACTATCTTCATGAATCAAACGACCATTTTGATACACTTTTAATTCACAAGGTTTCACGCAGCTTGTGTAAAACAAGTTCACATTGTTATAGGTTCTCGCCCTACTTTGCGCTCTGTAAGAGGGTTCAATTTCAATCCAACCTTCTTTAATCGCATTTGTATTTGCAATATCTGTACTGTCATATTCTTCAGCCGTAAAACGAGCGGCAGAGCCCATGGCTCCATATCTTCTATTTTTCAATTTCAATCCGCCAAAACAATTGTATCGGACAAAATTGGAAGAATACGCTTGTTTAAACGAAATAGTTTGATACACATTCATAGCAGGGATTAATCCTGGACCATTTCCTCCAAATTGATTTTGAATCCGTTGACGAATGTAAGAAGTCATTCGATCACCTTCTATTTGAGAATCACCATAATGTAAAATATGCAACTTCGTTTTATCGGAAGCCACCCTGTCCATTTTTTCAAAGAATCTATGTAAATTAATAAGAGCCGTTTCAGTTAAATGAAGACCCGTTGCACTTTCTTCTGAAAGTTCACCTCCCTTTGGCGCTCCTAAATTTCTTCCTGAACTATTAACGTGTTTTTTTGGTGGAGATTTCACAGTGTTAACTTTTGAAATAGAAGGAGTTATTTCTAATGTTGACACCTCTAAATTAGTCGTATCAATCATTGCCACAATCTTAGAAATATCTTTCTTGACTTGTTTTTTTGGATGAAAAAATTCTTCTTTTGATAGAAACCGAACCTTTACACCTCCCACTTCAACCCCGTGTTCAGGCGCAAAATAGACCACAGGAGCTAAACATAACAAAACTGCTAACACAAATAATAAAACTTGATATGGTTTAATTTCCTTCAATAATCTCGCTGTATCTATAATTTTTCTTAACGGAAGGAAAGCTTATTTTGTTACAACAATTGTTAATAATTATACATTTAATTAGAAAATTCAAAATAAAAATTACTAATTTCGGAAGCTGAAAAAGAAGACGATTCAAGATGAAACAATATCACGATTTATTAAAGCATATTTTAGAAAACGGAACTCAAAAAGGAGACCGAACTGGAACTGGAACTTTATCTGTTTTCGGGTATCAAAGTCGGTATGATTTATCAGAAGGCTTTCCTTGTATTACTACTAAAAAATTGCATTTACGTTCTATTATTGTTGAACTTTTATGGTTTTTAAGAGGCGACACGAATATTAAGTACCTGAAAGACAATAATGTATCTATTTGGAATGAATGGGCCGATGAAAATGGAGATTTGGGTCCTGTATATGGTTACCAATGGAGAAGTTGGCCTGCTAAAGATGGCGGAACAATTGACCAAATTTCAAATGTAATTCACCAAATTAAAACGAATCCAAATTCTCGTCGTTTAATGGTTTCAGCTTGGAATGTAGCAGACGTTGACAATATGGCTTTACCTCCTTGTCACAGTATGTTTCAATTCTATGTAGCTGATGGAAAATTAAGTTGCCAATTATACCAAAGAAGCGCTGATTCGTTTTTAGGAGTACCTTTCAACATTGCTTCGTATGCTTTATTAACGATGATGATTGCGCAAGTATGTGATTTACAAGTTGGTGAATTCATTCATACAATGGGAGATGCTCACTTGTACAACAATCATATTGAGCAAACGAATCTTTTGTTAAGTAGAGATTTTAGACCTTTACCAACTATGAAAATCAATCCAAATGTGAAAGATATTTTTGAATTCACAATTGATGATTTTGAGTTAATCGGTTACGATCCTCACCCACATATTAAAGCTGCTGTGGCAGTATAAGTAAAACGTTCAAATTTCATAAAATGGATATAACTATTATCGTCGCAATGGATGCAAACAGAGGTATTGGGAAAAACAATGACCTTATGTGGAATTTACCAGTAGATATGAAGTTTTTTAAAGATAAAACTACTGATAACATCGTAGTTATGGGGAGAAAAAACTACGACTCAATTCCTGAAAAATACCGTCCGCTTCCGAATAGAGAAAATGTAATTCTTACACGAAATAAAGATTTCAAAGCAGAAGGGTGTTTGGTTTTCCATTCATTTGAAGAAATTCTTACACATTATGAAAACGAAGAGGATCGAACAATGTTCATTATCGGTGGGGGAGAAATTTATAATCTTGCGCTTGAAAAAGACATTGTAGACGAAATGTACATCACGAAAATAAACAAGGCGTATGATGCCGATACCTTTTTTCCTGAAATTAATCTGCGCGAATGGAGAAGATTAAAAATATTAACCAATCCTGAAGACAAACAACACGAAGCCGAATTTGATATTTGGAAATATGAGGTTGTTGGTGGGGATATTGATTGATGTGGTAATTGATCTGTTGTAGAGACGTAAAGCTGTTACATCTCTACAATGGGATACTGATTCTGAATGTTGTTCCAACATTCAGTTCTGATTCTAAAACAAAGACCTTTCCTTTGTGATATTCTTTCACGATTCGTTTTACCAATGTTAAACCTAACCCCCAACCCCGTTTTTTGGTCGAAAATCCAGGCTCAAAAATTGTCTTAACTTTTTTAGGATCAATCCCTTTTCCCGTATCCTTTATGTCGATGTGTGCCCATTCTGGGGTGGTGAGAATTGTGATTTCTAACGTACCTTTGCCACTCATCGCATCAACGGCATTTTTACAGATATTTTCTACCACCCACTCCATTAATGGTCCGTTGTGATTTGTGGATGGTTGAACACTTGGCATTAATTCGATACTCACTTTATCTGAAACTCTCGGACGTAAATAATCCAATACATTTTTCACCGTTTGAAATAAATCTTTATCGTCCAATTTTGGAATGGAACCAATCTTTGAGAATCGATCTGTTACTTTATCCAAACGAACTACATCTTTCATCATCTCTTCTGTAATCATTGGATCTGCATTTTGTGCTTCTAAAAGTTGAATCCAAGCCATTAAAGAGGAAAGAGGTGTTCCAAGTTGATGCGCTGTTTCTTTTGCCATTCCAGCCCAGACTTGATTTTGCTCGGCTTTTCTGAAGGTGCTAAAAATGATGTATCCGATTAAAACAAAAAGTCCGATTATGGCAAATTGGATGTAGGGAAAATATTTTAATTGTTTTAGTTCAATACTTTCGTCGTAATATAGAATAGTTTTTTGAGAATCTTGGAAATCAATGACAATAGGTTTGTTATTCAATACTAAGTCGGCAATTGTATGCTTTAATTCAATAGAGGCTATTTTTTCTTTTGACAAATTACTTCCTATGACTTGATTCGATTTTGCATCAATTAACAATACAGGTATTAACCCTTGATTATCAATTAGTTCTTGATTAAACGCATTAATCAAAGTATCTCTTTCTGCTTCTAATTTTACAATCCCTTTAGAATCATTATAGACATAGGTCATAAATAAATCCGTATAGACTTCGACTGTAAATGCTTGATTTTTTAATTTCCAAACGTTGGAAAGTTGAACCAACGAATCCTCAAAAAAACTAAAAACCTCTTTTACAGATGATTGAGGGTGAATTTTTCGGATTGATGCTGTATCAAAATCAATGTTATTATATGCCGAAATTGATCTATTTCCGTCTAAAACAATTACTGGTATGTCTTTGTTTTCATTTATAATTTTTAGTGGCAATGTATAATCTGGAACAACATCCAAAGGTGTTTCTTTGGACAATTCTTTTGTTGCATCCAACCACGTTCCCATCTTATCTCTCTCTAAATTACGCAATTGTGTAAAGGCTCCATTCGTCAATTGCACTAATTCAATTTTCTTTTTGATGGCATCAGCCCACTGTTTTGCGCGTTCTCTTTCTCGCTCGCTAACTCCTTTTACAATGGTATTGGAAACAAACAATGACACTCCTACTAATAATAAGGCTATTACCAATAAGGCTATTTTCCATTTTTGCTTTTTGGAGTATAAATTCATTTGGATCTGTTTGAAATGTAAATTAACGAAATAATTTCATTATTCCGACTCACTATTTTTCAATTTCATTAATAGTGAATACGCGCCTTTTACAACTATTGGCTGCTTGTTTAATTTATCACTATTGATAATTTCAACAAATCCATTTTCTTTTGCGCCTGTTTTCACTTCTATCATTTCGAATTGATTTTTCTTTAACTCAACAAATACGTATTCTGAATTTCCGAAACGAACTACCGCTTCTTCTGAAATTGTTTTGGCTTTCACATTTTTCAATTCTACTTCTGCATTCATATACATTCCTGGCACTAATGTTTTATCATACTTAATGAAATGGCAATGTACGTCTGTGTTTTTATCAACTGTTAACGAATGACCTATTAGAATAATTTCACACGGATATTTTTTATCTGGTTCATTATTATTGAAAGCGTGTAATTTTTGTCCTATAGCTAATTTTGGTAAATCTTTTTCGTATACCGTCAAATTCAAATGGATATCTGCTACATTCACTAATTCAAAAAGCACTTCACTTGGCGTTAAATACTTCCCTATATTTGCATTT
>Ga0105051_10008217_pt1 | contig 10646 bp, 7 predicted proteins | sample FRY02_FD_78383 | JGI IMG/M metagenome (GOLD analysis project Ga0105051, IMG submission 78383) | Freshwater microbial communities from Lake Fryxell liftoff mats and glacier meltwater in Antarctica - FRY-02 (megahit assembly) | ecosystem: Environmental > Aquatic > Freshwater > Ice > Glacier...
TCTCAGTAGCTATAATTTTTCCTTTTCCAGTTATATTAGATAGGATATTTCGCTTCTGTAGCTCTTTTGACATCGACTGTGCCTCATCAAGGTTTACGTTTTCTGTAATAAATTTCTTAGTCCCACCACCAGTGAGACCCTCCGTAGCACCCTCTGCTATGTTTTTAGCCCCCTTACCAACGGCGCGCCTTGTGGCCTGGGCAAACTTACCAGGAACATCCCCTTTACCTGCGAGTCGCCTAATAGCCGACGGAAGAAACGGTGGACCAACTACTGAAAGCGTCTCTACTGGTTTATTCCATGCGTGTTGTAGTATCCCGTGTTCTCCTGAGAATGGTGAAAATTGCACCTTACCGTTATCATCCTGATGCAATCCAAATGTTGCAGCCGTCGCCTTAACAGCGCCCTTACCCATCTCCAAAGCTGCGGGTACTGTCTTTGTTAAATCAAACGCCGAAAGTGGCCCGATTCCCTCATGTTTTGTCGTCATAAATTCGCCTATACCACGAGCCATGTCGATACCCTCATTTATTCCATTCTCTATTGGATTACCCTTAAATCCCTGCATAAAACCCTCGTTACTATCTAGTGTATTTCGCATAGAAGCGTATTTTTTCTTATCTTCCTCAGATCCAAAAGTTTCAATGATGGACACCATTTTATTAGATAACGAACTTTGTGTTTCGTTTAGTTTTTCCTTTGTTTTTTCAACCTCCGGTACGCCGGAGCCAGTTACAAAACCAAGACTTCGTTTGATAATATCACCTTTACTAACCGTCTTTGACTTTTCAAAGTTAGCCATCTGTGGTTGCAATATAGTCTTCTCCGCCTCAGATAATACCTTGCCTGCTATACCAAAACCGATATGGGCCGATTCTTTTGACGCCAACTGGTTTAACTGAGACTGATAAAGCGACTCATCAATTTGTCCAGACATTTTTTTCTGAATCAGGTCTAATATAAGTTTTGCGTTTTCAACGTGTTGTTTATTGAAATTATCTTTTAATTCCTGCTCTTTTAAACCCGCTATAGTCTCATCAGATACTTTGTAGGTGTCATAAAAATTATTAATAACATCTTTTCGTTTTCCTCCCGTTGTATTAATATCGTTCAATAAATCCTGTCGTTTTCTATCTTCATAACTTTTTGGCAGTCCACCTACACCAAAGTCGGCGACTGATGGTTTACTCTCCTGATTATAGTTTGGTACCGTTTGCGAAATCTGTGGCATTGTTGTAGAAGTAGATAAACCATACTGTGTTAGTTGTTCCTCTGGAATATCTGTCATCTGTCCCGTTGTATTGTCTCTTATCTTATATGTTCTTGCCATAAGTTATTCCGATGTTGAAATAATGGTGTACTTCCCATCCGGTGATGTTTGCCCCATTGACTGATTGGGGGTTATAATCGGTTGTTGGTCTACTCCGCCGGAGTTCTGCTTCTCTATAATCTTACCGGTCTGTGTATCATATAATCCGCTCCCTAGTGCGATATACCGCTTATCATCAGCCTTCTCATACTTCGCCTTCTCCGCGAGCATTTTAACTTCCTGTGAGTACCTATTCTCTGCCGTGGCTAAAGTAAACGCCTCCTGACGTTCCTGATCTGATAGCGCCTGTTGTCTATGTACCTTCTCCATTATAAGATCAAGCTTCGTCTGTTTATCCATCGTAAACCCTGTCATAGCGCGGGCATTTTGGGATATCGTGAGCTGTAATCCTTGTGACAAAACACCGAGCTCTTTCTCTTGTCCCTGTAAAATAAGCGACGTCAACTTATCCACAGACTGCGTTGCTGCGGTTATCCCCTCCTGTGTTCGCCCATAGGCCGTGGCTAGTGGTGTATACGTATTTAATAATGGTTGTTTTTTCTCAGTAATCATATTCTGCCTCTGGCCCTCGGTGACTAATGAGTTTGTTGTTGTATTGGAAACATTACCCTCGACCCGTCCAATGGCGTCCTCTAATCCATATAGTTGTGTTCTAAATGACGTGGCCTGATCCCGTAGCTGAGGTAAACCCTTAGCCTGTTCCAGCTTTGAATAAATATCTATCGGTTTTTCCTGATTGTTTGCCACAGTGGCGTAGTTTTGAAATGCAGTATTCTCCTTAGTGTCTAACGTCCCGCCGTAGTCGGCCGCTGAAGGGCCTAAATCGGAAAATGACGGAAACCATGATTCACCGCCGCCCTGCGACTTAACATGCTTTGATCCTCCGGCGTCTAACCATTTATTGTAATCATTATATGATTGTCCGTTCAATGAGCCTGTGTTCTTGACTGTATCGTAAGAGTTATCTTGCATAGTATTTAATATAACAAATTAACCAAGGGCAAGCACACCAAATTTGAATGTACCGGCCGCGGGAACACCCGCCTTAGTCCATGTAAGTACAAACCCATCTGAGTTAAACGTGGTCACCGATACCGCCTGATTCGCTGAGGGGTACGTATCCCATGCGACCAGTAGATCATCAGAGAATGAAAAATCTCCACCTTCATCCTGTGACATACTTTTGTCTGTCGTCCCATCATATATGCCAAACGTAAAAGCGTCCGACGCCGATCCGTCAAAACTGCCAAATACTATAATAAGCTTCGGTGTAAATCCATACCCCGTATACGTAACGTCACCGGCCGAGGCTGTCATATCCCGCGTATGTGACTGTAGTTTATAGTTTGAAAATGCAAACGCGTAAGACGGTGTCGCGCCTCCCTTGAGAAATGTATTCGTAGCACCTGCGGCCAAACGGGCAAATGCAGATGTACTTGATGCGTATAATATATCACCTATAGCCTGTGAACTTATAGTAAGAAGTGCGGCGTTCAATGCGCTGGTACTAGATAGGTATCCTGATAAAACCTCGTCATCCAAGTGTCTGGTTTTTATAGTAGACGGAAATATGTCAGACTGTCGTATATGTATCCCTGCGGCCCGTTCCAACTCTTCAACCCGTTTTGTGAGTGCTGCAATCGTGTCTTCCATTATAACTGCTCCTCCGACGCAAGCGCTTCAATACCTGCCGTCATTGATAAAATGGCAGGGGATACGCCGCTTGTTGTTGCCACGTCTATACCTATCTGATATTCCTTCATACGGGAGTCTATCGAGTTTATGTTAAATCGTGCACCTGATGCTGTAGTAAATACGTTTGTATCATAAACAGTTGAAGAGACGGCCGTATCCGTTTCCCATGTGATTGCGCGATCCCGTCTATATTTCATTGTTATACTTTGACCGGTTACTAACGTTTCAAAGTCAGCTCTGGCCAACTGTATTTGTTTATCCTGTGATACCTGACCCTCGTCACGTACTAAAAGCTCTATAGTACCGGTTGCGAAACAGTCGGCGTCTGGCGTCACCACGTCGACCGCGCCGTCCGTTCCATCTTTAAATCCTATTAAAAGTTTTCTATCTATTGGATATAAACACCCTATTTGTAAGCTAGTGCTTGCTCTAGTCCCCGATGAGACTGGATAATCGTAGGACAGGGAATCGTCCTCGCCGTCATGTATATGCCCATAGGTATATACACCCTGTTCTATGACGCTAGAGTTTGTCACACCGTACCCTATACGTAATAAAGACTTAAACATAGTAATAGCGCCTGGCAAGACCTCGACGTATTTGTCCGGTGACATTTTAGGTAATCTAAATAGTTTTCGTGCCTTGTCCCCTCCTGTATAAACCATAACATCCCCCTGATAACCAGCGACGAAGTAGAGTGATCCGCCCTGTCCATACATGGCGTTCACGGCACCCTCAGGTACTGCGATATAGAAATTATAGGTAGTCTTTGTGCCATCCCAGAAAAATATCATACCCTGATCGTAGTCATATATCGTGTCCCCCCGCATACCACCTATTGCTAAATATTCATTCCAATTACCTAGTGTTCGTGACCGAAACCACGAAGGGAATGTTATTTTTTGATTTTCATATATAGGCCCCGCTTGTAGTTTTCCAAGATATCGTGAATTACATATAGCAACGAAGTTTAAAAACTGAGTACTCATGTGCGATACATCATCATTCACTAAAAACTGATAGTACGTGTGATAATCTACCGTTTCCAAATCGGCGCTTGTAGTTGTTGTAACCGTACCGTCGGCTACCGTTGACGTTATATGAAAGTGATACGTCGCACCTATTACCGGTCTCCATTCGTCATCAAATACAAACTCATAGTCGCCAGTATTTAAAGAGGCACCGGCCACCGTCTTTGATGCTACGGTTTTATTCAATGCGTCATGCACCGTTACAGTCCAGTTGCCCGTACCGATAGCCGCGATTAAAATCTGTATTGACCGCTGCGGATCTTTAGCCGGTATAAAGGTCTGTCTATGTGTTGTGCCCTCTGATATAGATGTAGCTAGTGTGTATGTATTACCTGATGTATTTAACTCCTGATCTAAGTCAAGTCGTGTTGTCGGGGCTGAGAATGGAACATTCGTTGTATATGAGACAGAGTTTCTGAGAGTTAAATTATTAGTGTTTGCGGTTGAGTCGGTTGCCGCATTATCCAGCTGATAATAAGCGACTAGTCCTGCCGTATTCGTTGCAACTTCAACGTCTTTATTAATAAGTATCTGGGCCGTTGTTCGTATCAGATTATAAATTCGCACCTCATCTATTAAGCCATTGTAAAAATCGGCCTTCGCGGCTGCTGCATTTACATACCCTGACACAATAAGAGTGGAGGCATTATTATGTATCGCAGTTAAAGCGCCAAGCGCGGTTCCGATTGATATACCATCAAGATAAAAATACGCCTTAGACTCCGAGGCGTCCCATGTGACAGCTAGATGTTGCCATATATCAGTTGTAATATTTATAGTTTTTGCTAAAAATTCTTCATTCGTTCCCGTTGATGAGATTCCTAATCTAACCTGATAACCTGCAGAGGTTACTAACGTTCCGTCCTGCGTTGCTATATAGTTTGGAGTTGTCGTGCCTACCGCCGATATTAAATAATTTGCATAAATAGGCCCTGAACCACCGGTGCCACCATTTTCCTCGTCACCAGGCGATTCCACTCCAGCGACTGAGTTTGCTAAAACAACACCTACACCCATACTTATCGTTTGTCCGTTAAATCGAATAGTCCCCGAGGCCCCCGTTCCTCCATGACCGTTTCCGCTCGTTGCCGATGCGGTACCAACTAAGCCACGCGCCTGTATTGTTCCGGCGTTTATTAACGTTGCACCATCTATTTCTATAATTCCACCACCGGCGCCACCGGTACCGGAGGACGCCGCAAATCGTGTACCACCCGATCCGCCTCCACCGCCAAATAATGACTTAGCTGATGTGGCGACCGCGTCACCACCGATTGACGAACTGGCGGCACCTGCCGTAAATACGCCCTGACCTACTGTATAATTTCCACCGCCGGCGCCTTGTCCCGCACCACCGCCACCAGTAGATGCGGAGTGTGCAGGGCCGCCCCCACCGCCAGAGCCATTTTGTAGTCGTGATTGAGTACCCGCCGTGCCGGTTGTCCCCTCGCCTTGTTGACCGGTTTGACTTGCCGATGATATAGCAGACCCGCCACGATAGCCACGCCCTGCCGCCGATATCGTTCCATTATTTGTATATGTTCCGTTATAAACAAACGATAATATCCCACCTACCGTACCATTCCATGCCTTAGCAGTCCATGTTTTTGTAGTGTTTATGGTAACGTCTGTATATTGTGAACGTACCAAAACCTGCGCTTTATTTTGGCCGGTTGAGTTATAGTCGAAGTTTAAAGAATCTACCGTTGTTATAACACCCGCGGTATATGATTGTATTTTTGTCTTCTGATATGTGCCCGCTCCAGTACCGCGCGACTGATGTATATAAATCAACTGGTCAGCTGCAAATGACACATTAGTAGCGTATAACGTGTTACTATTTATGGCGCAGGAACAGGCCGAGTCTATAGGTGAGTTGGTTGTGTCTGATGAGATGGTCACCGCGCCGTTGGCACCTGACCCAAATGATCCTGAGACTCCGTATAGCTCCAGTATGTATGATTGCGTTGTGCCTGACTCATCCCATTTTGAAACGATACCCATTCGAGAGCCAACTGCCGGAAGGGATATTGGCTTAATATATGTCTCGATAGTCAAGTCTCCGGTTACTGACAAACTCGCAGAATCAGCCGCATCGGCATAATGACTGGACGCCGCAACAACATTTAATGAGTGGGTATTTGTAGGAACTCCGCCTTCGGAACCTAAGAAGTCATCAACAAAGTTAGGAGTTGAGTAGGATAGTGGCCCATACCGGCCGAGTTTCTTATCACGCATGTAATATACAAAGTCATCTTCGGCAAAATAGGTTAATCCGTTCCCGTGTGACTCTGATATCTGCTTTAGTAGATTATATGATCCGGTAGACACCCGCTCTATAAAGTTACCCAGATCATCATACATATAGGTACTGGATTTTCGTATCTTAGTTACTGAAAACTTATCGTAGTATGCAGTGACTTCACCGTTATTATTAAATATGCGAAGCCATATAGCTGTAGCCGATCCGGTGTTTATGGTAACCGTTGTCTCGTCCCATGCGCCCGCCGTATCATATAGGGGAACGTATGAACCGACTATAAACCCGCCGAAGGCAGATACGGTGTTTACTTGAAATAAGGGAGATAGCCCCGATGTGACCGTGACGTTGCGTCTAAAAGTAACTTCATAATCAGAGTACGCCTCAACCGCAACCCCTCCGCCGACCGCCGCCGTATTAAAATTTGCATACCCCGTTGTACTTACCTGTTTTACAGAATATGTCCCCTCGTAAGCGTCCGTCGAAGATCTGGTGTAGTCGGCGTCAAGATCCCAACCTGTTGTGTTTGACTCAAAAGACGTATTACTTACCAGCTCTGTCGTATCCGTTGCAATATCCGTACGCGGTATCGCCCGTTCCATAAACTTAACCATACCAGGCACCGTAGATCCCGACTCGCGGGTAGTCTTGGGAAGTAAAGTCCATCGGTTAGGATCGGTGCGATAGTCAATGGATCGAAGCCACGCTACTTGAAAAGCCTTGTTCGCCCGTTTGCTATAAAAACTTATTCCTCCTGATATATCTCGCACCTCGACTGGTTGTTTCATGTGTATTTTCTATGTAAGATTGCTTGGATAATCATTTGGATCTATAGCCGCGCCCTGCCGTATATGTCTTTGAGAGGGGATATAACTTGAACTATCTCGTTTTCCATATAGAGCGATCCCGTCTGCTAGACCTGCATCAAACATCCCCATAAATGTAGCCATATTTGTAAGATCTTTTTTCGTGTTGTAATACATAGCCGCGGCGTAATAAACAGGCAGAATGTGCATCGAGGGAGGAAGCCGTGAAAACTCACCTATCGTATACGCCGCACTTCCTGCTGATATGGCAGTTCCCTGATACGGTTTTGCAAGGGTTAAAGATGTAGCTGATGTGTAAGAAAGAATGGGATACCAGATGGGATACGCATTTATTTTAAACTGACGCCCCGCAAATGTGGCGTCCCATTCGCTCGAGCTGCCGGTTAGTACGATACCGTCATTTGCCAGAGTGGTTATAGTCCCTGTTGTGTAGTCGTCCTGAGCCATAAAGCGATACGATGACTCATGGATTATGGTAATTGTATTATTGGCGGTTGAAGGAGTTGGATACATTTCAAAACTATTACGTCTAATAAATACATGAGTTAGAAAATTACCTTTTGTTTGCGAACCGTTATATTTAATCCTTTGCCAGTCGACCTCGTTATAGACAAATACGGCGGGATACCGTATTCCAGACACCGTGACGTAAATCTTTTTAGGTCTAATGCAACGATCGGGTAATGGATAACTATCAACCCCGACCTCAGTTAAGTCCGTGCCATTTTCTTCGATAAAGTAACTACCCAACTTGGTTTCCGCTTTCTGATTCCCTATGTTTATATGGAGCTTTAAAAATGTAGTTGTTGTTGTAGAATTATCACCGACTAAAGATTGCGCCGTGTTATATAACTGCTGAAAACTCAACATATATTACACTATACAGGATATGGTATTAATTTTTCAACATATCGTCACCTATTTGTGCCATCGACTTATTACGTATATCAGCGTAAGTTACCGGCGCTTTTGCCGGACTGTCACCACCCGTTCCGCCTCCAATCATAGACGCCGCTTTTCTATTTGGATTAATCGGTTTCGTTTCAACAGCGGGGGCATCGGACGATATGATATGACCACCACCCCGATTGACCGGTAGTGCCTTGTATAAATCATACATCGACTCAAAGTTATAGTTTTCGTATTTTGTCATTAAAGCCCCTATTTTAGACAATGCATCCTGACCGTCCTTTGTCGTAGAGGCCGGTAACTTATCCGTAACCGCCAGCTTGTCATATGATTGTGTCCACTTGGTAACTTCCGCTGTAACCTCTTTCTGTTCAGTATCAGTCATTGTGTCAAACTGTTCCTTTATAGCGGGTGCCAACTCTTCAGGATTTTCTACAAAATATTTCTTCATCAAACTAAATGTATCGTGCCAGTTTGCAGGCTCTCCATGTTTTGTAAGAAATGCCTCAACCTTGTCCTCCTCGTGCTTTATCTCAGTGTCGCTCTTCCCCTCCGCCTCCCATTGCTTACGCTTTGTTTCTAAATACACATCAAGCTCTTCCTTTTTAAGTGTGCCGCCGGTGTCCTCCACAACCTCCGCGTCCGACCATAAATCTTTGAATCTGGTCTGTTCGTCAGGGTTTAGATAATCTTTATTTCCTTTTATCGTCTCCCGTTCGCCATCGGTTAACTGTTCGTCTGATTTTATTAATATCTCATCAAGTAATGGGTTATTCATAGTATCCTAGTTCAACTGCCAACTCCGCAGCCGGCTTTTCAAATAATTTTATAAAATTCTCATCCACTGTCATTTTTAAAGTGTTCACTGCAAACAATTGTAACACCTCTTTCGTTGGTGTAGGCGAAATACCAACCTTCCCGTTACCAGATATTGTGGCCGGCTCAACAGCGGGGGAAACCTGCTCCTCCGGTATCGTAGTAGCCATAGTAACGGGGGTAGGTTGATTCTGGTTTAAGCCTTCAAATATCTCGTTATCTACAGCGGGTGCAGCTATCTTTTCAGCGTTTAATGTGTGGGATTGTTCAATGGCCATCTGCTCTAGCGTCATGGCGGCGGGTAGTCCAGAATCGCCTTGTGACAATATCATGTTCGCCTCAATCTTCCGGCGCATTTCCGCATTACCCGTATTCATACCAGGCTTTCCGCGGTTCTCAATAATGAAATGATCTATTAGGTTTTTTTTAAACAGGTCGTACATCATACGGGGATACTGATACGTTTCTCCTGGATGAATCCAGTAATCAACCTTATTTTCAGAATAATTATATCTACATAAAACAGGTGCTTTACACAATGACTTAAATGTCACGTTATCATATAAGGTGGTCATAGATTGATTGAAAATAATAATGAATGAAATAGGCAGGTTTAAGGTCGCGTGGACTCATGACATTAAATGTACAGAATTTTGCAGTGATTATCAATAAGGATTTTAGACCCCCATCATAAGCAAGGTTGATCCGGAGGTCGTATTCACGACGACGGCCGGAGCCAAGGCGGCAGCTGCGATTGATCCCGATTCAGATGAACCGCCCCACGTCCATGCCATAGAGTTTGATCCGGCTGTCACATCAGTTTTATAACTTCCAGCACCGGTATGACCGAATTGATCTAGTATCAAAACTTGTGGACTAGTTTGAACAAGTGCCGACGTCTGATCTCCTATCGCATCAAATATCCAGCAATTTGCGGCGACTGTTGTGACAGTTAATGTTTTACTTGTGATTCCTGAGAATGCTGAACCATTACTTGAATCCGCCGTTGTTCCCTGTTGTACTCCAAAAAGAGCGACTGCACCGGCTGATATTCCGTCACAATTCCCCGGCTGAGTAACAACTACATTATTTGCGCCTGTTGCCGGATTGGGAAGGAACCAGACACTTGTGTTTGTATTTTCTCCATCTTCTTGCCGAAATTCTGTCATTGCAGATCCTGCATACGTGACTCCTGAAGTTTCTCTATTAGCTCCATAACAAGATACAGAAACAACTAATCCTTTATTTGAACCTGACCCCGTAGTACGGGAAAATGTTAATGTAGATACGCCTGTTTCAATGGCCGACTGTGTATTTGTACCGTCTAGGGTTATTGCCATATCTTATACATTAGACACTGTTAATGCCGTAATAATTACAGAAGTTACAGATTGAGTGGTAGCTGTCCAGTTGTTGTTGACCGCAGTTTGTTTAATCGCTGCATCAATTGGAAGCATAAAGCCCCTTGTATCTCCTGCTGGTACTGCGATGTTAAGCCTCGTCGTGCTGGCCGACGCATCTTTTAAAGCGACTGTTACAGCGGTTGCAGAGGTGTTAGTTACTATTAGTCCATATAAATCTAAGAAAGTTGACGCTACAGCGGTTACGATTGTCGTTTCAGCCGCTGAGGCAGTTATTGTAGTTACCTGATTAAGTTTAAGATTTCTTGGTGCAGAGCCTACCATAACACGACCTTTTAAGTCGGTAGAAATTTGGGTGTAGTCCCCCGTTGTACCAGATCCAGTAGCGAGTGTGTCATTTCTAACTCCAAGTGCAAA
>Ga0105051_10008222_pt1 | contig 10643 bp, 3 predicted proteins | sample FRY02_FD_78383 | JGI IMG/M metagenome (GOLD analysis project Ga0105051, IMG submission 78383) | Freshwater microbial communities from Lake Fryxell liftoff mats and glacier meltwater in Antarctica - FRY-02 (megahit assembly) | ecosystem: Environmental > Aquatic > Freshwater > Ice > Glacier...
ACGAGAGGCCCCACGGGGCAGGAGGGTGTGTGGGAGGGGGGGGGGGGGGGGGGGCGCTTGTGTAGATGGTACGGGGGACAGGGAGCTTGACTTGATGGTGACTTCTCAGTCCAATCCCTTGTCACGTGCAGGAAGAGTTGTGAGCCTCTGCAGGCTAGACTTGAATCTTCTCAAGCAGTATATGTTCACAATGTGAACAGTATATAAGTGGCAAGATAAAAAAGAATACGTCGAGATCTGAGATGCTTCTTTCAGATTTATTCCTCATTATGCCTGTCGTGTGTTTCTGGCTGTACCTTTTGTTGACTATGAGTCTTGCTGTGGCCAAGGTTGTGAGTTTTGTTGTGGCCAAGTTCGCTACGAAACCCGAGACCGTTGGCATCGCTGCCAAGCCCGAGATCGCAAGCGCAAAAACGACTTGTGTACCTTTTGATTTGCCTGTGGCCTCTGCTGGTGCTTCGACTCGAAGCATGATTGAGAAGTTCGAATATGGTATCGCGAATTCCCCTGACAAAGACTACTGGAACAACCAAATTCTTGCATGTACGGCTAAGAACAGTTCTTCTACCAGCACTCGTGCAAACGTTACTTGTAACAGCAATTAGGACGAATCATGTCATATTGTACTACACGAGCATTTGAAGTCCAAGCCTTCTTCAAGTTTGGTCCTTTATCGTACAAGGCTGTGAATAGTAGGGAATGGGTAATGGGAACAAGCCTATACTGTATTTTTTGTCGTGTATTGAATAAAAATATGGTCAAAATCATTGTGTTCATCCTCGAATTCCACAACATCCTGTGACCAACAGGTCTACACCACTTTTGGTATGAGTGCATCGTGTTCACGCTCTTTGACGTGATATTCTCAAAATGAGAAGGCTCGTCGCAGTCAGCTGCTGCTAATCTATTTGATTTCACCAAGATACACAGAATGCCTTGTATTTTTCACGAGAGGTTGTGGGTGGAGGGGTTGTTTGTAGATATGGACTCAAAAGAGGCTATGGATTTATTACACCTTGCACTTTATGATGTATTTGATCCAGCTAATCGTACATGTCCAGTTTCAGAAAAAATGGGCCCGCTTGCACTGTTGTAGTGTAAATGGAATCAGTCAGATGCATAGGCTGCACATTCACAGGGGACCATAGGGGGTTTGATCTGAATTCGGCCGGCTTTGTACCTAGAAAGTGTAGCACTTTAGGGTTGAGGGTTGTATGTTGACCATACTGCATGCGGACGCTGTCACCAATAGTCCAATTATTTTCAGCACTACGCAGCAAGAAACGGACGGTGCACGGCGACTCTCGTTGCAATTGAAAATGGATGTTTGTGTTTATCCCAGTACTCAGAGCAATTTTTTCCACACTACACATTCGCCATCGAGCAACGTTGGTACGATTTTCCCCTTCAGAGTACTGCGCTGTTGTGCCATAAGACGGATTGGCGTATTGTGCTAGGGTACATTCGATACAGATTTCTGCACCCACTATGTTTGTATATGTATCACGTGCACACTGTGTGCAGTATGTGTCGCCATATTGATGTATCCAGCCAATGCCGCACTTGCAACTCGACGAACTTGAACTTGCCGTGGGGGAATCTGATGCCGCACGACACATTTGGCATGTGGAGCTTGAGACAGCCCCCGTCGTCGCAGAATATTTGCCTGCTACGCAGTCAGAACATACATTTGGAGTCGGTCCTTCTCCTTGCTTGTATGTGCCAGGCAAACACAGAGAGCACGGTCCTCCGTTTGCGCCTGTTGCTCCAGCGTTGCATGTGCACTGCGTACTGCTTCCTGCCAGAGACATGGAATTTTCAGGGCAGTCTACACACCCCACTGGCCCCGGGTATTTTCCTGCAATACACACGGAACACACTCCGTTCCCCGACTGGTTTTTGAATTTGCCGGTCTCGCATGTTGTACATATGCCACTGTCAGCTTTGGTGAATCCTGCGTTACAGATGCAGTCATTTTTTTCGTCACTGGTGGCTGGGGCGTTTGAGTCTTGGGGACAGACCTGGCACACATCTGATATGGCACCGACTGCTGTCGAATATTTTCCCTCAAGACATCCCACACAATTACCACTGCCAGTTTGAATCTTGTATTTTCCAGCGCCACATTTTGTACAGTTACTGCCATCTGCTCCTGTCGAGCCAGCGTTGCAAATGCAGTCTGTTTGGTTTGCACTTGCTATCTGTGAGTTGGAGTTGCTAGGGCATGTCTGGCACTCATTGGACACGGCACCTGTGGATGGCAAATACGTACCTCGCACACATGCCGAACAGAGAGCACTACCATTGACTTGCTTAAATTTTCCAGGCATGCACTGTGTGCAAGTACTACCATTCTCTCCGCTCGACCCAGCATTACAAACACAGCTGGTTTGCTTGTTGCTTGCGGATGACGAACTGGAGTGTGTGGGACACAGCACACACACGTTGGATATGGCGGCCACTACGGTGGAAAACGTTCCTGCCATACACGGTGAACAGGGTGAATCACCAGGGTTCTCCTTGAATGTTCCAGCCACACACTGGACACAAATACTACCATTCGCCCCACTGTATCCAGAATTGCAACGGCAGTCGGATACCCCGCGACTTGCTGCTGAAGAGTTGGAGTTTGTGGGACATGACGTGCATTCGTCTAGCACAGCACCGACTTTATTGGAATACTTCGCAACAACACACTCTGAGCACGCTTTGCTGCCATTCTCGCTCTTGTATTTTCCCGCTACACATTGTGTGCAAGGCATACCGTTCTGTCCTGTAGACCCAGCATTGCAAGCACAGTCAGTTTTGTTGTCACTGCCAATTGCAGAATGCGAATTCGCGGGACATGGCGTGCACACGTCTGATATGGCACCTACTGCGGTCGAATATGTGCCCTCGCTGCACGGTCGACACGGTACGTTCCCCAGGTAATCCTTGTATTTCCCGGGCACGCATTGTGTGCAAACAACAGTGGTGCCATTGTTGACTTGTGTCCATCCAGGATCGCAAATACAGTACATCATACCATCACTTGCAGCAGGGGCGTTGGAATTTGCCGGACACCGTTCACACGCATTGGAAATGGACCCGACCTGTGTAGAGTACGTTCCTGTAACACATAGCGAGCATATTGCATTTCCAGTTGTATTTTTATACGTCCCTGCTACACACTGTGTGCAGTTGTTACCATTAGCACCAGTCGATCCAGCGTTGCAAGCGCAGTCAGTCACCAAAACACTAGCTGCTGGGGCGCTTGAGTGTTGTGGACATTCTTTGCACACGTCGGAAGAGGCACCCTGTGCTGTGGAGTATTTTCCAACAGCACACGGTGTACAGACATCTGCACCTGTTGTGATTTTGTATTTCCCAGGCACGCATTTTGTGCACACATCACCATTGTCACCGGTAGACCCCGCATTGCAAGAGCAGTCCAGTCGAGTTTGGGTGGCCGCTGGAGCGTTGGAGTTGGGTGGGCATGCTTCGCATAAATTAGATTGCACTGCTAGCAAGGACAAGAATGTTCCCGAGGGGCAGCTGGTGCACACGGCTGATCCCGCCAAATCTTTGTACTTTCCACGTCCACATTCCTCACAAGACTGTCCATTGTTTCCGGTATATCCGACATTACACAAACAGTCTGTACTTCGTTTACTCTGTTCTGGAGCATCGGAATTGAGTGGGCAATGCAAGCATGTGTTCTCCGAGATAGCGGCCAATGATTCTGAATACTTTCCTTCGCCGCAGCGTGTGCACAAGACAGGTCCAGTGCTAGCCTTGAACGTCCCCATTTCGCATTGTGTGCAGATATTTCCGTTCAATCCCCTCCACCCAGCATTACATGTGCAGTCGGTTATTTTATTACTGCCAAGGGGAGAAGAGGAACCCGTCAGACATGCTTGACAATCAGATTCTAATTTAGAACCTACGACCGTCGAGTATTTGCCTCCGCTACATTCTGTACACGCAGTGTTGGTATTCGTTTGCTTATACTTGCCAGGCACACACTGCCTGCAAATGCCATTTTCAGATGCATTGTAACCCATATTGCACATGCAATCTGATGTCTCGTCGCTCCCCGCTGCAGCGCTCGAGTTTGCAGAACACTGTGCGCATACATTGAATGATGTCGTTGCCCCCAAGTTTGTGGAGTATGTTCCGACAGCACAATCATCACAATTGCCTGATCCTCTTGCAGCTTTGAATTTTCCAGCCACACACAACCAACACGGACCACCGTCTTGTCCCGTCGATCCAGGGTTACAGGTGCAGTCTATCATTTCGTCACTCGACTGCAAGGAATCCGAATTTGCTGGACAGCTCCGACACGTGTCTTGCGATGCGGCACTCGATGCGTTGGAGTATTTTCCAGCACCACAGCTCGTGCACGATAGCTGTCCTTTGTCACGCTGATACTTTCCAAGGAGACACGGAAAGCATGTGCTTCCGTTCGCACCACTGTAGCCAGGGTTGCATACACAGTCAAAAACACTGCCACTCCCAGGTGGGGCTTGCGAATTGGCAGAACAAAAGTCGCACGTTGCTTCGCCACTCATCGAGAATGTATTTGCTCCACACATTTCACAGTCATTCGGGGACATGGAAGCGTTGACCGCGGAGAAATAGCCTGCTGCACACGGCGAGCACTGGGTACTTTGGATCTCGGAATTATAGTACCCAGGGGTACAGACATAGCATTCGTTGTTGAATATCGTGCTATTGGAATTGCGTTCGCCTTCCGTGCGGTGTGCATACCCCGGTAGACAACGGCAGTCACGCGCAGAACTTGCGTCTGTGCGGTTGAGTGGCATCGTCTGTGATCTTGAATTGCACATAATAGCAATCGATCCCACACAAAAATGCCCCTGAAGGCACTCTTCGCATTTCACGGAAGAAGTGGGCTTGTATCGACCGTCTGCACACGTAGCGCATTGGCTAGACCCCTCTGCAGCAACCTGTGTGCTGTTGCACTTGGTGGCCATTCCGCCGACACAAAAGTAATCTGCCGTGCAAATCGCACACGTCTGCGAGTTGAGAGGCTTGTATTTGCCATCTGCACACGTCGTGCAAGTGTCCGAGCCTCGCATCGAGTATTGCGTGCTGTTGCAATACGCACACGTGGCGTTCGATGTGGCCCCTGCTTGCTTCGAAAATGTGTCGATCGGACAGTCCGTGCAGTGCGGGTTAGCGTCGGCAAGACTGGTGTAGGTGCCGCTGCGGCATAGAATGCACTCATTTGCGAATTTTCGCGCTGCTAATCCGACGGTTGACGTGCCTGCAGCACAAGATATGCAGACATCGGATGCCGAACCTTTCGTTGGCGAGTACTTGCCTGCAACACAATCTACACACGACATGTTCCCAGGCACAGGCTTATACTTGCCTTCGGCACATGCTGTGCATACACCCCCGTTAGTCCCACTCGAACCAGCATTGCAAACGCAATGTATTGCTTCATCACTTGCAGCAAGGGCACTGGAGTTTGCCGGGCACGACAAACACACGTTCGATGTTGTGGCACCCACATACGTCGAATACGTGTGCACACCACAATCCGAACACGGCTGAGGTCCTGAGGCCAATTTGTATTTCCCGGCCACACAATTCACACACGCTATCTCATCGAGCCCAGCAGATGATCCGGAATTACACGTGCAGTCCTCTTGCTTGTTACTTGCCGCAGGAGCGTTGGAATTCGCGCGGCATCGTTGGCATGTAGTAGAAGAAGTAGCCCCTACCTCCGCAGAATAATTTCCCGCCTGACAATCTGAACATGCACCGCTACCTATGGCGGGTTTGTACTTTCCAGCTATACATGCTTTGCAACTAGTGCCATCGGCACCTGTTGACCCAGCATTACAGGTGCAGTCTGTTTGCTGGTCACTGGCTTCTAGAGAGTTGGAATTTGCGGGGCATCCTTGACACACATTGGACGTGGCACCAGGTACGGTACCAAACTGTGCTACACTGCAATTGGTACAAACACCGCTGCCCGTTTCTGTTTTATATTTCCCAGCCAGGCACAGTACACAGGGGAACCCATCTGCTCCTGTCGACCCTGAAATGCATTTGCAGGCTTCAAGGGCATCACTGCCGGTTGCAGAATTTGTATTGGTGGGACATGTACGACACACACTTACAGACGCCGCCCCCACTGTAGTGGAATACGACCCTTTCAAACATTTTGAGCAAAAGTCGTCACCAGACAAGGCTTTGTATGTTCCAGCAGCACACGCTAAGCACTCGCCGCCGTTTTGCCCTGTAGACCCTGCATTACAAGAACAATCAGTCTGCTCGTCACTTCCCGCGTCACTTGTTGCGTTCTGCGGGCATGCTACACAAGTCATATCCGATATTGCTGCAATGCTGTTCGAGTATTTCCCGCTGTCACAGTTGGTGCACTCGTACGCCACAAGCACTGGCTGCGTTGCCGCTACTTTATATTTGCCAACAGCACACTGTACGCAATCGCCTGCTGCACTTCTGGAATGTCCAGATTCGCACGCGCAGTCTTGCAATTTGACACTCCCCCCCTGCGAAGTTGTAGCCGTTGGACATGATAAACACTGGGTATTGCCCGCATCTGCTTTATACTTGCCGGGCTCGCACGACGTGCACACTCCTCCGTCCATTCCAGTCGAACCAGCATTGCATTTGCAGTCTGCGACTGTGGTACGCGTCGCATTTGAATACGAATTGGCTGGGCAGCTCAGACAAGCTGTCCCTTGTGCAGACGCATACTTGCCCGCCACACATTTCGTACACGCTGGTGCCTTTACACTCCAATCGCCGACGAACCCGCGTCCAGCCCAGTTGTCCATATTCGCCAAGAAAGTCACTCTGAGCACCCTTGTTGTCGATGTGTAGATGGTACTGGGACTTACATTGTGTCCAGACAAAAACACCATTTCTGTCGCAGAGCTACACGACTGGGATGTGCATGAATGCAGCGTGACGTCATCATTGACTTCTGTACTAAAATCGGGAAACGACAGTGAGATTCGAGCATTAGGATCATCGGCAACGATAAGCCACGTACATTTTTGACCCACCTGGTAGTCTGCAGGGCCGTCCGACAATGAGCCCATTGTTGCCCCCGACGCCATGGCCATTGTAGGCTGTCGTGGGTCGCACACACAGTTGCCAGAACACACCATGCTCGCGGGACTCGGCTGCATATTAGAAACATCTACGCTGGATCCAGGATTGCAAAAACATGGACCCCCCGCCGGCCCCGTGCGTCCAGGTTCGCATATGCACAAACTGCTCGTCGCATCTGGGGTTGTGTGCACGGGACAGGTTGTACAGAACTCATCACTTGGGACACTCTTGTATTTACCAGGAACGCACTGCAGACAGTCTTGCGATGCACAGCTCGTGCATGCTGGGACCTCGATTTGCCAATTGGCATTGAACCCCGCGCGAACGTACTCCGGGTAATAATCGGCTTTAGAAGTAAACAGAATTTCCAGGAAGCCATGTGTGGTCGTGTACGGACCAGCGAAACGGATATTACTCGAAAACATGAAGGCCAGTCTCTGTGGAGTGGTACACGAGGACGTCGTGCAGCTATTCACAGTGATAATGTCCGTGTTGGAATAGATAGTCACAGAAGAAAACCGAAGCGTAATCACCGCACCCGCCTCCTCAGACGCAATTAGAAACCGTTCTGAAGCTGCCCATTCGTCACTCCATATACGATCTTGCGTGAATGCGCCATTTGTTGCCCGTAATACATTGGGTGATACGGGATAGCTGTGCTTTAGGACCATACTGCCAAAACTATCGTGCCTCACGTTTGGGTTGTACGTTCCAATTGAACAAAGACACTCCTGCACCTGCTTGCTCCCGGCACGAGACGTCCGTGTGGCTGGACACTGCTTACACTCGTCACGATAATTCCCCATGCTGTCCAGATACTTCCCTTGCACGCACAAGGTGCATGCTTGCGCGCCAGGAGAAGTTTTAAAAGTGCCCATTTCACAATCTTTGCAACTGTTTGGTGCAGGCCCAGTCCTGCCCGGAGAACATTCACAATCTGAAAAATTCGTGCTGCCTGGCAGTGAGACTGTTGTAATGGGACAGCTATCACACTGGCTCGACAATGTAAGTCCGATCTTGTCAGAATACTTTCCTGACAGACAAAGCGCACACCCCAGTTCCCCAGTTTCGACTTTGTATTTTCCTGCATCACACCTTGTACACAGTCCCCCGTTCGGACCCGTGCTCCCTGCCTGGCATTCACAGTCTTGTGCTGTTGTACTTGCAGCATCTGAAACTGACAATGGGGTGCACAGTAAACATGTGCTCGACGAGTTTGCCCCTTCCGAGGAAGAATACTTGCCTCCGCTACATTCAAAACAAGCAATATCACCAGCAACATTCTTGTATGTCCCAGCCCGACACTTTGTGCAGACTTGACCATCGCTGACTTGAGATCCAGCATTGCACATACATGAAGCCTTGGCGACACTAGCTCTCAGGTTGTTGCCGGAATTTTCGGGACACAATGTGCAATCCGTCTCGTCGGTCTTGCCAACAGAATCCTGATATTTCCCCTCCATACACTCCTCACACCAAAACGTCCCAGAGTTTGGTTGGTATTTCCCCTGAACACACAGTGTACACAAAGACCCTCCGTTTGTGCCAGATGAGCCAGCGTTGCACTTACAACTGTCAAGACCAAAGTTTTGATTGTAGTTTTTTGCCACTATGTTGTTGTTGGAATTGACCGGGCATTGCGGGCAAGACGCCAATGTGCGGTCCTCGGACACCACGAGATACATGCCACTTCCACACTCCTCGCATGTTTCCGAGCCTGGGTTGATCTGGAATTTACCGTCTGCACACAGCACACACTCGGGCCCTCCATTGGCTCCTACAAATCCAGCTTTGCACATACAACTGTTTCGGCTGCTGCTCGCTACTGGGCTTTCTGAGTTTGGTGGACACGCTTGGCACGTTGCGGAGCTGTTGGCGCCGGTCTTATTAGACCAAGTGTCGATGCCGCAGTTGCCACATGCCTCACTTCCAACCGCACTTTTGTATTTCCCAGTTGCACAAGGCTCGCACGCTTGTTCGTCGGTGCCGAGTCCCGCATACCCAATGATGCAAGAACAGCGCGTAAAGTCTGCAGATGCCAGCGAGTTTTCTCCACAGCTTTTGCACATCTCCGTACCAGCCGTGTTTTTGAACTTTCCAGACGTACACGCGACGCAGGGTCCAGTATCGAGTCTCTCGAATCCTATGTCACAAACACACGCAGTTCTATTAGCATTTGTTATGCTGCCTGCACTACATTGCGCACAGTTTCCTGACCCCGTGACTGCCTTGAATGTCCCGCTCATACACACTCTACAGAGTACTGCACTCCTAAACACACTCCAACTTATCTGGAAATATCTGTTGTCCTGGTTTACAGTTTTTCCTGTGAATGAAATCCTCAAAAAACGCCTGGTACCCGTTGTCGATGTTACCGGTGGTATGGTATTAGTAGTGCTGGACATCCATATTGCATCTGAGCACGCGGACGTTCCGCAATGGCTGATTGTAGTGGTATCTGCGCTTGTTTGGGCATAATTGGAAAACACGATCTTTGTTATAATGTCCTCGTCATTGTAATACGTGCCTCCCAATATTATTGTGCATGGTGTACTGAACGTAGTTCCAGTAAACCCAAGTTTACTGATACTGCCAGTAAAAGCCTGAGTGGCGAGATTTATAGTACCGCACCCCGAGTGAGTTAGTGACACCATTATATTGGTGCCGGATCCTGGGGGACAATTGCCCACGACTGGCACTGCAAGCAAGGTCGCGTAGAAAATGGCCAAAGAAAAAACAAAGTGAGATTTTGGCATAACGCTTATGTTCGGAGGAGAAAGGGCCCTTGTTCGCGGAGCGGGGGCATCCGCATTCTGTTTCCCCCCACAGACCATCCGCCCACACGAGGCCCCCGTATTGGTGGAGGAGGGCCTGGGAAAGAGGAGTCTGTGGACAAAAAGCAACCTGCGACCAAAGTCAGATATCTCAAAAGTGACCTACACGTCAAAACATCACACGGGCCAACTCCGACTTTTATCAAAAAGCATGACAGCAATGCCCATGGATGTGCAGTTCTTTCCAATCGTGACAATGGCACAATTCCCCTCACATATATACATAAAAATAATACAACACCATGGTAGAGGTCGGTGTAAAGCATACAATGTTTATCTTCACATGTCTATTCTACACTCACATGTGTACTCTACATTCCACATGTCTACTCTACATCCACATGTCTACTCTACATCCACATGTCTATTCTACACTCACATGCCTACTCCACATGCACATGTCTACTCTACACTCACATGCCTACTCCACATGCACATGTCTACTCTACATCCACATGTCTACTCTACACTCACATGTCTACTCAAAAAATGTCTACTCTACACTCACATGTCTACTCAAAAAAATAATATTAGGGCGCGAAAATATTCTAGACGTATATACAGCCTAGAATATATGCTTACAGTGATTATCTTTGTGTACAAAACACATACCATCCACCCATTTGGCACTTGCAACTGATACGTGGGGGTTCTTAGTCTACGCACATCTTCTCTGTCATTGTGTTACATGAGAATCAGAAAGCGAAAGAA
>Ga0105051_10008223_pt1 | contig 10642 bp, 9 predicted proteins | sample FRY02_FD_78383 | JGI IMG/M metagenome (GOLD analysis project Ga0105051, IMG submission 78383) | Freshwater microbial communities from Lake Fryxell liftoff mats and glacier meltwater in Antarctica - FRY-02 (megahit assembly) | ecosystem: Environmental > Aquatic > Freshwater > Ice > Glacier...
ATGCCTATGATGTGTCAGCACTGCAACCACGCTCCGTGTGAAACAGTATGTCCAGTATCTGCAACAACACATTCAAACGAGGGTCTGAATCAGATGACCTATAACCGCTGTATCGGAACAAGATATTGTGCCAATAACTGCCCTTATAAAGTACGTAGGTTCAATTGGTTCAACTATAAGGCTTACGATAAGTTCTCTGAATTCAACCCTTCGCAAGATATGGTTGGTCGTTTGGTATTGAATCCTGACGTTACCGTGCGTTCAAGAGGAGTCATGGAGAAGTGCAGCATGTGTGTGCAGCGTATCCAAGCTGGAAAGCTGGATGCTAAGATTGAAGGCGTGCCAGTAGCTGATGGTGCAATTGTAACGGCATGTTCAGAAGCATGTCCTACCAACGCAATCACCTTCGGAGATATTAATGACACCAATTCCAAAGTACATAAGTTGAGGAATGACAAGCGGGCATACCTTGCCTTGGAAGAAGTAGGAACAAGACCAAGTGTCAACTACATGGTCAAAGTAAGGAACCGCGAAGAGAACCTAGCATAAACGAGATTAGATGTTCAAAGAAGCTGCATTAAGGGAACCGCTCATCCTAGGTAATAAGACCTACGGGGACATCACGCATGATGTGGTAAGCCCTATTGAGGATAAGGCTCCTAAAGGTTGGTACATCGCCATCACCATCTCTGCTTTAATAGCATTATGGGGAGTAGGTTGTATCCTTTATCTGATAGGAACAGGTATCGGTACATGGGGATTAAATAAGACGGTAGGTTGGGCTTGGGATATAACCAACTTCGTTTGGTGGGTAGGAATTGGACACGCAGGGACCTTGATCTCAGCTGTACTGTTGCTTTTCCGTCAGCGCTGGAGGATGGCGATTAACCGTTCTGCGGAAGCTATGACCATTTTCGCTGTAATCATGGCAGCTATGTTCCCAGGAATTCACATGGGAAGGCTTTGGTTAGGATATTTCGTTTTCCCTTTACCTAATCAGTTCGGATCGCTTTGGGTTAACTTTAACTCTCCCTTGCTCTGGGACGTATTCGCAATCTCTACCTATTTCTCTGTTTCCTTGGTCTTTTGGTACATTGGTCTTATTCCTGATTTCGCAACCATCCGTGACCGCATCAAGACTCCAGTAGCTAAGAAAGTATATGGCATCCTCAGTTTCGGTTGGAGCGGAAAAGCTAAGAACTGGACACGTTTCGAAGAGGTCTCCCTGGTACTTGCAGGAATTGCAACTCCTCTCGTATTCTCCGTTCACTCTATAGTATCTATGGACTTCGCCACCTCTATCATCCCAGGTTGGCATACCACCATCTTCCCTCCATACTTCGTGTCAGGAGCAGTGTTCTCAGGATTCGCGATGGTACAGACGCTCTTACTCGTCATGAGGAAGACTATGAAACTAGAGGCCTATGTAACTAGGAAGCACGTTGAGTATATGAATATAGTGATCATCGTCACAGGATCCATTGTGGGTGTGGCCTATATCACTGAGCTCTTCATGTCATGGTATTCAGGTGTAGAGTATGAGTCCTATGCCTTTATCAATAGGTTCTCAGGGCCTTATGCATGGGCTTATTGGGCTATGATGACCTGTAACGTGATCTCTCCACAGCTTTTCTGGTTCAAGAAACTGAGAATGAGTCTTGGATTCACTTTCTTCATGTCCATTATCGTGAACATAGGGATGTGGTTCGAGCGATTCGTGATCATCGTGACTTCATTGCACCGTGATTATCTTCCTTCCAGCTGGAGCATGTTCCATCCGACTTTTGTTGATATAGGAGTATTCATTGGTACCATTGGGATCTTCTTTACATTGTTCTTGCTTTTTGCCAGGTTCTTCCCGGTATTGGCTTTGAACGAGTTGAAGAGCATCTTAAAAGTCAGTGGTGAACAGTATAAAAACAAGGATTGACCTTATGGCTAACAGTGTGATATATGCAATGTATGATGATGATCAAACCTTGATCACGGCTGCCAAAGATTTGGTAGGCAGAGGAATCAAGGTGAAGGATTGTTATTCCCCTTTCCCTATCCATGGCATCGATCCGATCATCGGAGTGACAAGGACGCGATTGGGTATAGTGAGCTTCATGTTCGGTCTTGGCGGATTGAGTTTGGCATTGCTCGGAACATGGTATTTCATGATCCATGACTGGCCGATGAACATAGGAGGTAAACCTAACTTCGGTTATCACCTTAACATTCCTTCCTTCGTGCCTATCTTGTTCGAGTTCACGGTATTCTGTGCGGCTCACGGCATGGCATTGACATATTTGATTAGGAATAAAACCTTACCAGGAATGCCCGCAGTGAATCCTGACCCAAGGACCACAGATGATAAATTCGTATTAGAAATAGACTCACACGATAACCACAGCATGAGCACTGAAGCCATACTTGAAGCTGTGAAGGGAACAGGAGACTTCGAATTGAGCCATAAGAAATACTGATCAGCAAGCATGAATACGCCAAAGCATAGAATGCGGATCCTCTTCCTCTCGGCCAGCATAGTCCTGTTGATGGGAGCCTGTAATAATAATCCCTTGAGCCCAGGAATCGAGTATATGCCTGACATGTATCGCTCTCCAGCTATCGAGGAATATGTTGACTACGGGGAAATGAAAGACAGGATCAATGATTCTGTCTCAAACCAATTATCAGCAAGGATTCCAGTTAAAGGAACTATAGCATACAACGCTTCCCCAAGCAAGGCACAGTTCAATTATCCCTACCCTTATCCTAATACACCTGAGGGATATGAAGCCGCTGGAGCTGGACTTAAGAATCCATTAGTCCTGAATGAGGCCATCTACCTTCAAGCCAAGGCTAAGTATGAAATCTACTGTATACACTGCCATGGTGAGAAAGGGAACGGCCAAGGTGGATTGGTTCAAAAGGGGAAATTCCCAGCACCTCCTGCATATCAAGGTATTGAAGGTTTAACCCAAGGAAAGATGTTCCATACCCTCCAATACGGTAAAGGGAATATGGGCTCACATGCCGGGCAGATTAGCCGAGAAGAACGTTGGATGCTCGTGCATTACGTGCAGAGCTTGAGGGATGAGAAGTATGACTGGGCAGCCGTTTCAGAAACAATGCAGCCTGAGACAGTTACCGCGGGGACCGAAACCAATCAAACTGAAGAAAATCACTAAGTATGGAGTTCAGTATCACCAATAGAGGCAAATTGATATACTTGCTCATGATGGGCATAGGATTGATCTCGATTATTCTCGGATATATGTACCTGGAGAATGACCGTTTCTGGTCTAATCTCTTGATCAATGGGCTTTTCTTCACTTTTATCTCTCTTGGAGCCATGTTCTTCATCGCGCTTCAATACGCAACAGAAGCTGCATGGAGTGTAATGGTCAGAAGGATCTACGAATCTGTGACCCGGTTCCTTCCTATAGGATTAGCTGTCTTGTCTCTGGTGTTCTTGGCTTCTACATTTCATATGAATCATATCTATCACTGGATGGATGCCGCTGCTACGCATGAATTCGTTATGGAATCTACCCTTTGGTCAGGTCATCCAGAATATGTTGATACGCTCGTTGAAGGTGCCGTTGTCAATGATCATTATGATGACATCATCGCAGGAAAAACAGCTTATCTGAATACGCCATTCTGGTGGGCTCGTACATTGGTATACTTCGGAGTGTTCTTATTCTTCATGAATTACTTCCGTAAGAATTCATTAAGAGAGGATCAGGAAGGAGGATCTCAGATTCATCTCACTAATTACAGAAGAGGCGCTTTATTCCTCGTATTCTTCGCAGTTTTCTCTAGTACATTGGCTTGGGATTGGGTGATGAGTATAGATACGCACTGGTTCAGCACCATGTTCGGATGGTATTCATTTTCAGGAATGTGGGTCTCGGCCATGATCGTGAGTTTGATCCTGGTATTGTATCTGAAGAGCAAAGGACTCATGCCTACTGTAAATGACAGCCACATCCATGATATGGGTAAGTGGATGTTCGCTACCAGTTTCCTCTGGACTTACCTATGGTTCTCGCAGTTCATGCTCATCTGGTATTCTAATATACCTGAAGAAGTGACCTATTTCCAGCAGCGATTTGAGAACTATGCTATACCTATGTTCACAATGGTATTTATAAACTTCGCACTTCCAATGGTCATACTCATGTCCAGGGATGCCAAGCGTAACGTGCGTATGTTAATCACAATAGGAACCATAATCTTCTTCGGACATTGGTTCGATGTCTATTTAATGGTCATTCCTGGAGTGATGTTCGAAAATTGGGATGGACTACAACCCACAGAGATCGGGATGATGATCGGATTCCTCGGCAGCTTTATTCTTGTGACTTTAAAAGCACTAGCCAGTGCGCGATTGGTCCCAGAAAAGAGTCCTTATATGGAGGAAAGTATTCAACATCATATTTAATCACAGCAGGATAGAAAGGATATGAAACTTCTCATCGTCATAGTAATCCTCTTAGGAGTTGCAGCCATCGCCCAAGCCGTGCGCGTGCATGAATTGGCCAAAAAACTCAGCGGTAAAAAAGAGGAAGAGATCAGCATCTCTGATAATAATCTGAATGCCAATCTATGGCTGGTCACCTTGGCTGCCATGGTCATTTCATTCTTCTATCTAATCTTCAGATATAAGGATGCCATGTTGCCTGAGTCAGCCTCAGCGCATGGTGCAGAGATTGACACCTTGATGAACTTCAACCTCTGGTTGGTGTGCACCATCTTCATAGTGATGAACATTCTTCTGATGGGCTTCGCTTGGAAGTACCGTTACAGACTTGGAGAGAAAGCGTTCTATTATCCTCACAACGATAAGTTAGAGATGATCTGGACGATTATCCCGGCATTGACCATGGCGGTAATCATCATATATGGATTGATGGTGTGGAATGACATCACGGATAAAGAACTTGCCCCTGACAGCATCACCATTCAACTGTACGGAAAGCAGTTCGACTGGACCGTCAGATATGCAGGAGAAGACAGGGTCCTAGGACCATCTTCCTTCAATTTTATCTCGGGAACTAATCCCCTCGGAATCATCACTACTGACATCCATGATGCGACTTTGGTCATCATTGATGCTGAGATGAAGACCTTGAAGGATCAGTTGAGCAATGAAGTGATGGGAGAAACTGCCTATGAAAAAGCAGAAGCCCGCATAGAACGATTGCAAAGACAAAAAGTAAGAGTGCTCGGCTTTGCGAGAGTGAATGAAGAATACGAATTCGCTAAAGATGACATCGTCATGGATAAGGGTGTCTTCTATATTCCAGTGAACAGAGAAGTGAATTTCAGAATCAACTCTAGAGATGTAATACACAGTGCCTTCATGCCGCATTTCAGGATGCAGATGAATGCCGTACCTGGCATGTCCACCAGCTTCAAGATGATTCCGACCATCACCACGGCCGAGATGAAGTTAAAGACCGATAATGAAGAATTCGATTATTACCTGCTGTGCAATAAGGTATGCGGAGCCGCACATTACAACATGAAAATGAAAGTAATGGTGGTCGAGCAGGCTGAATATGATAAATGGTTAAGCGATCAAAAGAAATTCGTTGAACCAGAGCCCACCGAAACAGGAGGAGAAGAAGTGACACAGAACAATACCGGAGAATAATGGCCTCAAACGCAGAACATCACCATCACGAAGAGAGCTTTATAAGCAAATACATCTTCAGTCAAGATCACAAGATGATCTCGAAGCAATTCTTGGTCTCTGCTATCTTGATAGCAATATTAGCCTATATGCTGTCTGTATTCTTCAGGATACAGTTGGCTTGGCCTAAAGAGAGCTTTGAATTCTTGAACATGTTCCTAGGTGACCGTTGGGCTCCTGGAGGCGTGTTGGACACCAATGCCTACCTAGCCTTGGTGACTATACATGGTACCTTGATGGTGTTCTTTGTTCTGACTGGAGGATTGAGTGGGACCTTTGCGAATCTTCTTATTCCACTGCAAATCGGAGCTAGAGATATGGCATCAGGATTCCTGAACATGCTATCTTATTGGTTCTTCTTCCTATCTTCTATCATCATGATCTCTTCTCTCTTCATTGAAGGAGGAGCAGCAAGCGGAGGATGGACTGTTTATCCGCCATTGAGTGCTTTGCCGCAGGCAATGCCCGGATCAGGATTAGGAATGACCCTGTGGCTGACCAGTATGGTCTTCTTCATTGTCTCTTCATTGCTTGGAGGTCTAAACTACATAGTTACCATCGTCAACCTTCGTACTGAAGGAATGAAGATGACCCGTATGCCATTGACCATCTGGGCGATTTTAATGACGGCTATCCTAGGGGTACTCAGCTTCCCCGTATTGTTTTCTGCAGCACTGTTGCTCTTGATGGACCGTGTGATGGGAACCAGTTTCTATCTCTCTGACATTCACATAGCAGGTGAAGCATTGGACTATGTAGGTGGCAGCCCTATCCTCTATGAACACTTGTTCTGGTTCTTGGGTCACCCGGAGGTATATATCGTACTCCTGCCAGCACTTGGAATCACTTCTGAGGTCATTTCCACGAACGCACGCAAGCCTATCTTCGGATATAAGGCGATGATAGGATCCATCATAGCAATCGGATTCCTTTCCTTCATTGTATGGGGACACCATATGTATGTGACAGGAATGAGTCCATTCCTAGGCTCGGTTTTCGTGGCAACAACCCTTTTAATCGCCATACCATCAGCGGTGAAGGTGTTCAACTATATCACCACGCTTTGGAAAGGGAACTTGATCTTCACTCCAGGCATGCTTTTCTCTATAGGAATGGTATCCACCTTCGTTACTGGAGGTGTAACAGGAATCATCCTCGCTGACTCAGCATTGGACATCCCAGTTCACGATACTTATTTCGTAGTTGCCCACTTCCACGTAGTAATGGTAATGTCAGCAATCTTCGGGATGTTTGCAGGAGTCTATCATTGGTTCCCTAAGATGTACGGACGAATGATGAATAAGAGGCTAGGAATGGTGCATTTCTGGATCACTTTCATCTGTGCTTATGGAGTCTTCCTTCCAATGCACTTTGTTGGAATGGCTGGAGTACCCAGACGTTATTACGAATACAGTAATTTCCCCATGTTCGATGGAGTGATGGATTTGAATGTCCTTATTACCATCTTCGCCATCCTAGGAGGAGTAGCTCAAGTCTTCTTCATCTACAACTTCTTCTATAGCTTGAGGAAAGGACAGAAAGCCCCACAGAACCCTTGGAGGAGTAATACCTTAGAGTGGACCACCCCTGTGGAGCACATCCACGGTAACTGGCCCGGCAAACTCCCTACCGTATACCGTTGGCCTTATGACTATAGCAAGCCTGGAAAGGATGAGGACTTCGTACCACAGACCGTTCCATTAGCTGATGGTGAAGAGGAACATTGATCCTCTAGCCAATAAGACTTTAAAGGCCCTTTCTTGACGGAAGGGCCTTTTCCATTTTCCCATATTTGGAAGTTATATTCCCTACTTTGCTCAAAGTAAAACGAGCTTATTTAACTGAACATGCAGGACAAACCTTCCTATCCACTGATCACTTTACTTGTATTTACACTATTGATATTCAGAATAATGCTGGGTATTTGGACAAATTTTGCTCATGAGGATTACATCCAGATTTATCTCCTCGGTCTAGAGAATGCCTATTCAGGCTTATGGTCATATTGGGGTCCAGAAATAGTATGGTCTCAGACCCGATTACCGGGAGCTATGCAAGGACTCCTAGCAGGATTGCCACTTAGGGTCACCGGGAGCGCCTAAGCGCCAATAATTTTCTCCAACCTGATCTCAGCAGCTGGACTTATCTTGATGGCATTTTACTCGAAAAAACGCTTTCCTCGTCTTTCTATTGAGTTCCTATTGATTCTTTTCCTCCTCCTTCCCTTCTGTCTTTTCAATGGAACGGTGCTACTGAATACGGCATACCTCATCCTCTCTGGAGCAGTACTATTCATTGCCGTTGCTGAATTATTCCTCTATAGAGAAGAGCTGATCTTCAAGGATCCTTCCTATTATTTCCTTGGAATGGGAATGGCCTTACTCTTTACCTACCAATTACACCTGACCTGGGTCATGTTCCTTCCCTTCATCTTTGTCCTGCTTTATTTTGAATGGAAAAGAAAAGAGATCTCCCTTGGAAAACTCCTGTTGTACCTTGGTCTAGGAATGATGCTCACGGGAGTCACCCTTATTCCGACTATCTTGACCTATGCTTCGGAGATGTTTATGAATTCCGAAGGGAACCTCACCTTTCAGCCTGAACGCTTTGGAAGGATCTTTGATTTACTGGCTCGCTATTTCTCTATGGCCATCTTTGACATCACTCCAGACTTTGATGTAATCGACTTAGCAATGAAGAAAAGCTTATTGGTCAAGAGCCTAGTCTGGGTCTTGAAGGCTGTTTCCATACTTCATTTCATCCTTCTCGCTCTATATCTGTTCAGGTTGAGGAAATCAACTGTAGTTCAGAAGACCTTGCTCCTCTTCCTATTGACATTGATCATGTCCTTATGCCTCTTCGTTCTTGGCAATAAGCACCTCTCAGCTCGCACTTACATCCTTCTTTACCCTATTCCTGTCTGGTTATCCCTGTACGTTTATCAGGAATTATTCCAATACGATTGGGTCAAGAAAACAGTGCTGACATGTTTAGGATTGGTATTCCTAACATTCACAAGTATCGGACTCATGAACAGAGGAGACATCTACTCTTTCGAATACAAGATAGACGACATTGAAAAGGCCATGCAAGAAAGAAATCCTGGCGCATTTTCAGAGCGCAGAGCGACTCTGATGGATGAATTCAAATAAGACTGGCTGAATCAGAGAGAGCTCACACGCTTAAGCGCATCAAAGATGTTTGGGATGCTCAGCTTACTGGCGCTGGCTTTGGGAGTCGCATTCCTGCTGCGCTGCTTGCCATCCTCTGAGTCCATGTAATAAGAAGTCTTGGCCTCCTTGCTCAACTGGACTTCTCTGACTTGGTAGGTGCCCCCTTGAATGTTAGAAATGGCTTGGACCATATCTTTCTCATTGACCAACTTAGGATCGAAATGCACAGTCAACGTGTCTATATCCGACTCTGCATGAAAAGCAAGGTCAGTTCCAGAGACCCCAGGTAAGGATGCCACAGCAGCTTTGATTCTAGAACCACACATCTGCTCGCAGCTCATACCTGAAATCATCATGCGGGCCAGAGGTTCCCCTTCGCTGGTCTCCATATAGCTATACTTAGTCTCTATGAAGCTCTCAGTAACATCAGAGCTGGCATCTTGACTCACATCCATAGTGCAAGCTCCTATGGAGAATAAGATGATTAAGGAAAATGTTGGAATGGTCTTCATAGCACTACTTTTACACATTGACGAACGAACAGGGCTATATGTTACAAGCCTTTGCAAATTTAAGCTCTCTTTATGACTGACCCTGAAACTAACTCTAAGACATCTCTTCTATCTATCCTGTTGCTTGGGATCCTGGCCATTATATGGGGCAGCAGTTTCATCCTCATGAAAAAGGCAATGTTCAGCGCAGATGGCAGCCCCATATACTCTCCTGAGCAAGTTGCCAGCCTCAGAATCCTGCTAGCCAGCCTCTGCCTTTTGCCTTTTGCCATCCCCCATCTCTCTCTTTTAAGGTCCAAGCACGCTCCCTTCATGCTTATTGCCGGTCTGATAGGAAGCACTATTCCCGCCTTCCTTTTCACTGCTGCCCAACAACACATAGATTCCTCACTTGCAGGCATGCTGAATAGCCTTACTCCTCTTTTCACTTTCATCCTTGGCGTCACAGTATTTGGAGTTTCTTTTAAAAAGAACGGACTTATAGGAGTGATTATTGGCTTGCTAGGGGCCGCAGGATTGGTGTTCTATCGCAGCGATGGTCCCATCAGCCTAAACAGTCATGCCCTGTTGATCATTCTGGCTACCTGCTTCTATGGGATAAGCATCAATACCATCAAGAAATACTTGAATGACCTTCCATCATTGACCATTTCTGCCCTTTCATTGTTCATGGTTAGCCCTCTAGTAGCTGTATATGCTTATGCCTCTGGTTCCTTCGATGTTCTAGCAGAACATGAGCTCGGATGGGAAGGAATGGGATATATCTTCCTGCTAGCCTTATTCTCTACCGCTATAGGCTTGATCCTGTTCAACATAGTGATCAAACGGGAGAGCGCATTATTCAGCTCTTCTGTGACCTATTTCATTCCTATCACCGCCATCTTATGGGGCATGTTGGATGGTGAACAGATAGAAGCTGCCCAATTCGCTTTCATCGCGCTGATCCTCCTAGGCGTATGGATGGTCAATAGAGTCAGATTCCGCTCTCGCTCCTGAGGGATTCCCTTACTTTTACGGCTCAGAAAAAACACCATGACTTCGAAACGAGTGCGTGTCAGATTTGCTCCAAGCCCAACAGGACCCCTGCATATAGGTGGAGTAAGGACGGCCCTTTATAATTATCTATTTGCCAAACATCATAAGGGTGATTTCCTATTGCGCATAGAGGATACCGATCAGAATCGCTATGTCCCTGGAGCTGAGGAATACATCTTGGAATCTCTCGCTTGGCTGGGCATCTCTCCTGATGAAGGCGTAGGTGTTGGCGGGCC
>Ga0105051_10008224_pt1 | contig 10640 bp, 8 predicted proteins | sample FRY02_FD_78383 | JGI IMG/M metagenome (GOLD analysis project Ga0105051, IMG submission 78383) | Freshwater microbial communities from Lake Fryxell liftoff mats and glacier meltwater in Antarctica - FRY-02 (megahit assembly) | ecosystem: Environmental > Aquatic > Freshwater > Ice > Glacier...
ACTAATGCAGGATATACCAATGTTATTTTTAAAACAAGATCAGAGCTTGATTTGTTGAATGACAATGCAGTAGAAGAGTTTTTCAAAACTGAAGCTTTAGAATATGTTTTTATGGCTGCCGCTAAGGTTGGGGGGATTTTAGCAAACCGAGACTTTCCTGCAGAATTTATTTATGAAAATTTAAAAGTTCAAAATAATGTTATTCACAATGCATACAAATATAAGGTAAAGAAATTATTATTTTTAGGATCAACCTGCATTTACCCAAGACTGGCTCCACAACCAATAAAAGAAGAATATTTACTAACATCTGAGCTTGAACCAACAAACGAGGCTTATGCTATTGCAAAAATTGCAGGGCTTAAGATGTGTGAGTATTACAACAAACAATATGGAACAAATTTTATATCTGTAATGCCAACAAACTTATATGGACCCAATGATAATTTTGATTTAAATTCATCCCATGTATTACCTGCATTAATAAGAAAATTTGATGATGCAAAAATGCAAAACTTATCTGAAGTTACTATATGGGGTACAGGAAAGCCAAAAAGAGAATTTTTATATATAGATGACTTAGCTGACGGCCTAGTATTTTTAATGAACAATTATAATGACTCTCAGTTTTTAAATATTGGTACTGGAGAGGACTTATCTATAGCAGATTTAGCAAATAAAATTGCTCAAGTAATAGGTTTTAAAGGAGTTATTAAAAATGACATTTCAAAACCTGATGGTATGCCTAGAAAACTTACAGATATTAGTAGGCTTGTTTTTATAGGATGGAAACCTAAAGTTTTATTAGATGAAGGCTTAAAATTAACTTATGAGTGGTATAAAGATAACTATAAAGAATCTAATGATTAAATTAATACTAAAAGGAGGGCTAGGAAATCAGATGTTTCAATATGCATTTGCAAAGAGTGTTGCGATTGAAATAAAACAAAAATTGGTATTAGATACAAACTTTCTAGAGAATAGAATACCAATCAAAGATTTTACTATTAGAGATTATGAACTTGATCTTTTTAATATTCCAGAAAAAACTGTTAAAACATTCAAGATAGATTTATTGCAAAAGTACTTATCGTATCCACTTACTCTTTTCTTTAATAAATTTAATAAGAGTTATTTGTTAGAGGGATTAGATTTTTATAAGTTTGACGAAGATTTATATAAAAGGGCAATGAATATTTCTAACCCTGTTATAGAAGGTTATTTTAATAATTACAATTATTTTAATAAATATGAAAAGGACATAAAAGAAATTTTTAATACAAACAAACTTTATGATTCGAATTTTGAAAAAATTGAGCAACAGATTAAAAATACTAATTCTGTTTCGATAAGTATAAGAAGAGGGGATTATACTAATGCTAAATATAAAGATGTGTTTGTGTTTTTAGACGAAAATTATTATAAAACAGCAATAGATATAATAAGAAATAAGGTTGAAAACCCACATTTTTATATCTTTTCAATAGATTTTCCAAAGGGTGATGATTCTTATTTTGTTAATAACTTAGGGCTTAAGAGGTCTGAAATAACACTACTTGATAAAAGCTACACAGGTGAACGGTTTAAAACATACTTAAGACTTATTAGTCTATGTAAAAACAATATAATTAGTAATAGCTCATTTGCTTTTTTTGGAGCATTCTTAAATAAGAATGAAGATAAAACTGTAATACTTCCTAAAAAATGGGCACATAATATGTCTGATTTTGAAATCATTCCAAATTGGATTAAGCTTTAATGAATTTTTTATTTTACACACCACATATCAATACAATTTATGCAGGTAGAACTATACTAAACGGTTATAGAAATGCGATCAAAAGCATGGGACATAGTTTTGATCTAATTACTGCCTCTACCCAAAATCAACAAGATTTTTTAGACGATTATAAGCCAGATATGATATTTATGAGTTTAAATAGATATTGTTTAAAGTATATTGATCTAAATGCTTTGGATAATGTTAAACATAAAGGGGCAAAGATCTTTGTTAATATTCCTTTGTGGAAATCGCCAATGAATAAAGTAAGAATTAATGAGGCTTTTAGTTTATGTGAAGATAAGCGAATGCTAGATCTAATTATAAAAGATAAGATTGGTGATTTTTATTACAACATTTGTGAACAAGGAGATGCTCGAATGGAAGGGTTTGAAAAAGTTACAGGCAATAAATATTACACAATCCCACTTGCTGCAGATGATACTGTTATTTACCCTGAATTTGATAATAAATTTGAAGCAGATATATCTTTTATTGGTACGTATTTACCTGAAAAAAAGGCGTTTTTTAATGAAAGAGTTTTTCCATTAAATAAAGATTATAACCTAAAATTATATGGACAAGATTGGACTTTTACAGACCGAATGTTAGGTTGGGTGCAAAGAGGGGGGCAGTATTTTAATCTTCCATATTTAAAATCGTTTATAAAGCCAAAACTAGGCTTAGATGATGAAAGAAAAATATATAACTCGAGTACTATCTCAATTAATGTACATGAAGAGTATCAACGCAGATTTGGAGGGGATTGTAATGAAAGAACATTTAAAATCCCCCTTGCTGGGGGTTTTGAGATCACAGATGATGTAGCCTGTATAAGAAAATACTTTAAGGAGGCAGAGGAAATAGTAATTGCACATAATAAAGATGATTGGTTTGATAAGGTTAACTACTATATGAAAAATCCAGACAAAAGAAATGCTATTATTGAGGCGGGGAAAGTAAGGGTAAAAGCAGAACATACTTACAAACATAGAGTGCAAAAATTTATTGAGTTATATAAGGAGTTGTTATAGAAACTAAAAAGGTAATTTTAAATATTGGTTGTGGTAAAACGCGAATACCTAACTCTATTGGAGTTGATAAGGTTGAAGTTGAAGGTTTTGTTGATGTTATTCATGATCTAAATACTTTGCCATATCCTTTTGAGGATGAAAGTGTAGATGAAGTACACATGTATCATGTGTTAGAGCATCTTAATAATCCGTTACAGAAAGTTGAAGAGCTACATAGAATATTAAAAGTTGGAGGCAAGCTTTTTATCAGAGTACCTCATTTTTCTAGTATGGGGGCATTTAGTGATATAACACATATTAGGCCATTTGGTTATGCAAGTTTTGATTGTTTTGTGAAAGATACATATCATCATTTTTATACTAATAAAGAATTTAAGATTTTGAATAGAGAAATTAAATACTTTGGAACTTATCCTAACAAAGGCATTTATGCAAAATATATTCATCTAAATAATTGCAATCTTTTTCTTAAACCAATAGTAAGAACTATGAATTTTTTAATCAAGATCTCACCTACGTTTTTTGAGAGAATCTGGTGTTACTGGGTAGGTGGAGCAATTGAGATTGTTATAACTCTAAAGAAAATTTAAGTATGAGTAATAATGATATTTTAACTATTGCAATTCCAACTTATAACAGATTAGAAACTTTAGAAAGAGTATTAGTTCAACTTAAAATCCAGTCAGACCAGGACTTTGAGATAATTGTTTCTGATGATGCATCTCCAAATAGTAAAGTTGTAATTTCTATGCTTGAAAAATACAAAGTATTAATGCCAAATTTGAGAATAAATAAAAATGGGAAAAACTTGGGTTTTAGTGGAAATGTTTTAAAACTTTTTGAACTTGCAACTTCGCGATATATTTGGTTTATTTGTGATGATGATGATGTCTTACCAGATGCAGTTAAAAATGTTAAATTAACTCTTCAAAAATATGAACCTGTTGTTGCAGTTTTTAATCATACCTGGGTAAATTCTTATGGAGTTAAATGTTCTGCAGGCCCTTTTAAGGATAGGTGTCACAAAAATTTAAGTAAAATTGATGATTATCAACCTATTATGCGTACTACTTTTTTATCTACCTTGGTAATTGAAAAGAGATGTTCAATAGATACTATTTACAAAACAAATTACAAAGATAATGTTTTTGTTCAAATTACTATTGCGCTATTAATGTTAAGTCAGGAGTTTAAATTTTGTGAGATAGCAGTACCAGTAGTTCATAGAAATGTTGGATTTGTCTATGGTGATTTTTATAAATTTATCTTAGTTGATGAATTTAAATCTATTTTTGCAATAGAGCACAAATTGGATAATAAAAAGTTTGTAAAGTGGAAAATTAAACAGTTACCTACTGTGTTTTTATTATATCTATCTCAGAAGTTAGGTTTATTTAATTATAAATCTATTCCAACACCTGAAACCATAAATTATATAAAAAAACATTATGGTAACTACAGGTACTTAATTTGTTTATTTAGATATATTAAGGCTTTTACTCCAACAATTTGTTTAAAGTTGATTTATTTTATTCAGTTAATATTAATACACGGACTAACTAATGGAGTAAAAGTTTATAATAAAAATATAAATAGAGCTTATAAAGACAAAAGAAATACTGGGTTTACTAAATATAGATAAAATTATGACAATAAAAGAAGCACTATCACGCTTAATATTTAAGATAAAAGTTTATAGTAGAGCTGGGGTTTTTAGTATTCACAAAAATATACAGAAAGAGATTATTCAAAATTTTCACAGGCTTTATTATGATAAAGGTGTATTAGGAGGTACTTGGAATGACACAAAATTTTTAGGAGTTTCTACTCAAAAATGCCCTTTAGATTTGTTTATATATCAAGAGATACTATTTAATATTAAACCTGATTTAATTATCGAAACAGGAACTGCAGGGGGTGGTGGAGCGTACTTTTTAGCCTCAATTTGTGAGTTAATGAACCATGGAGAAGTAGTAACGGTGGATATTAATAATATTGCTGTAAGTCCAAAACACAAAAGAATAAAATACTTATTTGGTTCTTCAACATCACAAAATATACTGAGTCAAATAGAGAAATTGGTAAAAGAAAATATGAAAGTAATGGTTATTCTTGATTCAAACCATTCAAAGCAACATGTACTACAAGAGTTAAATTTATATAGTAAATTTGTTTCAGTTGGAAGTTATTTAATTGTTGAAGATACTAACGTAAATAATCATCCTGTTTATGGTGAGCATGGCGATGGACCAATGGAGGCAGTAGAAGAATTTTTAAAAAGTAATAAACAATTTAAAGTTGATAAGTCTTGTGAAAAACACTATTTAACATTTAATCCTAATGGGTATTTACAAAGAATAGTCTAAATGAATAAGTTAAGATCACTACTGCCATATATATTTTTGATTTTTGTATCGTTGTTATTATCGTGGGTTTATTTTAGAGGATTAAAATCCGGTGAGTTTATTTTTTCAGGAGATCAGTTACTTAGATTTTCATATTCTGAGGCATTTATTAATTCGTTTTTTTTACGTAAAGTAGATTATTTTGGGGTGTTTAATAGTTGGCAACAGATTGTACAGTTTTGGGATACAATATTTTACTTGGTTTTTTACAAACTTGGGTTTTCTTTAATTGAGGTTGAAAAAATATCTTTTTTTATTACATTAGTAATCTCATTTTTAGTATCCTTTATTGGTTTTAAAAAGCTGAATAAATTATTTAATCTAAATGCAAGTGCAGCAAAAATTGTAATTGTAACATTATGGTATTGTATCAATCCTTATACAATGGTCTTATGGCATGGAGGGATTTATAACATTGGATTATCTATTACTTATTCTCTTACTCCGCTTGTACTCTATTATTTTGAGCTCGCGGTTTTTCAGAATAAAAATATAAGGAACAAGTTAATTTGTGTAATATTAATGTTTGTATCCTCTTTTACTTTTTGGCTGTTTGCAGTTGATATCTTTTTTCTAACTTTATATTGGTTGTTATCAATAATTATTCGAAAGAAGAACTTTATCAAATCTATAAAAAACCTTATAAGTCTTGTTATACTTTTTATGCCACTTGCTAGTATTATTATCTTTACAATTTTGCATGAATTTTTAAATAATGCTGGAGATGTAAACTCACAATTTTATGCTAGCTTTCAGAGTCAACAAGGTGGAATGTGGTATCAATTTTTAATGTTATTTTCTTGGGGAATTTATAATGTGTGGACTCCTCGAAGTTTATATCCGTTTGGTCAGTATTTTCTTTCCACTCCTTATAAAACAGTTACGCTACTAATTTACCTAATTATTGTTATTGGGGTTATTTTGCGCTACAAAGGAAAAGTCAGTTCATTAAAAATGCTGAAGGCAGGCGTTAAGAATTTTAGCGCAGATATAAAAAATAAATATCTGTTTATATTTTTGTCAATTTTTATTATCTCAGTCTTTTTTGCTAAAGCTGCGCAACCTCCTTTTGGGAATATATTTTTATTCTTTTATAATTATGTTCCATTTTTTTCAGTGTTTCGTAGTGCTGATCATAGATTTGGATTTGCCATAGTATTTTCTGTTTCAATCTTGTTGCTTTATGCATCTAAGAAATATAAAAGCTATTTGTTCTTCTCAGTTTTATTATTACTGTCTATAGCACAGACTTACCCAATGTATTTTGGTAATGCAGTGAGGGGTGAAAACATTGATATCAAATATTATGACAGAATTGCATCAGTTACCCCTGATTATAAAGATTTAGCAAATTATATTAATACTAAAGATAATAGCCTTAGTTATATATTAACAATTCCTTCAGTTGATTATGGAGTTTATAGTCTAGATATAAAAGGTAGTGACCATTTAGTGGGGCAAGATTTACTGCCTAAAATAATTAATAAACCATTTGTGTATTTGTCTAACTCGTCTGGAATGTCAAAAGTTGCATCTGATAAATTAACTTCTCTTTTACAAGATAGGCAGTTTAAAGATTTTGCAGAGTTTCCAATAAAGTACATTATCTTTCGGAAAGATGTTACCTGTGAAGATTGTTTATTAATCAAAGAAAAGGAATTATTGGATATTGCAGAAAAAGTTTATAAAAATGATAGCTTTTCTTTATTCAAGTTAAAAAAGTTTTCTCCAATTATTAACGGAATGGAAATTAATTACAAAACAATAAATCCTGTAAAGTTTAAGGTTGAATTATTAAACATCAAAGACAAAGAGAATTTAAATTTAATGTTTAGTTTTAATAAGAATTGGAAGATTTATTTGGATAAGTATAGTTCTATGGATGGTTGTGAGGTAAATACTGGTTTGGTATCGGTTAGTGTTACGCAGTGTATTGGTGAGAAACATTTTTTTAATGGAGATGAAGCGAAGTATTTGTTTAATAAGGGTGGGTTTAATAGTACGCATGAATTAAGTAATGGGTATGGGAATAAATGGATAATAGATCCTGATTTTGTGATCGAGAATTTTGATAGTAGTTTTTATAAGAAAAACCAGGATGGTTCAATTAATTTAAGTCTGACAATTTATTACCAACCACAAAGCTGGTATTATGTTTTTGCAGTTATAACTTTAGTGGTTTTTGTTTTGTACCTTACTTTTATTAAAGTACTTTTTAAAAAGAAATGATAAATTAACTATTAATAATGATTACATCTGAGCAAAAGAAAATAATCAAAAAAGAAATTAACGATCGTAATATTTCGGAACTTGCTTTGAAGCTTAATTTAGGAAAAGAGGAAATCCTAGAATATTTAAAAAGAACATGGAAATCTGCTAGATATGAGGAATTTATTCGAGATTCCAAACAACCTTTTAAACCTTCTAACAAAACCACCTTAAAACAGATCTTTTTAAATAATATTCCGTTTATTATCTTATTATTTTTTATAGTTTGCGTTATTTATGTTAATACCTTAAATAATAGCTTTGTTTCAGATGATATAGCTGGAATTGCAAATAATCCAAACATTGGCAAACTATCTTATGTTTTTCAAGATTTTTTTTATTTAACAAATAAAGTTATTAGATTTTTAATTGTAAATATTTTTGGTATTGTTCCTGCTTACTTTAGAATAGTTAATATTTTAACTCATATTGGATCTGCGTTATTAATATTCTTAATACTTGCAAGGTTAAGTAACAAAAGAGTTGCAGTTTTTACATCATTAATTTTTGCAGTTCACCCGATATTATCAGAATCAATTGCCTGGATTGGAGGAAGCGATTATTCTTTATATGGGTTTTTGTTTTTGTTATCTTTTGCCTTTTTTATATTTCGTACCGATAATAAAAAATATTATTTATACTCTTTAATTTCTTATTTACTAATGCTTCAAACTTCTGAGAAAACCTTTCATCTATTTTTGATTTTTATTTTATACGTCATATGTTATGAAAGTTTTAAGAATAACTGGAAAAAACTTATACCCTATGTTTTATTAAGTTTTATTTGGGGAATACATTATATATACGCTTTGTTTTGGAGAGTAGGAGAGGTTCAAACAACTTATGGAGCAGAAAAAGGTTATGATAATCCTTTACTACAAATTCCTATCTCTTTATTTGCGTATCTTAAACTTATCTTTTGGCCTAACAACTTAACTATTTATCATAGTGAATTTAGTATAGGTATGAACGAATATTATATATCTGCATTTGTTATATTGGTTTGCATTGTTTTTACGCTATATTTATTTAAAAAAAATAAAAAACTTGCTTTCTGGTTAATCTTTTTTGTAGTGACGTTATTACCGTTTTTAACTCCATTTAGAATTTCTTGGTTAGTTGCAGAAAGATATGTGTATTTAGGCTCTATTGGAATTTTTGTTTTTGTTGCTGTAATTTTAGATTGGGCTTTTAAAAAAAGCAGGTTAAAATCTCAGGTGGTATATAGTATATTTGCTATTTTAATTTTAGTATTGTCAGTACGAACAATAATTAGAAACAACGATTGGCAAAACGAAGATTCACTTTGGATTGCAACGGGTAAAACCTCGCCATCTAGCTCTCAAAACCATAACAACTTAGGTGATGTATATAGCAGGCATGGTGACTTGAATAAAGCTGTAGAAGAGTTTTCTAAGGCAACTCAGCTAAAGCCAAATTATGCTGATGCATATCATAACTTGGCAAATACTTATCAGAAGCTGGGTCAGGTTGAAAAGGCAATAGAGAATTATAATTTAGCAATTAAATACAATCCTAACTTATGGCAAAGCTATCAAAATTTAGCTCAAATTTATTTCGAACAAAAAGATTATGATTCAGCAATTAAAAATCTAGAGTTAACTTATAAGATTATCCCTAATAACTTAAATTTACTTAATAATATTGGTATAGTTTATATGACTGTGGATGAAAAAGTAAAGGCAAAAGAAACTTTTGAACAGGTATTAAGTATTGATCCAGTAAATCAAGTTGCTATAGATATGTTAAGAGTAAAATGACTAATATTTTTTTTCAAAAAAAAATAAGAATTTTTCAGGTAGGTTTAGTTTTATTTATTTTGATGTTTTTTGTATGGTTTAGGTTTAATATTCAAGATGCAACTGGAAAAGGCTCAGATTTTGATTACATAAGGCAAGAATCATTAAAGTTAAGTAGAGGTGAACACATTTATTCAAGGATTTTAACAGGAAGTTTGACTCATGAGGAAGCCAGTGGAGGGAAATTACCTGTATTACTACCTTCTGTTTACTATTTTATTGGATTTTTTACTAATTATGGAAAAATTTCTTTAGAAAAATCATATGATAATTTTCAATATTTAATTCTTGTATCTGATGCAATTAGTGCTTTATTTATTTATAAATATTTAAGGCGGAAGAAAGGATTAATTGTTGCAGTGTTAGGACTTTTGTTTTTTTTGTTTAATAGATGGTCTACAAATGCTTTTTTTGGTGGATATTTTGATCCGGTCGCTTTAATGTTTCTTATAGTATCAATTTATTACTTTGGCAAAAGAAATGTTTTATCTGCTATTTTATTAAGTTGCTCAATTTTATTTAAACATTTTGGTATTTTTGTATTACCAGTTTATTTTATATTTTGGTTAAATAGGAATGGATTAAAAACTTCTATAAAGAATGTGCTAATGGTGGTAGTACCAGTTATCTTAATTTCTATTCCAGTTGCGTTGATGGACTTTAAAGGGTTTTTTTACTCTATAATGTTTAATTTTACAAGAAAGTCTGATGATAATTTTTTCTTACCATTAATGGATAAAGTTTCTACGATCGCTTACCAAGAGGGTGTATTAAAAAATAGATTCTTAGTTTTATCAATAAATAGGTTATATTTCTTAATATCATATATCCCTATTTTACTAGCAGGCTTTTATAGTAAATTTACATTTAAACAATGTATATTTTTAGTGTTTTTTTGGTTTTTTCTTTTTAATAGTAAGGCTTTTCCACAGTATTATGTTTGGTTTATTGGGACTGGATTATTAGCTTTAGGCGATTTTACAAATATGAGCATCAAAAATATTCACATTGAACAGGAGAATAAATTAACTGGGTTGGAATAGTTAGCTATATATATATATATATATATTTATATGTCAAAAAGATAAATTAAATATAAAGAGCCATTTTATGCAGTTATTAAATAAAAAAATAAGAAACAATTAAGAATATGAAAATGCAGATGAAAAAATTAATTCAAAATAAACTTTTGTTACTAGTTGGTGTTGCTTTTTTAGTTAGGGTAATAGGAATATCTCACTCATTACCATTTATTTATAATGTAGATGAGCCTACAGTTGTTAGATCGACTATAATGTTAAGGGAATCTTTTAATCCTGGGCATTTTGATTGG